>JACCDM011169878.1_pt1 | contig 14318 bp, 11 predicted proteins | sample 7445851 | NCBI WGS metagenome assembly JACCDM01 (sample SAMN15323438, study PRJNA562643) | freshwater metagenome | isolation source: river surface water | place: USA:Blue River Watershed | collected 2017-08-16
ACTCTGGATTCAGCGCTTGCTTCACGAGGTCTGCTCGGGCTGGAATTGGTTCAAGGCAGTCCAGTACTCCCCCGCTGGCAGCGATTCCGGCCTGCAGCATGGCGGCTTTACCGCCGGGTCCCGAGCACATATCCAGCCAGCGTCCTGACTTATCTGCGACCTCCAACAGTGCTAGCGCGACAAGCTGCGAGCCCTGGTCTTGGACTCGCACCCCCGGAGTTGACAAATAAGTCTCGGGATTGCCCGAAGCCAAAAACCCTGTTGGTGCAGCTTGTCCAGGTTCCAATCCTTGACTGCGCAAATAGTCCGCGGCTTTGGTATTCGGCAGGGCCGCAAGGTTGATGATCGGAGTCTCGTTATTGGCCGCAAGTAGCTCTTCTAGTTGCTCCCGCTTGCCATCCAGTTCGAGGGCGCTTCGCAGCGCACTGATTACCCAAGCTGGATGAGAGTAGCGAATTGCCAATACTTCCTCGGGACGCTTGCCCTTGATGCACTCGGCCAGCAGATTGTCGAATCCAGCACGGTCAGCATTACGAAGCACCGCGTTTGCCATGCCAGCTGCACTGCGTTCAAAGCTCTTGACCAATTCCACGGTTTCGTGAATCGCGGCGTGGGCTGGGACGCGCATTCTGAAAAGTTGATGCATGCCCAGTCTTATCGCGATACGAAGCTTGGGAGAAAGCGTTTTGCCCGCGGTGAAGTGATCGATAAAGCTGTCGTACTGCAACTGCCAGCGCAACGTTCCGTAGCTCAGCTCCTGAACCAGTCCACGATCGGAATCTGGGACCTGGGCCTTTGTCAGAAAACCAGGTAGCAGCAAATTTATGTAGCTGTCACTCTCAGCGACCCTCGCCAAAAGATCGATGGCGACCATTCTGGGATTAGGCAAGTTGAACCTCTCCATCTAGACCTCTAAGCCAATCAGCAGCAGACATCGGTTGCTTTCCGGCAGGTTGCACCTTTATTAGCTCAAGTTGGCTGCCACTGCCACACTCCAGGGTCACGCGATCTGGAAAGCGGGTGACCCTACCCACAAGTCGATCGGCTTCAACCGAATTTTCTTCACCGAGCGGTTTAGTGCTGATAATCCGAATTGGATTTCCTTTGTGTTCAACCCAGGCCATCGGCTCTGGGTTGAAGGCCATGACAGCGCGATGCACGTCGATCGCGCTTAGTTCAAGATCAAGCCGGGCATCGGCCCTGGTGATTTTTGGTGCCATGCTCGGGACTCCATGTTGCGGCTCGGGCCGAATGTCGGTGGCTGTTGCGGTTTGAAACAGTTCAATTCCGGCTTTCGTAAACCTGGTTAGCGCATCACCCGTTGTCTCGTTTTCGCCAAGTTCAATTGGCAGCTGGGCAACTATGGCTCCGGTATCCATTCCGGAATCCAGTTCAAAAAGCGTTACACCTGCCCCGATTCCACCTGTTCTGATTGACTGCTGCAGTGGAGAGGCACCGCGCCAAAGCGGTAACAGGCTGAAGTGGATGTTCCACCACCTGAGCTCATCGAGTGCGGCCTGCGGTATCAAACTTCCGTAGGCGACTACCAGCGCCAGGTCCGCACCAGCGGATCGAATCGCGTCGATTTGCTCTGCCTTGATTCGATTTGCCTTTAGGATCGGTAATCCTAACTGCTCAGCTTTTTGGGCAACGGCGGAAGGCGTAAGGATACGCTTCCTGCCGAGTTCGGCGTCTTCCCGGGTTATCACCAGCACCACTTCGTGATGCATGGCCACCAGCTCTAGGGCCAAAGCTGCGTTTTCGGGAGTACCCGCAAAAATTAGTTTCATCTAAACCTCACCTAGAGCGCCGCCGGATCGTCCATGACAATCTTGAGGCCACGTCGTTTATTGGCTCCGACTAAGCGGGCATTGGTCTTTAGTGCTAGGGCCTTGAGGCTAGCCGAAATCTCTGCACCCTGGCTGTAACCGAACCGAATTAGAGCCGAGGCGTTTTCGGCCAAATTACTTCGCAATATCACCGCGCCCAGCTTGGTGACAGCATCCAGTGCACTCGCGATTGTCTCCTGATTGCCCTCAAGCGTTGCCACGCGGGCCGCTGGCGGAAGCGCTAAGGAATTTACTTCCCGTAACGCGGTGCTTGCTAATTCTCGGTGCTGACCAAGTGATATGGCCTGACCTAAATCCGCGTCCAATCCGGCAATATGCGCTCTACCGCCGTCCGAAAGCAGTTCTATCGCTTCCATCCAGTCCCTAATCGCAGTCTGCTCAGATCGGAGTACCGGCATTGCTAGCCAAACATCTGGATCCAGAATCAAAAGCGCAGCGTAGCCACCGGCCACCCGCGGGGCAGAGCCTGGAGTTGCTAACACCAGGTGCTTACTCTTTTTTACGGCCACCGCTTTGGTATCGGAGGTAGCTTCGGAAATTGCGATACCCGGAAATGCCTTTCCAAACTCGGCAGCGGTTCGGGTGCTGCCGGTCCGGCCCCTGCGAAGTTTGGTAGAACCGCACTTGGCACAGCTGTGAGAGATTCCCTGGCAAACCCTGCAGCGATACTCACTCTTTTCAGTCTCCCAGATCGGCCCCTTGCAGCTCGAGCAAATCAAGCGCTCGTCACAGCCGCCACAATAAACGGTCGCAGAATTCCCCTTGCGCGGAATCAGCACCAAGACCGGCCCTTGCTCAAGGGCCTCTCGCATTAGTTTGAAGCTTGCTGCATCAAGTCTTTGGGCGGGGGCAGAGAAAGAGATTCGGGCCGGTGGAAGTTTTACCGCGAAGTCTTTTAGGTATCCGATCTCAACCAGACGCTGCACCTCAAGTGAGCGATAGTTTGCTGCAAAAAGAAGCTTCAGATCGCTTCCAGCTCGCATGAGGGCGATTTCTCTCGCATGCGTATACGGTGAACCCTGTTCCCTGAGCGAATCATCGCCATCGTCGAATACCGCTATCAGTCCCAGGTTCTGAGTTGGTGCATAGATTGCGGATCTACTACCAATCACAATTGAAAATTCTCGACCGAGCGTCCTGTGGAAATTGGTGAAGCGCTCAGATTTCTTCGCACCCGGTAGCCAGGTCGTAGTTAGCTCAGACAGTCCTAAAGCCGCAAAGAGTTCTGCCAGCTGCACGATTTGATCCCGCTCCGGAAGCACGAAAATCGCCGACTTTGACCCTTGGATGACCTCGATGGCTGCCTTGGCAAACAGCCAGCACCAATCCGGAAACCGAAGTCCGTTGAAGGTGATCGATCTTGCTGAAGTCAAAACCGCACAGCGGTCGGCCAACTGCTCAACTCCGGGCAGCTCCGGCATTCGGTGGGGCGTGTAATGAAAATCGGTCATCGCAGGCTTAGGAATTCTTGGCATATGTTCAATCACCGCCTGTTGCAAAATCTCCCCGAGGGCAACTGCCTGTCGATTGGCGACCTGTCTCGCGAGGTTGAAAATCTCCGTGCTAACCACAGGTTCCAAATCAACTATTTCCACTAGCTCGGAAGTCGCGAAAGAGCTCGTCTCTGGCAGGTTTGAGATGAAGCCAGTTGCCAATTTCTTGGTTCTACCCAGTTGAAATCTAACCCGTTGGCCGACCCGTACCAAACTCTTGAACTGCTCCGGAACTAGAAAATCAAATTCGCGATCCAGCTGGAGCAAATCGGATTCGACAACTACGCTCGCGTAGCTGCTCATCTAGCGGCCCGCTGCCTCGCGAAGCGCATCTGCACGGTCGGTGCGTTCCCAGGTGAATTCTGCTAGCTCTCGACCGAAGTGCCCGTAGGCCGCGGTCTTGGCATAGATGGGGCGCTTGAGATCTAGCTCGCGAATAATCGCTGCAGGCCTGAGGTCAAACACCTCGTGAACCGCACGCTCAATGCTCGCGGTTTCAACCTTCTCGGTTCCGAAAGTCTCGACGAAGACGGCCACTGGTTTAGCAACTCCGATGGCGTATGCCACCTGAATCTCTGCCCTGTCGGCCAGTTGCGCCGCAACGATGTTTTTCGCAACCCAGCGCATGGCATAAGCGGCGGATCGGTCAACCTTCGAGGGATCCTTTCCGCTGAATGCTCCGCCACCGTGACGAGCCATACCACCGTAGGTGTCAACGATGATTTTGCGGCCGGTAAGGCCTGCGTCACCTTGTGGTCCGCCGATTACGAATCGGCCAGATGGATTGATGAAGAACTTGGTTTCCTCGTAGGACAATCCCGAATCCGCGAGCACCGGTTGGATGACCTGTTCCAGTACTAGCCTGGCTAGATCATCTTGGGTGACATCCGGGTGGTGCTGAGTTGAAAGCACAACGGTGTCAATCGAAACCGGAATTACTCCGTCGTAGTTGACCGAGACCTGGGCTTTGCCATCTGGACGGATCAGGCCATTTGACAGCTCCCTGCGCACTGCACTGAGTCGCTCAGTTATGCGGTGGGAGAGCAAAATTGGAGTTGGCATCAAGACGGATGATTCATTGGTTGCGTAACCGAACATCATGCCCTGGTCACCAGCACCAAGCTTGGAGTATTCATCTTCCGAACCAGCTCTGGATTCCAGAGCGTCGTCTACCCCACCAGCAATGTCTGGTGACTGAGCTCCAATCGAAACGGAGACGCCACAGCTGTTGCCATCAAATCCGATTTGCGATGAGTTGTAGCCAATGTCGATGAGCTTTTGCCGCACTAGCTGCGGGATTTCTACATAGCCGCTGGTGGTTACCTCGCCGGCGATGTGAACTAGGCCGGTGGTAACAAGCGTTTCAACGGCCACGCGAGCCTCTGGGTCTTGCTCGAGCATGGCATCGAGGATGGTGTCACTGATTTGGTCACAGATCTTGTCTGGGTGACCTTCGGTTACAGATTCAGAGGTAAAAGTGCGTAGCGTCATGCCGCAAGTTTAGTTGCTGACTAGCGGATTAGCTTGGAAACCAGTTCCAGGATTGACTTGCTCACTTCGGTCTTGCTCCCCGACAGCTCAATGGCATCGTCTTGGGTGACGAACTGCACCAGGGTGTCCTTGTTGCCCAGTGCTTCAAACGAGTTGCCAATCACCGCGGTAACCGATTTGTCCCAGAGCTTTCCCCGAGCAATCTCGATTAGTCGCTCCTTGGTCTCCTCGGCAAGTGCAAATGCGATGTGTATCGAGTTCGGATGATTTGCAGCGTAATTGGCGATCAAGTCCTTGGTTGGAGTGAGCTCCAAATTCAAACCGTTCGAGCGCTTTAGCTTTCCCAAATATGGATTTTGAACCCTAAAGTCAGACACTGCTGCAGCCATAATCATCACGTCGCATTCGCGATCCATAGCAAGCTCTAACTCATCTACGGTGCTCACATGAGTCACCGCAATTCCCTTGGGTAGCGGCAGGTCGATATTGGCTGCGATCAGCGAAACCTGAGCGCCAGCGTTCCTTGCGGCCTTAGCTAATTCGATTCCCATTCGTCCGGAAGAAGAGTTGCCGATGTACCGGACCGAGTCGATTGGTTCGCGCGTTCCGCCTGCTGTCACGATGACATGCTTTCCTTTCAGGGGAAGGCCTGCAATCGCAAACTCAATTATTTCGGCCACCTCAGGAAGTCTGCCTGGGCCGGAATCATCCCCGGTTAGCCGTCCGGACGCTGGCTCCATAACCCGCACGCCCCGAGAAACAAGGGTCGCGACATTTGCCTGTGTTGCGGGGTTTAGCCACATTTCGGTGTGCATAGCCGGGCAAACGATGACCGGTGCGTTCGATGCCAAGACTGCATTGAGCATCAGATCATCTGCAATGCCGGCCGCAAATCTCGCTAAAAATGAGGCTGTAGCCGGAGCAATCAAGATCAGATCCGCCTGTTGGCCAAGCTCTACGTGCCGAACCTGTGCGACATCCTGGTACATGTCAGTCTCGATGGCGTGGCCACTGAGGGCCTCAAGAGTAGGTTTGCCGATGAATCGAAGTGCATTTTCGGTTGGAACAACCGTGACCTCGTGACCTAATTCACTCAACCCGCGAATTAGGTTGGCAGCCTTGTAGGCAGCGATTCCGCCAGTAATGCCAAGCAGAATGCGCATCAGGAATAACTAGTTAGCAGACTTCTTGACGAGCTTGCCCTCGTATGCCTCGCGAAGTGCGATGCTAAGTGGCTTGTCGTCGATAGAGGAGTCGACCAGCGGCCCAACATAGTTGAACAGGCTGCCCTCGTGAAGTGCGCTGTAGTACTCGTTAATCTGGCGGGCACGCTTTGAAGCGAAGATCACTAGCTCGTAGTTCGAGCCAACCTTGCCCAGCAACTCGTCGATTGGTGGGTAAACAATTCCTTCAAGCTTGTCGCTCATGATCCTCTTTCGGCGTTATGAACCAATTCTACGACCTGTCGGGCGCAAGCCTCTAGGTCCAAGTTGGTTAGTTGATAATCAAACTCCCCCGCAGCAGCAAGTTCGGTGCGGGCGGTTGTAAGTCTAGTTTGAATTTGCTCTTCTGTCTCGGTTGCCCTTGATCTCAACCGACGCTCGAGTTCCTCAAAGCTAGGCGGATTGATAAAAATCATCAGCGCTTGCGGCAGCTCTTCTCTTACCTGCCGAGCTCCCTGGAGATCAATTTCCAAAAGCAGGTGCTTGTCTAGGGCTTCGGCTCGAGTCAGCTCATTCAGTGGTGTTCCATAGAAATGCTTACCGTGCACCTGTGCCCACTCGAGCATTTGATTGTTTGCGATCAAATTCTCAAACATGGCCTCGGTGACAAAGTGATAGTGAACGCCATCCACCTCACCGGGTCTTGGGTCTCTGGTGGTGGCAGAAACCGAGAGCATGAAATCATCCTCGTTATCCAGAATCCAGCGCACGATCGAACCTTTGCCGACTCCAGCTGGACCCGCCAAGACAACCAAAGTCATAGTTTTGCCTTGGCCTTATCAATCATGTGACCGAGCTGCTCAGGTCCGTTTTTGGTGAGCTCACGAGACATCGATGCGATAACTCGATGCGATGAAGCTCCAAAGATTTCCTTTAGATCTTCTAACCTGGCTCCTTGCGCACCAAAGCCCGGGGCCAGGATTGGAATCTCAATGTCGCGCTCGGTGATGTGACCAATGCCAAATGCTTTGAGATCTTGAGTTGCGCCGATCACAACGCCCATCTCCCCCTGACCAATTTCCTTTGCGGCATCGATGACGTTAGCGGCAACGGTTTTGCCACCGATCAACGCCTGCTGCAGTTGGGCAGCCTCCGGGTTACTGGTCGCGGCGAGGATAAACAATCCGCCTTGAACATCCTGTGCATAATTCAGGGTCTCTCGCAGCGATTCCGGCCCCAGATAGCCACTGACCGTTAGCGCATCCGAACGCAGTGGCGAATCATCCCCGAACCAAGCCGAAGCGTAACCGAGCATTGTGGAACCAATGTCTCCGCGTTTAGCGTCGGCAATCACAATCAAGCCGGCGTCCTTGGCCTCGCGAATAATCTCCTCGAGCGTTTGGTAACCGAGCGACCCAAAGCGCTCAAAAAAGCCAACCTGGGGCTTAATGATCCCCAAACGGTCTTGAGCGCTATCGATGATTCGAAGACCGTATTCACGGGCTCCAGCGGCTGAATCCGGTAGTTCCCAGTTATCGAGCTCACTCTCCGATGGGTCAATACCGATGCAGATCGCAGAGAATTTAGACACCGCCTCGTCAAGCCGGGTTGAGAACTTAGCCACCGATGCTCGCCTTTCGCTCACGGGCATATTCTTGCAATGGCTTTACGTTGAACCTTCCCTCGCGGACCCGCTCGAATGAGCCAATAGCTGCGCTGAGCTGCGCGGCGGTTGTGAAGATTGGCTTATCGGCCGCGGTGGTAGCGGCTCTGATCTCGTAGCCGTCGACACGAGCATCGGCACCGCTTGGCGTATTTACCACGACGTCGACTTCACCGGCGGTGATCATGTCCACGATCGAGCGCTGGCCTTCGGTTGCCTTGGAGTGCTTAATCACGGCCTCTGCCTGAATGCCGTGACGACCTAGCATTTTCGCAGTTCCCTCGGTTGCCAAAATTCGATAACCGAGTTGAGAAAGCCTTCGAACGGGCAGCAGCAACTGCGGCTTGTCGCGATCGGCAACCGATACAAACACCGTTCCGCTGACCGGAAGTGATGAACCCGCTCCGGCTTGGCTCTTGGCAAAGGCGGTCGGGAAATCAACGTCGATGCCCATTACCTCTCCGGTAGAGCGCATTTCTGGACCCAATAGTGAGTCAACAAAGCGCCCGTCCTTGGTGGCAAAACGCTTGAATGGCAAGACGGCTTCTTTTACGGAGATTGGAGTCCCGGCTGGAAGGTGACGACCATCTTGTGCCGGCAGGTGACCTTCGGCAACTAGTTTTTGGATACTCCATCCGGCCATTACCAAAGCGGCTGCTTTTGCCAACGTGATGCCTAGTGCCTTTGATACAAAAGGCACAGTTCTGGAAGCTCTTGGGTTTGCCTCAAGCACATAGAGCACATCGGACGCTAGCGCGAACTGCACGTTGATAAGTCCCCTGACCCCCAAGCCTCGGGCGATTTCTTCGGTCGCCTTCGCAACACGATCGATCTGGGTTTCGCTGAGGGTAATCGGCGGAAGCGTGCAACTTGAGTCACCGGAGTGGATACCAGCCTCCTCGATGTGCTCCATGACGCCACCAACGAATAGTTGCTCGCCATCAAAGAGCGCATCAATGTCAATCTCAATCGCATCGTCTAAGAAGCGGTCGACGAGTAGCGGGTGCTCGCTGTCTACCAGGGCATGGTTTGCGATTCTGTCGAAGTAGCCGTGCAGGTTCAGTTCGTCGTAAACGATCTCCATGCCTCGACCACCAAGCACGAATGACGGGCGGACTAGGACTGGGTAACCGATGCGATCGGCAACTGAGATGGCTTCAGTTAGGTTTGTTGCGATTCCGTTCGCGGGAGCCCGAAGGCCTGCCGCATCGAGAATCTGTTGGAATTGGCCGCGCTCTTCAGCCTGATCGATTGATTCAGGGGTGGTGCCCAAAATCGGTATGCCGTAGGACTTGAGGCCCTTTGCCAATCCCAGTGCGGTCTGACCACCCAGCTGCACCATCACACCGAGTAGTTCTCCGGATTGCGATTCGGCATGAATAACCTCGAGCACATCCTCTAGCGTCAATGGCTCAAAATACAGTCGGTCTGAGGTGTCATAGTCGGTTGACACGGTTTCGGGATTGCAGTTGATCATGATGGTTTCGTAACCAGCATCGCGCAGCGCGAAGGCGGCGTGAACACAGCTGTAGTCGAACTCGACACCCTGACCAATGCGGTTTGGACCAGAACCCAAAATCACGACTTTCTTGCGATCCGATGGCCGCACCTCAGTCATCTGTTCGTATGAGCTGTAGTGATAAGGGGTTAGTGCAGGGAATTCACCGGCACAGGTGTCAACGGTTTTGAATACCGGCCTGAGGTCAAGGCTGTACCGGAGCTCTCGAATCTCAGATTCGCTAACTGAGCGAATCTGAGCGATTTGAGCATCCGAAAAGCCATGCTGCTTTGCGCGCTTTAAAGCGTCACGGTCGAGGGACGGAACTGATGCCAGCCAGCTTGCCACCTCGTTGATTAGCACCACCTGGTCGATAAACCATGGGTCAATCTTGGTCGCTTCAAAGGCTTGCTCAGCGGTAATGCCTAGGCGAAGCGCCTGCTGCAGCTGCACCACTCGCTCATCGGTTGGAGTCTTTATCTTCTCCAGTAGCTCGGTGGCCGATAGCGGTTGCGGTCCCCAGTGGAATGAGCTGCCGCGCTTTTCCAGCGAGCGCAGTGCTTTTTGTAGTGCTTGCGTAAAGGTTCGGCCAATTGCCATGGCCTCACCGACGCTCTTCATGGTCGTGGTTAGGGTTGGGTCAGCGGCTGGGAACTTCTCAAAAGCGAATCTGGGAGCCTTGACGACGATGTAGTCCAGGGTTGGCTCAAAGGATGCCGGGGTAACACCCGTGATGTCGTTCGGAATCTCATCCAAGGTGTAGCCGATGGCTAGTTTGGCTGCGATCTTGGCAATCGGGAATCCGGTTGCCTTAGATGCCAAAGCAGAGGATCTTGAAACACGCGGATTCATTTCAATGACAATGATTCGACCATCGACTGGATCGACTGCAAACTGAATGTTGCAACCGCCGGTATCGACGCCAACCGCCCTGATGATCTCGATGCCGATATCACGGAGCTTCTGGTATTCGCGATCGGTCAGGGTCATTGCGGGTGCAACGGTGATTGAGTCGCCGGTGTGAACTCCCACCGGATCAAAGTTTTCAATCGAGCAAACCACAACGGTGTTGTCGTGCTTGTCGCGCATCAACTCGAGTTCGTACTCTTTCCAACCCAAGATTGACTCTTCGAGCAGCACCTCGGTGGTTGGCGAAGCCTGCAGGCCAGCCCCTGCGATTCTTATCAGGTCAGCCTCGTTGTAGGCAAAGCCTGAACCCAAACCACCCATGGTGAAACTTGGACGAACCACCATCGGATAGCCAAGGGCTGCAGCGCCAGCTAAAACTTCGTCCATGTTGTGGGCAATAACGCTGCGTGCGACGTCTGCACCAGCATCCAGCACCAGCTGCTTAAAGATCTGCCTGTCCTCGCCGGCATTAATTGCGGCGACGTTGGCACCAATTAGCTCAACACCATATTTCTCTAGCGAGCCACGTTCATAAAGTGACATCGCAGCGTTGAGCGCAGTTTGACCACCGAGGGTTGGCAGAATCGCATCTGGCTTTTCCTTCTCGATGATCGCTTCGATAACCTCCGGAGTGATCGGTTCGACGTATGTGGCATCCGCGAAGTCAGGGTCGGTCATGATGGTTGCAGGGTTTGAGTTGATCAGAATTACTCGGATCCCCTCCTCCTGCAGCACCCGGCAGGCCTGAGTTCCTGAGTAGTCAAACTCGCAGGCTTGACCGATCACAATCGGGCCGGAGCCAATTACCAGCACGGATTTGATGTCATTGCGTTTTGGCATTAGTTGCGCTCCTGAATCATGCGTACAAACTTGTCAAATAGGTAGTGGCTGTCGTGTGGCCCGGCGGCAGCCTCAGGGTGGTACTGCACTGAGAAGGCTGGAATGTCCAAGCACTCAAGACCTTCCACTACCTGGTCATTCAGGCCACGGTGGCTAACTCGCACGCGTCCAAAGCCCTCGGGTGACTCTTGCTCGTCTCCCTCAACTCGCACGGCGAAGCCGTGGTTATGGGCGGTAACCTCAACACGGCCAGTTTCGGCGTGCATCACTGGCTGGTTGATGCCGCGGTGGCCAAAGGCCAACTTGTAGGTTTCAAATCCCAGAGCGCGGCCAAGCAGCTGGTTGCCGAAACAGATGCCAAAGAACGGCACGCCTTTTCGCAATACCTCGCGAAGCATGGCAACCTGTGCGCCGCTAGCCTGAGGATCTCCTGGGCCATTGGAGAAGAAAACCGCACTCGGGTTACCTGCGAGGATTTGCTCCGCACTTGCGTTTGCCGGGTGCACCTCAACCTCTAGGCCACGTGCCGCAAGGTGCTCAATTGTCGAGCGCTTGATTCCCAGGTCCAAGATGGCAACCTTGCCAATACGGGATCCTTCGGCAGCAACGCTGTAAACCTCACTTGTGGTGACCTGAGCACTGAAGCTGGCTCCCTTCATCTCAGGGGCCGCAGTGACCTTGGCTAGCATTTGAGCCTCGGAACTGATGGAGTTGCCCGAGAAGATGCCTGCGCGCATTGCTCCGGCATCGCGGATCTGCAGCGTGATGGCTCGGGTGTCGACATTACTAATGCCCACAATTCCCTGCTCGATCAGGTCTTGCAGCAAATCGCGCTCAGCGCGGAAGTTACTGGAGATTCGCGAAGGTTCTCTTACGACATAGCCAGCAACCCAGATTCGAGAGGATTCTTCGTCACGCTCATTGGTGCCAACGATGCCGATGTGTGGCGCGGTCTGCACAACGATTTGTCCGGCGTAGGAAGGATCTGTAATGGTTTCCTGATAGCCGGTCATGCCGGTGGCAAACACCAACTCGCCCAGGGTTTCACCCTTGGCACCATAGCTCTCGCCCTCAAAAACCAGTCCGTTTTCCAGGACTAGGTAAGCCTTATCCAATTTGCGCTCCAATCAGTTGCAAAACTTCATTTTCAAATTCTTTTCTGGCCGCAGCGTCGACGAACCTAAAGTGGCTGACCACCTGGGTGTCGCCAAGCGCCCAAGAGATTGCGGTTAGGCCATCCCGCTCCACACCCTTGTCGATGGTTGCCGAGGCGGCGCTGATTCCCGCTATTTTCGAAGCCGGAATCAAGTAACCAACCTCGCCGGTGCGGACCACCGAAATTCCGGATGAATCCACGCCCAAGATGGCATTTCCTCGCATTGCTAGCCCGTGTGCCCAAATGCGATCGAGAGGTCGCTCTTCAAACACGGTAGACACGTAAAGTGCCTTGAACTTTCCATTACCGGCAGCAGGGAGCGGCCTCTCTATTGCTTGCTCCTGTAGCGCCCTTTTTTTGCGGGTGTTGCGCCAAATCAAAAGTGCAATCAGGGCAACCCCCGAGAGCATCAAGAAACCAATAATTTCGCGCGTCATCTAATCTCCTGCAATTGAGAATTCATGACCGTAAAGCGGCCCCGGTAAATCGTGTGCACAACCTGCCCAGGCAACCTAATTCCGGCAAACGGGTTGTTTGTGCTCTTTGACTGAGTCTCAGAGGTGATCAAACGGCTTGCACTTGGGTCAATCAGGGCCAGATTGGCAATGGCTCCAACCTCGATTCGCCCTTGGTGCTTGAGGCTGGCAATTTCGGCAGGCTTAGTGCTCAGGATCTGGGCAAATTGCTCCCAGTCTCCCCCATTTTCAATTAGCACTTCCTGCAGAACCGAAGCCGCATGCTCCAATCCGACCATTCCAAAGGCAGCGTTCTGCCATTCGCACTCTTTTTTCTCGGCCGAGTGTGGAGCGTGGTCAGTGCCTAGCACGTCAATGGTGCCATCCAGTAGGGCCTGCCTTAGAGCGATGGTGTCCTCGCGCGTGCGAAGCGGGGGGTTCACTTTATAGACCGGGTCGTAGCTTCGAACTAGGTCCTCGGTCAAAATCAAGTGGTGCGGTGTCACCTCAGCCGTGATGTTGATGCCACGCTTTTTAGCCCAGCGCACTACTTCAACTGCACCAGCAGTTGTTAGGTGGCAGACGTGCAATCGAGATCCGGTTGCTTCGGCTAGCAGCGCATCGCGCTCGATAATCGACTCTTCTGCGGCATTGGGCCAGCCAGCCAAACCAAGTTCGGTTGCCAGTGCTCCGGCATTCATTTGAGCGCCGACGGTGAGGGTTGGATCCTGAGCGTGCTGCGCGATCACACCATTGAATTGCTTGACGGCCAAAAGCGCCTCACGCATGAGGTTCTCATCAAAGACACAAACCCCATCATCGCTAAACATGCGAACCTTGGATCTTGCCGATGCAAGACCGGAGATGTCAGAAAGTTGCTCACCACGTAAGCCTTTGGTAACCGATCCGATCGGTTGAACTTCTACCAGCCCCACCTTGATTCCAGCATCGAGAATAAAGTCTGCTACTTCGGCGGAGTCTGTGACGGGGAAGGTATTCGCCATCGCCATAACCGCTGTGTAGCCACCTGCCGCTGCGCTTTTACTACCCGACTCGATGGTTTCGCTGGCCTCAAACCCGGGCTCTCTCAAGTGAGTGTGAACATCTACAAACCCGGGTAGCACTCGCAACCCGGCACAGTCGATTCCAGAAGCACTTGACTTACCAATCGTGGCGATGCGGCCTTCGACGATCTCAATGTCGGCACCCTCACCATTTGGCAGCGTTGCATCTTTTAGGACTATTGGCTTCATAGCGATTCTCCGCTCAGGCACCGGTAAAGCACGGCCATCCGCACTGCGACCCCATTTGCCACTTGCTTTAGGACTTGGGATCTAGGGTCATCGGCAGCCTGGCTCGAGATCTCAAAACCTCGATTCATCGGACCCGGGTGCATAATCAGTGCGTCCTTTGACACCATCGCCAGGCGCTGCCCTTCAAGGCTCCAAGCACGCGAATACTCGGCGGGAGAGCCGAAGACCTCGCCTTCCATGCGCTCCTTTTGCACTCGCAGCATCATCACAACATCAGGTTTCTCCGATAGCGCATCCTCGAAAGAGTTGAGCGAGCGAGTGCCCATTTTTTCAATGCCTTCGGGAATCAAGGTCTTCGGGCCAGCAACCGTCACGGTCGCTCCAAGCAGATTCAAAAGCAGGATATTCGATCTTGCGACCCTGGAGTGGCGAATGTCTCCGACAATCAAAACCTTAAGACCGGTTAGGTCCGTCAGGCCAAACCCCTGTCGGATTGTTAGCGCATCCAAGAGCGCCTGGGTGGGGTGTTCGTGAGAGCCATCTCCGG
>JACCDM010780615.1_pt1 | contig 14317 bp, 10 predicted proteins | sample 7445851 | NCBI WGS metagenome assembly JACCDM01 (sample SAMN15323438, study PRJNA562643) | freshwater metagenome | isolation source: river surface water | place: USA:Blue River Watershed | collected 2017-08-16
CGGGAGGCGATGCGCCCGTCACGACGGGCCTCGTGCGCGGCAACGCGCCCGGCGAATGGCGCTACTGGGGCGGCGACGCGTGGAGCACGCGCTACTCGCCACTCGACCAGATCAACGCCCGCAACTTCGACTCCCTCCAGGTGGCGTGGCGCTGGAACGCCGGCGCGTTCGGGCCCGACGAGTACTACCGCACGACGCCGCTCTACGCGAACGGCCGCCTCTTCACCGTCGCGACCACGCGACGCGCCGCGATGGCGCTCGACCCCGAGACCGGCGAGACGCTCTGGATGTACCGCCTCGAGGAAGGGATCCGTTGGCAGAAGGCGCCGCGCCAGTTCGCGGGCCGCGGCCTCGCCTATTGGACTGACGGGCGCGAGGAGCGCGTCCTCCTGATCACCCCGGGGTATCACCTCATCTCGCTCGACGCGAAGACCGGGCGCCCCGATCCGCGCTTCGGCCGCGGGGGCGTGGTGGACCTGCAGGATGGCCTCGGGTTCCCGCTCGTGCCGCTCGCGGTCGACGACTCCGGCCCGCTGGTCATCTCGGATGCCGCGCCGCTCCGTCGCGCGCGGCCCGGCGAGGGGTGGGACCCCATCAAGAAGATCGGCGCCGACGGAAGCGTCGGCATCGACCCGGTCCACGGCCAGATCGCGAACAGCTCGCCCGCGATGATCGTCAACGACGTCGTCGTGCTCGGCAACTCGTCGATCCACGGCTACTACCCGATCCGCGCGCATAACCTCCCCGGCTACGTCCGCGGCTTCGACGTGCGCACCGGGCGCCAACTCTGGAAGTTCAATCTGATTCCGCAGCCCGGGGAGTTCGGCGCCGAGACGTGGGAGCGGGGCTCGCGCATCGACTCCGACGGCGTGGGGAAGGTCGACCCGTGGGCGACCTACTCGGCCGACCCCGAGCTCGGGCTCGTCTACATCCCGACCGGGATGCCGCTGCTCGACGAGTACGGCGGCCATCGCCCGGGTGACAACCTGTATGGCAACAGCCTCGTCGCGCTCGACGTGCGGACGGGCCAGCGGCGCTGGCACTATCAGCTCGTGCACCACGACATCTGGGATTACGACACCCCGATGGCGCCGAATCTGCTCGACATCACCGTCGACGGACGTCGTCGTAAGGCGATCGCGCAGACCACGAAGCAAGGGTGGATCTACACCTTCGATCGCGCGACCGGCGAGCCGATCTGGCCGATCGTCGAGACCCCGGTCCTCGCCAGCGACGTCCCCGGCGAGGTCGCCTCGCCCACCCAGCCGATCCCGTCGCGCCCCGCGCCGTACGCGCAACAGGGGCTCGTCGAGAACGATCTCATCGCGTACACCCCGGCGATCCGTGACTCGGCGCTCGTCCTCGCCCGGAAGTGTCGGATGGGCCCGTATTACATCCCCGCCGTCCTCGCCGACGGCTCCGGCCCGACGGGGCTCCGCTGCGCCTGGTACGCCCCCGGCGCCTCGGGCGGCGTCAACATCGATGGCGGCGCCGCCGTCGACCCCGAGACCGGGATGATGTACGTCGCGGCGCTGAGCGGCCTCTCGACGATGTCGCTCGCCAAGGATCCCTGCAGCGAGTTCCGCTACAGCTCGCCGCGCGACAACTGCGGCCTGATCGGCGCGCTCCCGGCTCCGCCCGGCTACACGCCCCCGTCGTCGCGCGGCGGCGGCTTCGAGGGCCGTGGCAACGCGTCGATGCTGCACGGCGTCTCGATCCTCAAGCCGAAGGAGCTCGGCGGCATCACCGGCTACGACATGAACGCCGGCGACAAGCGGTGGTGGATCCCGAACGGCGGGTGGATCCCGGTGCGCAGCACCGATCCGCTCTTCGCCGGGGTGACCCTCCCGCCGCGCCCGGCGGGTGGACAGGCGCAGGTGATGAACACCAGATCGCTCGTGATCTACGGGACCGGTCGCTCCGGCGGCGTCCCGAACACCAAGCCGATGCTCTTCGCCGTCGACAAGGCGACGGGCCGCCAGGTCGGCGCGGTGGAGATCCCCGATCGGACGACCGCGGTCCCGATGACCTTCCTCCACAGGGGGAAGCAGTACATCGTCTTCGCGACGGGCGCGGGGAGCAACACGAGCCTAGTGGCGATGCGCCTGCCCTGAGCCGCGGCGGTCCGCTGCTCGATCCAAACGACGCGGGGCGGGCCGATCTCGGCCCGCCCCGCGTCACATCAGTCCCGGCGTCCTGCCTACTGGATGAACTTCCACGCGGGCCGGTGGTCCCGTGTCAGCGGCGTCTGCAGCAACCGCGCCCGCACCATCTCGATCGGCATCCGCCCTCCCTGCATGATCGCGTCGTGGAAGTCGCGGTTCGTCATCCGCCCCGTCTGCACGAGCTCCCGATGCAGCGACCGGATCTGCAGACCGCCGATCATGTAGCCCGCCTGGTAGAGCGGCGAATAGGTGCCGTTGAACGAGCGCCGGACCTCGGCCTCGGCGTTCGCCCGCTCGTGGCCCACGCGCGCGACGAGGAAGTCGACCGCCTCCTGCGGCGTCATCTGCCCGAGATGCACCTTGAGCGAGAAGATGATCCGCGCGAGCCGGTGCGAACGCCAGAAGAGCATCCCCATCCGGTCCTGCGGCGTCTTCGGGAAGCCGAGGTCCCAGAGGAGCATCTCCCAGTACAGCGACCATCCCTCGGTCCAGAACGGGGTGCCGAACAGGTTCCGCTGGGTGTGGTACCGTGCGGTCATGTATCCCTGCAGGTGGTGCCCCGGGATCAGTTCGTGGTGCACCGTCGCCATTGAGAAGTGCGGATTGTTCCCGCGCATGCTCATCAGCTTGTCGGCGTGCGCCATCGAATCGGTCGGATACGACACCTGGATGATCTCCCCGCCGAGGAAGAACGGGGACACCAGTTGCTGCCGCGGGGACATCATCTCCATCCGCCAGATCTCGTCCGCGAGCGGCGGCACCGTGATGAGATCCCGCTCGGTGATGAAGGCCACCGCCTCGCGGGCGAGCCGACGGACCAGCTCCGGCTGCTCCCCCGGCGGCACGTACGCTTCCTTCACCTTCTCGAGCGCCGCACGCCAATCATCACCGAACCCCATCTCGCGGGACGCCTTCTTCTGCTCCGCCTCGATCCACGCGAACTCGCGCTCCGCGAGGGCAATCAGGTCCTGCGGCGTGTACGCGATCATCTCCGCCCGCAGGTCCTGCGCGAGCCCCTCGGCGCCGATGGGGTCCCCGATGATGGGCTCCTCCTCCCCAGGCTTCTGTCCCACCACCACCTCGCGGATCGCCGCCGCATAGCGGGTCATCGCCGTGCCCACACGCCGATACGGGTCGGCCGTCCACCAGGTGAAGTTCGGATCGTATCCGGCGTAGAAGCGCTGCCAATCCCGGAGCGTCCCCGTCAGCTCATCGAGGTAGGCCACGGTGCGAAGCCCGACGATGCGGTCGGCGCGGGCTGCGCTCCCGGCCGGACGCGCGCGGACGGCGCGGGTGAGGCTGTCCAGCTGCGCGGCCATCGCGGCGAGCGCCTTGGCCGATGCCTGGGGGTCGACCCGCTCGAAGCGTCGACGCGCCTCCTCGAACCCCGTCACCGTCGCGGCGAACGGGACGTACGACACCATCTCGCGCGTCAGCCGCTCCTCGCGTCCGAGTTGGTCGAGATCGGCCTGCACGCGATTCGCGAGGAGCAGGTAATCGATCTTCCCTTCCTGGCTCAGGGCCGCGAAGTCGATGCGCGTCAGCCGCTGCTGCCACTCCGTGTGAAATCGCGTGAAGCGAGCCCGCCGCGCGGGCGAGTACTCCACCGTCCAGCGACGACCGAGTGCCGCGCGGTCCGTGCTGTAGAGCGCCACCGTATCACGGAGTTCACTGGTGCCCACCGGCACCGGACCGATGCGCTGGGCCTGGAGCGGGAGGCTGGCAAGAGCACCCCCGAGCAGACCGCCGATGACCAGCAGGCGGGCGAACCGCTCTGTGTGCCGCCGAGGGGCGATGAGTTGATGGATGCGGGGACGGTGGATCATGGATTCCTCTCGTATCGCTTGAGCGCGCGCGGGCCCACCTCGGCGCCATAGATGGTGCCGTCGCGGGCCACCGCGACCCCTTCGGCGGCACTCGTGCCGCGCGTCGTCGCCACGGGATCGGGGATGAACGCGCTCACCGCACCGGTGCGTGCGCTGCCGATGCGGATGCCCCGCTGCCACCCCGTGCGCGAGGGCTCGATCGAGCCCGATTCCGAGTCGGCGACGTACATGGTGTCATTACGGTCGATCCAGATGCCGCTAGCGCGGGAGAACTGATACCAGGTGTCGAGGAGCCGACCGTCCTGGGAGAGGATCTGGATCCGGTTGTTCGTGCGATCGCCGACGAAAAGGCGCCCCTGCGAATCGAAAGCGAGCGCGTGCGGCTGGTCGAACTCGAGCGGCCCCGTCCCCTTCTTCCCCCAGCTCGCGAGGAGTCGCCCCGTGCGATCGAACTTGAGGATTCGGGCGTTCGCCGTCGGGCCCGACGCGTGGCCCTCCGCGACATAGATGTCGCCGTTCGGCGCCGTGATCACCGCGTTCGGCTGGAAGAAGTACGCGGTGTCGCGGCCACCACCGTCGGTGCCGAGGCGCAGCAGCACCTGTCCCGTCGGCGAGAACTTGATCACCTGATGCCCGAAGACGCGCGCTGGCTCGGCCGCTGCCGGTTCTCCGGCGCGCGTCGACGGACGGTTGTCGCGACCATCGACGACCCAAACGTTGCCGTCACGGTCCACGTGGATCCCGTGCGGCCAGTTGATCATCCCCTTCCCGAAGGAGCGGACGAGTCGCCCCGTGCGATCGAAGAGCAGGATCGGATCGAGCGCCGAGCCCACGCAGCTGTTCTGCCCGCAGCGCTCGGCCACCCAGACGCTCACCCCGTCCTTGTCGATGGCGACCGCGCTCGTGGACCCCCACGCGCGTCCGTCGGGGAGCTTCGCCCACCCCTCCACGGTGCGGTACGGGTTCGGGCGATCGTTGACGCCCGCCATCTCCGCCGTGCCACCGACCTGTGCGCGGAGCGGCGCACTCACGAGTGGCGTAGCGACGAGGGCGCCTGCGAGCGTGCCAGCCAGCGCACCGAGTGCCAGCCGGTGGCCGGCGGCGCGCGAGGTGAGGCGGCGCGACGGTGCCGTCATGAAAGCCATGATCACTCCTCCTCCCAGCGGCTCGGGGCGGCCGGGTCGTATTCCGCCGTGGGGAGCCGGAACGCCTCGGCGATGACCGCGTCACCCGGCTCACCGATCACGCGGGAGGCGACGTACTCCCCCATCACGATGGAGAACTTGAAGCCCTCGGCCTGCCCGACGCCGGCGATCCACGCGTTGTCGGCGCCCGGAAGGCGATCGACGATGAAGTTGCGGTTCACGCTGCTCTCGTAGTGGCAGGACCGGGTCTCGACGATCGGCGCATCGGCGAGCGCGGGGAAGTGCTTCTGCAGGACGCGTCGTGACCCGTCGATGCGCTCCTGCGACGACCAGCGCGGGCTGAGGTCGGGATCCTGCAGCCGCGGGTCGGGCGCGACCGGCGCCGGGGGTGGTGGCGCATCGTCGTCGACGGCACGCGGGGGAGCCGGGGGGGCGAAGGCCCCGCGCACGCGGAAGCCGCGGTTGTCGATCGGATGCGAGGGCCATCCCGTCACCCCGGGGACGTTCCAGCTCGGGATGTTCGGGAATTGGAAGCGCGTGTCGCCCTCGGGCGTGCCGAAGTAACAGACGTGCCCCATCGGGATCCGCATCCGCGTCTGCATCAGCGAGGGGAAGAGCTTCGGGAACCAGGGGCCGCAGCAGAACACATAGGCGTCGGCGGCGAGGGTGCTGCCATCGTCGAAGGTCAGCGCCTCCATCTTGCCGGCCGTCACGGCGCCGGGGCGGATGCGACCGAGCTTGAACTCGACACCCGCGTCACGCGCGAGCGCGCCGACGGCCTGCACGCTGTCGCGGGCGCGGGCCACCCCCGCGTCCGGCTCGTAGAGCACGACCTGGCTCCCCTCGCTCACGAACTGCGGCCAGCGGCGGCGCGCCTCGTCGGCCGTGAGCGTCTCGAACGGCACCCCCTGCGCCGTCCAGAGCTCGGCCGTACGCGTGGTGAATGGCTCCGGCTTCTCGCGGATGATCACGTCGCCGGTCGTGTAGAAGAACCGCGTGCCGAAGCGCTTCCCGTGCTCGGCGTCGAACTGACGCCAGCGTTCGATGGAGCGGCGGGCCCACCGGACCCAGAGGTCGGCGGTGACGGTGCGATCGCCGTAGGAGGAGCGGATGCCGCGGGTCTCGTCCCCGCTCGTCGCCCGCGAGTTGGCGATGCCGTACTGATCCACGAGCGTGACCTTCATCCCCTGCTGCCGCAGGTGATACGCGGTGAAGGCGCCCCAGGCCCCTGCCCCAACGACCACCACGTGGCCGGAGGCGCGGCCGAAGCGTCGCCGGATGCCGCGCGGGGGCTGTGGCTGCGCATCGAGAGCGGTGGGGGTGAGGGCCGCACCGGCGAGGAGCGCACCAGTCCCCGCGCTGGCGATGCGCAGGAAGTCGCGCCGCGGGAGCTCGTCGGCGGCGGCCTCCAGGCCGGCGGTGTTCGGGTCGCCCGCGTCGGCCGACGCGCGCTGGGGGATATCTGAAGCGGGAGGAAGGGACGCGCTCATTGGAAACCTGGTGGGTGAGAGGCGACGCGCGAAGATGCCGCCGATGACGGGGCGCGCGCAATGAATCGGAGACCCGGCCGACCAACGCGGGATGGGTTGCATGCGTTGAGACCGGGACTCAGCTTCCGGCCACGATGATGCGCTTCCGTTCCCCCAGCCAGTGCGGCCCTGCGATGCCGCGCCCACGGTCGCACCCGATCGCGTCGCGTCGCGGCGTCATCCGAGCGGCCGTGATCGCGGGCCTCCTCCTTCGCCCCGTCTCCGGTGCGCACGCGCAGGAGGCGGCGCCCCTCGACCCGGCGGCCCTCGCCGCCCGGCAGGTCGAGCGCGGCGAGCAGTGGTTCCGCTCCGCCTGCCTCCAGTGCCACGCGGTCGGCGCCGTCTCAAACCCCGACTTCCGGCTCAAGTGGGGCGGACGGACGGCGCAGGACCTCTTCGACCTCATCTCGCGCACGATGCCGGACGGCGACCCGGGTTCGTTGAGCCGAGGCGCCTACCTCGCGATCACGGCGTACCTGCTGAAGCTCAACGGGATGCCCGTCGCCCCCACGCCGCTCGCTGCCGATTCCTCCGCCCTCGGCAGCATCCGTCTCGCCTTCCCCTCCACCCCTCGCTGAGTCGACCATGCGCCACGCCGCGATCCTTCGTCACGCCTGCCTCGCTGCGATCCTCACGATCGCCGCGCGTCCCGCCACGGTCACCGCGCAGGCGCGTGAGGCCCTCGGGACATCGACCGCCACCCTGACCCCCGCGATCCGCGTCGGGAACCTTGTCTTCGCCTCCGGGGCCCTCCCCGGCCGTGACGCCGACTCGACCATCCAGAGCCAGACCACCAGCACGCTGAACAGCATCAAGCGCACGCTGGAGATGGCCGGCACGACGATCGAGAACGCGGTGAAGTGCACGGTGTTTCTCGTCGACGGCGCCGACTTCCGCGGGATGAACGAGGCCTACGCGAAGTTTTGGCCCTCGGCCCCGCCGGCCCGCACGACGGTCGTGGTCAAGGCGCTTGTGGTCCCGAACGCCAAACTCGAGATCGAGTGTATGGCGGTGAAGTGATCCACCCGCCTCGCCGCCAGCCCCCGCGCACCGGGCGCATGGCGGCGAGGTGCCAGGCGGTCAGCTGATCGCCCGGCGCAGCTCCCGCTCCGCGAGATTCCCGCCGCACATCACGATGCCGACCCGCCGCCCGGCCAGCTCCGGTGCCAGCTCGCGCAGCCCCGCGAGACCCGCGGCCCCCGCCCCCTCGGGCAGATTCTGCGTGACGCGGATCAGGTCGCGGATCGCCGCGTAGAGCGCCTCATCGGTCACGGTCACGAAACCCGCGAGACCGACACGCAGGGTCTCGAAGGTCAGCTCGTAGGCCGCGCCAGTCGCGATCCCTTCCGCGAAGGTCTGCACCGCCTGTCCGGTGAGCCGCTCCCCGCGACGCCAGCTCTCGTACTGCGCCGGCGCACCGCTCGCCCCCACAGCGTAGACGCGGAGCCCGGGCTGTCGAGCGGCGGCGACGGTGAGTGCCCCGACGGCCTGCGACCCGCCGCCGAGTGCGATGACGAGCGCATCGAGGGGCGGGGCCTGCGCCAGGATCTCGAGCGTCATCGTCCCCGCTCCCGCCAGTACGAGCGGGTCGTTCGTCGAGTGCGCGATCGTCATCCCGCGCTCGGCGGCCATCGCGGCGCAGGCTGCGATCGTGGCGTCGTAGCGCGTGCCCACCTCCACCAGCTCCGCACCGAGCGCCCGAATCCCCGCGTTCTTCTCCGGGTTGTTCCCCTCGGGGACGCAGATAGTGACCGGCGTCCCCGTGAGTTTCCCGGCGTAGGCGACGCCAAGTCCATGGTTGCCCGTGCTCGCCGCGATGATCCCACGGCGCCGCGAGGCCTCGTCGCGCCCGAGCACCGTGTTGAGCCCGTTGCGGATCTTGAAGCTCTGCGTCGGGTGGTGATTCTCGTGCTTGACCCACACTTCGATTCCGTGCCCCACCAGCGCGTCGAGCAGGGGGTAGTGCCGCATCGGCGTTGGGGCGAGGTGCGGACGAATCCGCGCCTCGGCGGCGCGCACATCGTCGACGGTGATCATCGGCGCCCCGTGAACATGAGGTCGAGCAGCTCGTCGTACATCGCGTCGGCCTCGGCATCACCTTGGCGAATGGCGGTGGCGGCGCAGTGCCGGAGATGGTTGCGCATCAACTCGCGGCTCACGCCGCGCATCGCCTCCTGCACGGAGGCGATCTGCGTGATCACGTCGGCGCAGTAGCGGTCCTCCTCCACCATCCGCTGGAGCCCTCGTACCTGGCCCTCGATGCGACGCAGGCGCGTCAGGGTCCGCGCCTTGTGGTCGGCATCGACGGCGATCGCCGTCCGCCCTGTGCCCGGCGTCACCCCGCAGCCACAGTTCGCGGTCGCGACCGCAGGCCCCGCCGCGCGTGCTGCCGCGCGTGCTGCCGCCTTCCTCGCACCCATGCGTCCTCCCCGAGAGGGTCCACGCGAGAGGCTAGGTACCCCCACCCCCTATGTCAACCGACGCCGGAGCGCCGGCGGGCGTCAGCGCCCGAGCCCGCGCCACGGCGCGCGCCCGGGCGCCACGCGACGGTCAGCGACCCGTCGGCGCCTTGGTGGTCACCTTGATGACGCCATCCTTCGCCGCCTCGCCGTACTCGCGGACCGCGGCCTCCCCCTTGAGGACCTCGACGGAGAGGATGCCCGAGGGCTGCAGCGCGTCCATCTCCGCCTTCGTCGCGCGGCGGCCATCGATGAAGATGAGCGGCGTCCCGGTCATCGCCCCGCCCCGCACGATGATCCGCGGCCCCTCCGCGGATTCGGCGAGCAACCCGCGCGCGGCGCCAGCCTTCGTGATGAGACGGATCTCCGTGGTCTCGGTCGCGCCATTCACCATCTTGTTCACATTGACCGCCGCAATCTGCTCGGGCGCGATCGCCTGCGCCGCCTCGCGGGTGGCCGAGACCCCATCAACGAAGTAGGTGGTGGGCCCGTCACCGTCACCGAGCAGCAGCGCGGCGCCCCGTTCGGCCTGGCGGGCGTCGAGGGTGCGGACGTCGGCGGCGGTCGGCGTCCTCCCATCGCATGCGACGAGGGACACGGCGACGAGCAGCGAGGCGACGGAACGTGAGATGACGACAGACAGCGGGAGGCGGGGACGGGGCATGGGACGGAAAGCAAAAGGTGAGGCACGCGGGACGCGCCCAGATGCCGATGCGTACGGAAGATAGCACATTCCCCATTCCCGTTGATTCCGCCATCCAAGACCTCCGTATGCTCACCCTCGCGCGCCCCATCGCCCTCCTCCTCGTGCTCCCCTGTGTCGTTCCGCGGCCGGGCGCAGCACAACGACCGGGGACCTCCGCTGCCACGACGTGGATCGTCGATAATCACGATCGGCGCGCCGGCGCACTCACCGTTGAGCAGCGCGGCGACACCACGGTCGCCCGCTGGATCTACACCGACCGGAATCGCGGTGGTCGCGTGGAGACGCGCTCAGTGCGCGGGCCGGACGGCGCCGTGCGGTTCGCCGAGCAGCGGCCGATCGACCCTGACGGCCGCACCGGCACCCCGGTGGAACAGCTCGAGATCGATGGGGATTCCGTGCGGCTCACGGTGGGTGGGACGACGCGCAGGATCGCGCGAACCGCGACGACGGTGACCGGACTCCGCGCCGGCACGCCGCACGAGACGGCTGCGCTCGCCGCCGCCCTCCTCGCGCGCCCCGACGGCCGTGGCACGCTCCTCTCCGGTGCCACGGTGCGCGCTGAGACGCCGCTCGCGATCACCCTCGACGCGGTCCGCGGGCGCCCGAAGGTCCGGTTCGTCACGATCACGACCGGCACCCAGCCCGATCCGGTCGGCGTCTGGCTCGATGAGCGTGGCGGGCTGGTGGCGACCGACGTGCAGTGGTTCATCACGGTCCGGGAGGACCTCCGGAGCCAGCTCCCCGTGCTCCGCGCCGCCGAACTGTCGTGGCGTGCGATGCGCGGCGAGGCGCTCGCACGGCAGGTGCGGTCCCCCAGTGCATCCACCATCGCGATCGTCAACGGCGACCTCTTCGACGCCGACGCGGGCGTCCTGCGCCCCCGGCAGACGATCCTCGTCCGCGACGACCGCATCGTCGCCGTCGGCGACGCCGGCACCGTGATTCCACCCGCCGGTGCGACGATCATCGACGCAACCGGGAAGACCGTGATGCCCGGGATGTGGGACATGCACGGCCATCTCCAGGTGGCGAGTCAGTCCGGGCTCGGGGTGAGCCAGCTCGCGAACGGCATCACGACCGCCCGCGACCTCGCGGCCGACATCGATGTCGCGATATCGATCCGGGACCGCGAGCGCGCGGGGAAGCTCGCGGCGCCACGCGCCCTCCTCGGCGGCTTCATCGAGGGCCCACTCGCCTGGGCCGGCCCGAGTGCCGCGATCGTGCGCGACGAGGCCGAGGCGCGTGCCTGGGTCGCGCGCTACGACTCTCTCGGATACGTGCAGATCAAGCTCTACAACGTCGTGCACCCCGACCTCGTCCCGACGATCGCCGCCGAGGCCAAACGCCGTGGGATGCGCCTGAGCGGCCACATCCCGCGCGGGATGAGCATCAGCGCGGCGGTGGCGCTGGGGTACGACGAGATCCAGCACGCCGCCTTCCTGCTCGCGGATTTCTTCCCCGACTCGCTCTACCTGCCACGGATGCGCGCCTACTCCCAGGTCGCGACGGCGGTCGCACCGACCTTCGACGTCGACGGACCGGGGATGACGCGCCTGATCGAGACGCTCCGCGCGCACGGGACCGCCCTCGATGGCACCTTCAACCTCTGGATCGGCGGCGGAGGCGCCCTCGTCGGTGCGGGCGGCTCCACGAGCCAGCAGCGAGCGGACAGCACGTATCTTCGCCTCATCCAGCGGCTCTATACCGCCGGCATCCCGCTGATCGCGGGAACGGACAACTCATCCAGCAGCACCTTCCGACGTGAGCTCGAGATGTACGAGCGCGCCGGAGTCCCACGCGCACGCATCCTGCAGATCGCGACCATCGACGCCGCCCGCCACATGCAACAGGGGGAGGAGTACGGCTCGCTCGCGGTGGGGAAGGTCGCCGATCTGCTCATCGTCGACGGACGTCCGACAGAGCGCATCGGCGACCTTGCGAAGCTCGAGACCGTCATCCGCGGCGGCCGGCTGTACAAGCTGAGCGACCTGCGCGCCGTCCTCGGGACCGCCGGAGCCGCCGGCGCGGAGGGGGACGACCCCGCCGTCCATCCGCACTCCGGGGTTGAGGACCCCTGAGCGCCAGCGCTGTACCTGCAGGACGACCGGCGCGTTCTGCTCCGCTCCCGGCGGCCAGCCACCGCCCGCGCGACGCGACGCGACGCGCGGTGAAGGACGCGGCCACGTTGCGGCGCTCCCGCGCCGGCCGCAACTTGGCCTGATGAAGATCGCTCCCATGCACGCCGTGCGTCGTGCCCTCTTGGCACTCGCCCTCCCCGCCGCGCTCTCCGCGCAGACGCCGCCGGCTCTCACCCGCTGGCAGGCGCAGGCGCGCGACCTCCTCAAGGAGCTCGTGGAGATCAACACCACGCACAGCACCGGGAGCACCGTCGCGGCCGCCGAGGCGATGGCGCGGCGGATGCGAGCCGCCGGATTCCCCGAGCAGGATGTCGTCGTGGTCGAGAACGCGCCGCGAAAGGGCAACCTCATCGTGCGCTACCGTGGCCGGAACGCGAGCCGGAAGCCGATCCTGCTCCTGTCCCACATCGACGTGGTCGAGGCGAATCCGGAGGACTGGACCCTCCCCCCGTTCCAGTTCATCGAGCGCGACGGGACCTTCTATGGCCGCGGCGTCGCCGACGACAAGGACGAGGGCGCGATTCATCTCACGCTGCTCCTGCGGATGAAGGCGGAGGGGTACGTCCCCGACCGTGACATCATCGTCGCGCTGACCGCGGACGAGGAAGGTGGCTCCGCGAATGGCGTCGACTACCTCGTGCGGAATCGCCCCGATCTCATCCAGGCCGAGTTCGCCTTCAACGAGGGGGGCGGTGGCCGGGTGGAGGAGGGGCGCCGCGTCGCGAACGAGACGCAGGCGAGTGAGAAGAAGGTCGCGAACTTCACCCTCGAGGCGACGAACCCCGGCGGCCACAGCTCGCAGCCGCGTCCCGACAACGCCATCTACCAGCTTGCCGCTGCGCTCGACCGACTCGGCAAGTATGCCTTCCCCGTGCACCTCAACGAAGTCACGCGTGAGTACTTCCGCCGGCAGGCGGCGATCTCCGGTGGTGAGGTCGGCCGCGCGATGACGCGGATCGTGGCGGACGAGCGGGACGCCGCCGCCGCGGCCCTCATCTCGAAGGACCCGGCCAACAACTCGCGGCTCCGCACGACCTGTGTCGCGACGATGCTCGAGGGGGGACACGCGTCGAACGCCCTCCCGCAGCGCGCCCGCGCGACGGTGAACTGCCGCATCCTCCCCGACGAGACGGCGGCGTCGGTGCAAGCGCGGATCGTCGCGGCCATCGCCGACACCGGCGTGAAGGTCAGCACGCAGCGTGGGGCGAACGACAGCCCGCCGAGCCCGCTGACCCCCGCCCTCGTGGCGGCAATCGAGGCGGCCTCGCAGGAGGTCTTCCCGGGGATCCCCGTGGTCCCAACGATGAGCACCGGCGCCACCGACGGGCGTATCCTCCGGAACGCGGGCATCCCCGTGTACGGTGTCTCCGGCCTCTTTTACGACACGCCGAACGCCCACGGGATGAACGAGCACGTCTCTGCCAAGGCGTTCTACGACGGGCTCGAGTTCATGTACCGCCTCGTGAAGAAGGTCACCGCCAGCCCCGGGACCTGACCCCCGCGACCTGACCCCGGGGGCAGCCCCGCGCCCCCGATCCAGCGACCCCTTGGCACCGCCCCGAACCGACGGCGAGGGAGTGCCGCTCGGTTATCTTTCCACCGGCTCCCGGCGCACCGCCGGGGGCGCCCCCTGGTGGCGAGGTCACGATGGCGAAGATCGGCGAATCCGAGTGGATCTGGCGCGACGGCGAGTTCATCCGCTGGCACGACGCGACCATGCACGTCCTGAGCCACTCGATGCAGTTCGGCTCCGCCGTCTTCGAGGGGATTCGCTGCTACGACACCCCGAAGGGCCCGGCGATCTTCCGCCTGCGCGAGCACCTCAAGCGGTTCCTCGACAGCTGCAAGATCTATCGGATGGATCCGCCCCACGCGCTCGACACCCTGATCGAGGCGCATCGGGCCACGGTCGCCAAGAACGGGCTTCGCGAGTGCTACATCCGGCCGATGGTGGTCCGCGGCTATGGGGCGGCGGGGATGGTGCCGTTCGACTCCCCCATCGAGACCTTCGTCCCGTGCTGGCCCTGGGGGGCCTACCTCGGGGACGCCGCGCTCCGCGACGGCGTCGACGCCTGCATCTCCACCTGGCATCGTGTCGCTCCCAATACGATCCCCGCCGCCGCGAAGATCGCCGGCAACTACCTGAGCGGACAGCTGGTGAAGATGGAAGCGCTCCGGAACGGCTATGACGAGGCCATCGCCCTCGGGCCCGACGGGATGCTCTCCGAGGGGTCGGGCCAGAACGTCTTCCTCGTCTCGGGCGGCGTCCTCTACACCCCGCCGATCGACGGCACGCTGCTCCCGGGGATCACTCGGCATTCCGTGCTCACGATCGCCAAGGACCTCGGC
>JACCDM010583287.1_pt1 | contig 14306 bp, 11 predicted proteins | sample 7445851 | NCBI WGS metagenome assembly JACCDM01 (sample SAMN15323438, study PRJNA562643) | freshwater metagenome | isolation source: river surface water | place: USA:Blue River Watershed | collected 2017-08-16
AATCTGCTAAGGGGTTTGCTTTGAACTGTTGGGCAATCGGGTAGCCTGCTGTGAACACAAGTGTTAAGCCAATTAAAACCAAAGTACCCTGAATTGCCATAAATAGTGCAATGAACCAGCGCTTACCTTGTTCCCACCATGCAGCAAGACCGATTCCCGCAAGAGGCGCTAGACAAAACCAAGCCGGCATGGTCCAGTGTGGAAGTCCACCTCCACCTGATAAGGTTGCAAAAACAAGAAACGGCACCGCAAAGAAGGCGAATAAGATCGACAGTCTAGGACGAGCAAGAATATTCATCGACCGAAAATAAGCCAATATGCCCAGTAAAGGTAAAAAACCAAAGACGCCAATTTGCAAACCGATGAATGCAGCAACCCGACGCCATTCCCAAGTGCCGCCTCCGCCATGATCGATTTGATATTTAAAAGAGATCCAATCGTGGTTGGCATTCCATAATAAAACGGGACTGATTAAAACCAAGGCAATCAGAACTGCGATATAAAAACCCGACTCTTTCAAAAAGGCTAGGCGAGGAACACTCAAACATACGATAAAGAGTGCAAGAGCGTAAAGGACTGCCGTATATTTACTTAGTCCAGCAAGTCCTAATAACAGACCTAAGGCAATCCACTGCCAAAGGCTGTATTGACCCTCTTGTTTAATCCAAGAAAAAGCCAACCACATGACCCCAAGGCTTAGGGGTGTGAGTAGGGAGTCTGGTACTAAGCCAACAGCAAGAACATGCGGTAGTGGCGCAAATGCAACCACTACGATAGATAACAAGCCTGCTAGCGGTGACGAAACTGGGTTGGAGGAGTTTTTGAATAACTTTTGAGTTTTGCAATACTCACTCAATTGATATCCAAGTTGGTATACCAAGATGCACGATAGTATCCACAGAACGATCGGTATCAAGCGCAAAATACCATCGGATGCATTAATTGCAACTAATGGCCACTGTATCCACCCAACCAAAGGAGGGTGATCGAAGTAACTCCACGCTAAGCGATCAGCGTATAGCGCGTAGTGCGCCTCATCAACCGACAACTCTGTCGTGAAACCCAGCACTAGATGCAAGGCAGTGCCCAGAAAAATCAAAATCATTGCCCAAGCGAATGGCGATTGCTTGGCAGGCAGCGATGACATACGTTTAAGACTTAACCGTATTATTTAAATAAAGTTGATACAAGGCGTGGTAACCATCTCTGGCCATACCGTGATCGAGCATCAGTTGATAAAGCTGTTTTGCCTTCTGTAGCCCTGGTAATTGAAGACTGAGTTGTTCAGCAGATTCGATGGCTAAACCAATATCCTTTACAAAATGTTCTGCCATAAACCCTGGAGCAAAATCTCCTTTAACCATGCGCGGACCCTGCACGTTGAGTTGTGTTCCGCCGGCGGCACCACTGCCAATAACTTTCAATACCTCTAAGGCATCAAGACCTGCAGCTTGTGCATAGCGAATACCTTCGCAGACCCCCATGATGGCTGAGGCAATCACAATCTGATTACAAAGCTTTGCATGCTGACCAGCTCCTGCAGGACCAAGAAGCGCGATGTTATTCCCCATGCATTTGAGGATGGGCAAAGCTCGTTCATAGGCAAGAGGATCTCCGCCTACCATAATGGAAAGGCGAGCGTCACGCGCGCCAATGTCACCGCCAGATACCGGTGCGTCTAATACAGCCATTTCTTTTTGTAGAGCTAATTGTGCAATCCGCATTGCAAGTGCAGGACTCGATGTGGTCATGTCAATTGCGATGGAGTTTGGTTTAGCTCCCGCCAAAATTCCTTGATGACCCAAATAAACTTCTTCAACATCTTTGGGGTAACCAATAATCGTGATGACAACATCACAGTGCGATGCAAGTTCTTTTGGGCTAGGCTGCCAAATTGCCCCTTGCTCAATTAATTGAGCCGACTTTTCTGGGGAGCGATTAAAGACATGAAGCGGATAACCGGCCTTTAAGAGATGCATGGCCATACTCTTACCCATAATGCCGGTACCAATAAAGCCAATGGTTGGAAGCGGTGCAGTTTGCGTATTCATGTCATTATTTTAAAGGGGTGCTGTTTTAGGAGGTTTACGCTGAAAGCCAAGCCATATGAGGGCAAGAGCGATTAAGGATAGTGGCACGATCGAACCCAAATTGAGTAAGGTCCAGCCTTGCGTTGTAATTAGAACCCCAGAACTTAATGCCGATAAAGCCGTTGCTAAAAAGACAAAAAAATTAATGGCGCCTTGAGCTTTGTCGCGCTCAGAAGGTCGATAGGATTCAAGGGCAAGAGTAGTACTGCTCGTGAATAGAAAATTCCAACCCACGCCTAACAAAAATAAGGCGCTCAAAAAGTGCATGAAGGTCACTCCGGATAAAGCGATCGCTACACAAATCATATTGAGTACAACACCAATCCGTAGAACCCACATCACGCCAATGCGCTTGATAAGGGCGCCAGTAAAAAATCCTGGTGCAAACATGCCAATCACATGCCACTCGAGCACCCACGCAGTTTTATCAAAACTAAATTGACAGGCCTCCATCGCGAGTGGGGTAGCCGCCATGAGTAAATTCATGACCCCGTAGGCCAATGCCGCAGTCATGGTGCAAACGATAAATAATGGTTGGCGCATGATTTCAGCTAACGGTCGCCCTGGTTCTTGATGACTGTTCCCATGCTTTTCTGGAAAACGAATTTGAGTAATCACCCATAGTCCAATCAAAGCAACTACTGCTAAGGTGATATAGGCTCCAGCAAATGGTGCTGTAAGCCAATCACGAGTCCAGCTGGCCATATTGGGTCCGAGAACAGCACCCAAGATTCCGCCAGCTAGTACCCAAGAAATCGCTTTCTCTTTCGCAGTTTTATCGGCAAGCTCAGCTGCAGCGAAACGATAGAGTTGGGCATTGGCGTTGTAAAAGCCTGCGATGATCGTACCTAAGTTAAGAAGCCAAAATTGTTTTTCAATGGTTGCAAACGCACAGAGTAAAGAGGAGAACAAAGCAACAAGTAAAGCAATTTGAAAAGACCGCTTACGTCCCAATTGCTTTTGGACTCTGGCAACGAGTGTAGTAGCCATCGCACTGCCGACCACATAAGCCATTACGGGTAATGTGGCTAGCCAAGGCTCTGGCGCTAAAGCAAAACCCACTAAGCCATTAATGGCAATAAAGGTAACGTTATTGGTGAGATAAAGCCCTTGTGCGAGCGTGAGAAACCAGAGATTCTTATTCATTCTGCACAGTCATAAAAGCTCTACGATAATGCATGGCATGGTGCGCTTACTGAATCTAAAACTTGGCATTTATTTTCTGCTTGGCTCATTGCTGGTGGGTTGTGCCACAACTGGGAGTGACTCGGCTCAATCGGATGCTACGAAGCTTGATCCTTTAGTGCCTCGTGAGGATGTCAAAAAATTTTCTGAGCAGTCAGTCAATGATCCTTTGCGAGGCTGGAGCTTTTATCGAGTAGCACCCTATAAGAAGAATACTGCCTATCGTCTGGAAAATTATCAGGGTCGAACGGTATTAAGTGCAAGAGCAAAAAAGTCTTCGTCAGGGTTGGCCGTAAAACTCAAGCCGCGCTCCTCCCAGCATTTATGGTTGGAATGGGAATGGAAGGCTTTAACGAATTTAGATAAGGCTAACAACACAGACCGCTACGCTGACGATGCACCTTTGCGGATATTAGTTGCTTTTGATGGCGATCAATCCAAATTGAGTATGAAAGATAAGATGGTGGGTGAGCTCGCCCAAATCATGAGTGGTCAAGAAATGCCTTATGCAACTCTGATGTATATCTGGGCGCCTAATGGTCAACTTAATCAAATTAAGCCCAATTCATATACCAATCGGATCAAGATGATTGCGGTGGACGTTGGAAAAGAAAATTTGGGTCAATGGCGTAAGCACAGCAGAGATCTAACGGCTGATTATGAGGCTGCCTACGGCTACGCTCCAGGTAATTTAATCGGGATTGCTTTACTGACGGATACGGACAATACAAAATCAGATACCAAAGCCTATTACGGCGATATTGAACTGAAGTACAAGCGTTTTAGCGAAGGAAAGCCGAAAAACTAAAACGCGAGTCAATCGATCTTTGCACCCGCTTGTTTAACAACTGTTGCCCAACGCGGCATCTCCCTTTTTAGAAAAGCACTAAATTCTTCGGAGTTTAAGAATGCAGGATCCGCACCCTGAGCAATCATGCGCTGCTGAATATCTTTGGATTCCAGGGTTTGTTTGAAGGCATTCGAAAGTTTTTGAACAACATCTACAGGCGTATTCTTGGGCGCCAAGATTCCATAAAACCCAACCACTTCTAATTTGGCGACACCTGTTTCATTCACAGTTGGTATATCTGGTAGTGCAGGATTTCGTTTGGCGCTAGTGACTGCCAAAGCGCGAAGCTTGCCTTGTTTAGCGTAGTTAGCGGCCTGCGGAATTGATTCAGCCATAAATTGAACTTGACCCGCCATCAAATCCATGAACGCTGGGGCGCTACCACGATAGGGTATGTGAACCATGAATATTTTTGTTTCCTGTTTCAGCATTTCGGGTACAAGATGAGAAATCCCACCATTTCCTGCAGAGCCATAATTTATTTTTCCGGGATTACGACGCACATACTCAATAAATTCTTTGAGTGTTTTTGCAGGAACATCGTTATTCACAATCAAAGCGAGAGGCTGTTGGGCAGTGCGAGCAACCGCCTGAAAATCTTTGAGGGTATCGTAGGGAAGTTGGTTATACACAGCAGGATTAATCACCATCGTTCCAGTGTTTGCTAATAAAAGCGTGTAACCATCTGCCGGCGCTTGAGCAACAAATTGAGCGCCAACCGAACCACCCGCACCTGCCTTGTAATCAATCACAATGCTCTGGCCAAGCGCTGCTTGAAGCCGGTCGGTGAGTAAGCGGATATGTGCATCGAGGGGGCCGCCTGCAGGAAAGCCAATTACGATTTTGATGGGTTTATTGGGAAACGCTGGATTTGCTAATGCTGTTGTCATCAAACAAAACGATGTCAGTATTGCGCTGACCCAGATACGATAAGAGTTCATACGAATACACATGTTTGCGACCTTTTTGAGCAATATTTCAAGCTTATCAAAATAAATTTTTGCAGAAATCGATCTGGTTGTCCCCAGTGCTGAATTTGGTGTGTGTAATACATAACCCAAATGGCTTTTATAGGTAGTCTGTGCTTGATTTTCGAATGGGGTCTATCATTTATGTTTTCGGGTTTTATGCCCGCAGATAAGTCCATAAATATAAGGGTTTAAGGAGACGTAATTGTCAGTTAGCATTGAACAAGTTCAGCAAGCAGTAAAAGGGGCAAAAGATCCAAATACTCAAATTGATTTTTTGAGTTCCAAATCTGCCCGTAACATTAAAGTAAGCGATGGGGATGTATCACTTGACGTGGTTCTTGGTTATCCGGCCAAGAGTCAAATTGATCTCATTCGAAAATTAATCGTCACTGCGATTCGTGAGATTCCTGGAGTTAAAAACGTCAGTGTGGCAATTTCAACCGATATCGTTGCGCATGCCGTTCAACGCGGCGTTAAATTACTTCCCGGTGTAAAAAATATTATTGCGGTCGCTAGCGGTAAAGGTGGAGTCGGTAAATCAACCACCGCCGTTAATCTTGCGCTAGCGCTATCCGCAGAAGGTGCCACCGTCGGTATCTTGGACGCAGATATCTATGGACCCAGTCAGCCGATGATGTTGGGTATTACCGGTCGTCCAGAGTCTCTTGCCGAAAACACCATTGAGCCCATGGAAGGCCATGGCCTCCAAGCGAGTTCCATTGGTTTCTTAATTGAGCCTGACAATCCGATGGTGTGGCGCGGTCCGATGGTTACCTCTGCGCTAGAGCAACTCTTGCGACAAACACGTTGGCGCGAACTGGATTATTTAATTGTGGATATGCCTCCAGGTACCGGAGATATTCAATTAACGCTATCACAAAAAGTTCCGGTGACTGGCGCAGTGATCGTGACCACCCCTCAGGACATTGCCTTGCTTGACGCCCGTAAAGGCTTAAAGATGTTTGAGAAGGTGGGCATTCCAATTATTGGCATCATCGAGAACATGAGCACTTATGTTTGCCCCAAATGCAATCACGAAGAGCATATTTTTGGTGAGGGTGGTGGTAAAAAAATGTGCCAAGACTATGGGGTTGATTTCCTCGGAGCTTTACCACTCAATCTCTCGATCCGTGAGCAGGCAGATTCTGGAAGACCCACGGTTGTTGCTGATCCAGACGGAGCAATTAGCTCCATCTACAAAGGAATTGCTCGTCAAGTCGCGATTCGGATTGCAAATCTCAGCAAAGATATGAGCAGCAAATTTCCAAGCATTGTGGTGCAAAAGACTTAATCGGTTTCTAAAATGCGTTTCGCCATTGTTCTTCGAAAACAAAAGATTGATAACCCTTGGCAAAACTATCGGTGGCGACCGATTGAGGTTGTCCCCGACATCGGCCAATTCGGTAAAGTCCTCGAACAAGCAGGCACTGAGCAGAATAAAAAAGTTTTAGGACGCTTTCTTGAGCGTGATGAGCAAGGAGAGTCGTGGCTGTTTGCGGGTTTTGACTTCAATTTCTTTAGAGACGAGGCAGAGGGCTATTTTTTAAACTCCACTTCCCCAGAAGCATGTTGGTTTGTGATGTGGCGAATGGAAACAGAGTATCAAACATATTTGGAGCCTGATTCCATGGGTATGGTTGATAACGACGATGGCGCTGGTTTGGCTGTTCCGCATCGTTTGATGCTGAGCTACAACGAAGCAGCTCGCTTAATTGATGGTGGAGAACAAGTCGATACAACCCCCTTGCAAGCCGAGATGAAAGCTTGGTTAGCAGATTATGTGGCTGCTAACTACAAACCTGAACCTAAAAAGCGAGCTAAGCCAGTTTCGTTTAAGGGCGCAAACCGACCGGCGGAATCGTAATGGCTGAAAATGGTTTTCTAAGTCGTTGGTCTCGAAAGAAAGCAGGTCTTGCAGAGGAGCCTGTCGAGCCCGTCAAAGCTGACGTAATAGAAAAAACAACAGAAAAAAAGACTGACATTAGTAGTACTTCCGCAGATCAAAACTTAGAACAGAAAAATTCAGTCTCACCCGAAGCTGATCGCTCGTCAGAGGCAGCTGAAGAGCTACCCCCACCGCCGCCGCTGGAGGATGTTGAAAAGATTGATTCAAAAGCAGCCGATTTCTCTGCCTTCATGCGTCCCGATGTGGATCCAAAGGTGCAACAGGCGGCCATGCGCAAAATGTTTAGCGATCCCCACTTTAATGTGATGGATGGTTTGGATATTTATATTGATGATTACACCAAGTCAGAGCCAATTCCTCTCGATATGCTCAAGCGCATGAATCAATCGGAGTTGTTGGGTTTATTTAAGTCTGCCGAAGAGCTTTATCCAGATAGCAAGAAGGACGAGGCGGACAAGCCACAGGCGGAGAAGTCTCCTGAAGATAGCCAGACGGCGCAGGGTGCCTCAGAACCTTTAATCGAGCCCCCGCAAGACAATGCCCAGCAGATCGATTTAGAATCAAAATCTTCGGCATTAAAGGCTGACGAGAACATACCCATTGGAGAGAGACAAACCAAGCGAGATTCGGATCAACAAGAATCCTGATCGATTTGGTTGAATAAGTAGATGACAAAAAAACTAGTCTGCGACTGTAATCGCAGCATGCCCCTTGATCCCAAAGAGATGGGATTGCCCATTCATACCTCATTGTGCCGTCAAGAAGTTGGCCAATTCTTGAATGCCTTAAACGAACCCGAAGCGATTGTGGTGGCTTGCACTCAAGAGCGCGCCTTGTTCTCAGAGCTTGCAACGCAAGCTGAGAAGCCACTGGTAGCCCCACTGAAGTTTGTCAATATTCGTGAGATGGCGGGCTGGTCACAAGATGCATCACAGTCGCACCCCAAAATCAAAGCTCTGTTGGCACTCAGCGATTTACCTGAGCCTGATGCAGTCCCTGTGGTGGATTACAAAAGTGAAGGGCGCCTGCTGATTATTGGTGCTGGTGAAGAGGTGTTTTATTGGGCGAACCGTCTGGGCGAGTCCTTGGAAGTCAGTGTATTGTGTACAAACTCCACACCATTACCGACGGGTCGTAGTTATCCAGTTTTTAGCGGCAACGTTACTTCACTACAAGGATTCTTAGGAAGTTTCTCTGTTAAATGGGAGCTTGATAATCCGATTGACCCTGAAATGTGTACTCGCTGTGGCGCTTGTGTCACTGCATGTCCGGAGGACGCGATTGATTTGTCTTTTCAAATTGATCTCGATAAATGCAAATCGCATCGTGCCTGTGTAACCGCATGCGCTGGAATTGGCGCAATCAATTTTGAGAGAGTAGAGCGCGCACGCGAGGGTGAGTTTGATCTGATTTTGGATTTGCAATCCCAGCCAAGTATTCAAATTAGTCAAAAGCCGCAAGGTTATTTCTCTCCTGGTCTAGATCGCTTTGAACAATCGCTCGCAGCGAGCCAGCTCCTAGGTATGGTTGGTGAGTTTGAGAAACCAAAATACTTTGTGTATACCGACAAGATATGTGCTCATGGTCGAAACGGTAAGGTTGGATGTTCAGAGTGTATTGATGTTTGTTCGACGCAAGCTATTTCCTCAGTCTTTAAAGATGGTCAGGGAAAGGTTGAAGTAAATCCAAATCTTTGCATGGGCTGCGGCGCATGCGCCACGGTCTGTCCTTCTGGAGCGATGCGTTACAACTACCCGAGCGTTGCTTATCAAGGCCGACAACTAAAAACGTTGGCGCAAACTTACCTGAATGCGCTTGGTAGTTCAAAGCCAGGACAGGCTGCTCCAAGTCTTTTGATTCATAGCAATCAGTCGGGTACCGCTTTGTTAGAAAACCTTGGTCGCGGTGCTCGTACTAATTCTCAAAAAATAAATGGACTTCCCGCCTTTGTGATTCCATTTGGGATTGAGCATATTGCTTCAACCGGAATGGATTTATGGTTCGGAGCTTTGTCATATGGTTTTGGTGAAGTCATTCTTGTATTAAGTGGTGATGAGGATCCGAGTTACCGAGAAGCACTTGCAGCTCAAACCGATCTAGCCAATTCAATCCTGCAAGCAATGGGATATGGCAAACGCATTGACTATATTTATGCGCAATCGATTACAGATCTTGATTCACTCAGTCAGCGTATGAAGGCCTTGCGTGATCGCAAAGCATCTTCACTCTTGGTTCAACCCGCTAGCTTTGCACTCTCGATGCAAAAACGTGAGACCTTGGAAATGACCTTGGAGCACTTGCTGCAATTTGCTCCGCAAGCATTACCTGCGGATGGAGTGCCGTTGCCCGCGCATTCACCAATCGGTGGAATCTTGGTTCAAAAAGATGCTTGTACCTTGTGTATGTCATGCGTTGGCGCTTGCCCAGAGGGCGCTTTACTTGACAACCCCGATGAGCCGGTCTTGTCCTTTATTGAGAAGCAATGCGTGCAATGCGGCTTGTGTGAGCAAACCTGTCCAGAAAAAGCAATTACCTTGGCTCCTCGTTTGACTTCCATTGAGCAACGCAAGCAAAAAGTAACTCTCAACAAGACCGAGCCGTTTCATTGCATCAGCTGTGGAAAAGCATTTGGAACCTTGAAGATGGTGGAGTTGATGCTCGGACGTATTGGCACGCACCACGCTTTTTCGGGAGACGCTTTGGATCGCTTGAAAATGTGCAGCGACTGTCGCGTTGTCGATATGATGAAAAAAGAGTTATAAAAATCGACCATGAGTGAATCTGAAAACCAACAAACCCCTGAACTAAGTAAAGAGGGTCTCGCTGAAGATTTAGCACGCGCAGATCTGTATGGCCTCTTGGCAAATTTATTTTTTGAGCCGCCCGATCAAAACTTACTGGACCAAATCAGCGCATCGGGAGCTGGAGAGTCTCAAGACAATCAAGCTCCTTTGGCTCAAGTTTGGATGAATCTCGTTGAGGTTGCCAAAAATAGTCGCGCAGCCGACTGGAAAGCGGAGTACGACACCAGTTTTCTGGGGGTTGGAAAACCCAATGTCTTTTTGTACGGCTCGTTTTATATGGCCGGTCATTTGCACGAAAAACCTCTGTTGGAAATTCGGCGCTCGCTTCAAACATTCGGTCTGGAGGCCTCTGATTCAGTCACAGAAACCGAGGACCACATTGCCTCCCTTTTTGAGGTAATGCGCTACTTGATCGCAGGTGAGGATCTTGGAGTTTCTAACCTTACTAATCAAAGGGTCTTTTTCAATGACCATATTCGCCCTTGGTATGACGAGCTCTGCGATGCAATCGATGCCGACCCGGAAATCCATTTATACAAAGCGGTTTCAGCCTTGACCCGGGAATTTTTAGCCATCGAAGCTCAGAGTTTTGACATGGTTTAGTCAAAATAATTTGACATTTCCCTTGGTTAAATTAAGGGTAAATCCTGAACAATTTAAACATGCAAAAACTTACATAAAGCCCTTAATTCTTCTACACTATTAATGTAGAAATAGAACAACTGTATTCGCGAAAAGGAATATATATGGACAGCAAAAAGCCTAATCAAACCACCGAAGATGCCAAGCCAGCCCGCCGCAAATTTTTTATTGGCGCTGGTGTAACGGTCGGAGCAGCCGCAGTTGCCTCCCAAACACCGCTCGGTCAAGCAATCGTTAAAGATGTTGCCGAAGCAGTGACCTCCAAACCAGAGGGCTACCACGTAACAGCACACATTAAAAAGTATTACCAAACAACGCTCGTTTAATCGGGCGTTTTGTTTAGATTGAATAACACAAATAACATTTGACATTGACCTTTGCAGGAGTCTCACCATGAGCCTAACTCGTAAATCAACCCCAACATCCAGCCGAGTTCCATCTCAGCTGATCGGCAGTCTCTCGCGCGGCTTGCGAGCAGCTGTCCCAACGATGGATCGCCGTACATTTTTGAAACGATCTGGAATTGGTGTTGGCGCCGGAATTGCTGCTACTCAGCTCAACATGTTGCAAAAAGCAAATGCTGCTGAGACCAAAGCGATGCTGGATGGTAAAGGCAAGATTGAAGTCAAGCGTACGGTTTGCTCGCACTGCTCAGTGGGTTGCTCATTTGATGCAACCGTAGAGAATGGCGTTTGGGTTCGTCAAGATCCCGTGTTTGAGTCTCCAATCAATATGGGCGGCGCATGTGCGAAGGGCGCTGCATTACGTGAACATGGCCATGGTGACTATCGTTTGCGTACCCCCATGAAATTAGTCGATGGTAAGTATCAAAAAATCTCTTGGGATCAGGCTCTTGATGAGATCTCTGCCAAGATGAAAGAGTTACGCACTAAGTACACCCCTGACTCAATCTTCTTTATTGGTTCTTCGAAGTACAACAACGAGCAAGCTTATCTCTTGCGCAAGTTTGTTTCTTTCTTTGGTACCAATAACACTGACCACCAAGCTCGTATTTGCCACTCCACCACCGTTGCTGGTGTTGCAAATACTTGGGGCTACGGTGCAATGACCAACAGCTACAACGACATGATGAACTCGAAGGCTGCGTTGTATATCGGTTCAAACGCAGCAGAAGCTCACCCAGTGTCCATGTTGCACATGTTGCATGCCAAGGAAAATGGTTGCAAAGTCATCGTGGTTGATCCACGTTACACCCGTACTGCTGCGAAATCGGATCAATATGTTCGTATCCGTTCTGGTACTGACATTCCATTCTTGTTTGGTGTTCTGTATCACATCTTCCAAAATGGATGGGAAGATAAGAAGTACATCAATGATCGCGTCTTCGGAATGGATGACATTCGTAAAGAGGTCATGGAGAAGTGGACTCCAGCAAACGTAGAGGCTGCTTGCGGAGTACCCGAGGCCCAAGTGAAGCGTGTTGCTGAAACCATGGCGAAGAATCGCCCAGGTACGATCGTTTGGTGTATGGGTCAAACCCAACACACCATTGGTAACGCGATGGTTCGCGCATCTTGTATCTTGCAACTCGCACTCGGAAACATTGGTGTTTCTGGGGGTGGTGCAAACATCTTCCGTGGTCACGATAACGTTCAAGGTGCTACCGACGTTGGTCCTAACCCAGATTCCTTGCCAGGCTATTACGGGCTTGCCGCAGGTTCTTGGAAGCACTATGCAGCGGTTTGGGGTGTTGACTACGACTGGATCAAGGGTCGTTATGCACCCGACATGATGGAGAAATCCGGTACTACCGTTTCTCGTTGGATTGACGCAGTGCTTGAGAAAGACGATATGGTCGATCAAGCCACCGCAGTGAAAGGTGTGTTCTTCTGGGGCCATGCACCAAACTCTCAAACCCGTGGTTTGGACATGAAGCGCGCGATGGATAAATTGGATCTCTTAGTGGTTGTTGATCCATACCCAAGTGCAACGGCTGCGATGGCTGCAATGCCACCTGCGCCTGGCGGTGCAGTGAACAAAAATCGTGCAGTTTATTTGTTGCCAACCACTACGCAGTTTGAGTGCGCTGGCTCGGTAACCGCATCGAACCGCTCGATTCAGTGGCGCGAGAAAGTGATTGATCCGCTCTTTGATTCTGTGCCTGACCATGTATTGATGCAGGCATTTGCTGATCGCCTTGGTTTCGGTAAAGAGCTGTCGAAGAACTTCAAGATGATGGATTCGAAGTTTGCTGGCAAGAACTGGAAAGAACCAGAGATCGAGTCAATCTTGCGTGAGATTAATCAAGCAGTATGGACCATTGGTTACACCGGTCATACGCCAGAGCGTCTCAAAGCCCATATGCGCATGATGAGCGTCTTCGATCCGAAGACCTTACGCTCACGTGGAGGTAAAGATCCTGTTACTGGCTACGACACCACCGGTGATTATTTCGGCTTGCCATGGCCATGCTACGGTAATGCTGCACTCAAGCATCCTGGTTCACCCAATTTGTATGACACCAGTAAGCATGTGATGGATGGCGGTGGAAACTTCCGCGCCAACTTCGGTGTTGAGAGAGATGGAAAATCGCTGCTTGCAGCTGATGGTTCGTTCTCGAAGGGTGCTGATATTAAGACCGGTTATCCCGAGGTCGATCATGTGATGTTGAAGAAACTCGGTTGGTGGAATGAGCTCACTGAGGATGAGAAGAAAGCAGCTGAAGGTAAGAACTGGAAGACAGACTTATCGGGCGGCATCATTCGTGTGACCATGAAAAACCATGGTTGCCATCCATTCGGCAATGCAAAAGCACGCGCCGTAGTTTGGAACTTCCCAGATGGAATTCCAATTCATCGTGAACCCTTGTATTCCACACTCCCAGCAATGGTCGCTAAGTATCCAACCCATGACGATATGAAGACCTTCTGGAGAATGCCAACCCTCTTCAAGACCGTACAAGAGAAGAATATTGCGGACAAACTCTATGAGAAGTTCCCAATCATCCTTACCTCTGGTCGTTTGGTTGAGTATGAGGGCGGTGGTGAGGAGACTCGTTCTAACCCATGGCTTGCTGAGTTGCAGCAAGAGAACTTTGTGGAGATCAATCCGAGTGCCGCCTCACGTCGCGGAATCAAGAACTGGGATTACGTTTGGGTGAAGTCGCCAACCGGTGCCAAGATCAAAGTTCGCGCTTTGGTTACTGAGCGCGTTGGACCAGATACCGCATTCGTACCGTTCCACTTCTCTGGATGGTGGGAGGGTAAAGATTTGCTCGACTTCTATCCGAAGGGTGCATACCCAGTCGTCCGTGGTGAAGCTGTTAATACGGCAACCACCTATGGTTACGACCGTATCACCATGATGCAAGAAACAAAGACCACGATCTGTCAGATCGAAAAGGCCGCTTAATTAACACCGCATAGTCAGGAGATCAAATATGGCAAGAATGAAATTTATCTGCGACGCAGAACGGTGTATTGAATGTAATGGTTGCGTCACAGCGTGTAAGAACGAAAACGAAGTTCCATGGGGCGTCAACCGTCGCCGCGTGGTAACCATCAACGACGGTATCGTTGGTGCCGAGAAATCAATTTCTGTGGCATGTATGCATTGCGCTGACGCGCCATGCATGGCAGTTTGCCCAGTCGATTGCTTCTATCGCACCGATGAAGGTGTCGTGCTGCATAACAAAGACACCTGCATTGGATGCGGCTATTGCTCCTACGCATGCCCATTCGGCGCTCCTCAGTTCCCAAGCTCAGGCGTATTTGGATTGCGCGGCAAGATGGACAAGTGCACATTCTGTAGCGGCGGCCCTGAGAAGAACGGTAGCGTTGCTGAGTTTGAAAAATATGGCCGTAACCGTTTGGCAGAAGGTAAGTTACCTCTCTGCGC
>JACCDM010777826.1_pt1 | contig 14297 bp, 5 predicted proteins | sample 7445851 | NCBI WGS metagenome assembly JACCDM01 (sample SAMN15323438, study PRJNA562643) | freshwater metagenome | isolation source: river surface water | place: USA:Blue River Watershed | collected 2017-08-16
AAGACCATGTGCCCAGCACCCACGCGCCCGACCCCTACATGCACCTGTTCCTCGATGCCGGTGGCGGCAATGTGCTGGCGTTTTTCGAGCTGCCCAATTCACCCGCCATGGGGCGCGACACCAACACGCCCGAGTGGGTGCAGCACATCGCCTTTGAGGTCGACAGTTTGGAAACCCTGGAGGCCACCAAAGCCAAACTGCAAGCGGCCGGCATACCCGTGCTGGGCGTGACCGACCACACCATTTTCAAATCCATCTACTTTTTTGACCCGAATGGCCACCGCCTGGAGTTGGCGTGCAACACCGGCACGCCCGAGATGTACAAAAAGCTGGACGAGGTGAAGTGGGACATGCTGGAGGAGTGGAGCCAGACCAAACGGGCGCCCAAGCATGCGGCCTGGATGCATGAGAAAGAGCTTCAGTCCTGAAGTTTTTTCAGCCCCCCGAAAAAGCCCATAAGCGTACTTATGGGCTTTTCTTTTTTTTTAAAAGAATACCTTAGGGGGGAGGTATTCATCATTAGCGCTTTCATATTTTGTAATTAACAATTAGTATTCAATCTATATTGTAAAAGTTACAAAAGTATTCATTTCAGAGATAGAATGCGCTGAGTGGCGACTGAAATGCCCTTTGTTCGGCAGGCGTTCACTTTCAAAAAAATGACTTCTTTGCGATTGTGCTTCGGTATTGGTAAGGATGTATCCACACATTGTTTGTTCGCGACCTGCTTTTTTAAGCGCACTCTTCGGGTGCTTATGCATGGGACACACTGTCTTGGCCCAAACCAATCTTCGTCTCCCTGATGCCGGCGCACTGCAACTGCAAATAGAACGCGGTCGATCCGCGCCATGGGTGCCGCGCAGTGGGTTGAAGGGCGCCGACAGCGTGTCGCGCATCCCCGACGCCCAAGACAACACAACGGTTTTTGTTCGCCGCTTCCTCTTTCAAGGCAATACCTTGCTCTCGAGCGAAGTGCTGACGCAATTGCTCCAAGACCGCAGCTTGCAAAATTTGAGCACCGCTCAACTTTATGCGGTCGCAGACAAAGTCAGACAAGCCTATGCCGACGCCGGCTGGATGGCCGATGTCTCCCTGCCTGAGCAAGATGTCACCGAAGGCGATGTCCTTTTGCAAATTGTCGAGGCCACCCTGGGGGAGCTGGTCTTGCTGGGCGACCCTCAGCAGCGTCGCAACCAAGACCACATTCGGCAAATTTTCGAGGCTCACCATGCACAGGGCGCGGCCTTGCGCATTCAAGCCCTCGATCGCGCGTTGCTCTTGGTCAAAGATCTGCCCGGGGTGCGCATCGAAGGAGGCCTGGCTGAGTGGACCGCCGAAAAACCCTCGCGCGATGTGGTGTTACAGGTGACCAGCCAGGCCATGAAAACCGCTGACATCCTTTTGGACAACGCAGGTGCGCGCTCCACGGGGCGCGAGCGAGCCTTGGCCAACTTCAGGTTGAGCAACCTCACGGGCCGTGGTGACCAGTCCACCCTCACTGCTCTGAGAACAGATGGCAGCACCTATTTGCGCGGCGAAGTCAGTTGGCCCTTGGGTTACCGCGGCTGGCGCTTGAGCCTGTACGACGCCCATCTGAGCTATCGCCTGGCGGCGCCCGAGTTTGTGGCCTCGAATGCTCAGGGCACCGCCAACACCTTGGGCCTGTCCGCCAGTTACCCGGTGTTGCGCTCCCCTTTGCAAAACCTTTTTGCCAACTTTCAAGTGGAGCGCAAAGGCTTTGACAACCAGGCGAATGGCGCCAACGAAAGCCAATACAAAAGCACCTTGATGGGCGCGGGCCTGTCTGCCAACGCCAACGACGCATGGGCGGGCTTCAGCACGGCCAGCCTGCAATGGGTGCGAGGCCAGTTGAACTTGAACGGCTCGCCTACGCAAAGCCGGGATGCGGCAGGCGCGCAAACCGCGGGCCGCTTTGGCAAAGCGCAGTATTCAGTGACCCGCGTGCAGCCCATCGCTTCGCGCTGGGAGGCCTACGCGGCGTTCAATGGCCAGTGGGCCAGCAAAAACCTGGACTCTTCCGAGAAGTTCACCTTGGGGGGCGAGAACGGCGTTCGGGCCTACCCCGGCAGTGAAGGGGTGGGTGCCCAAGGGCAAGTGGCCAACCTTGAACTGCGCTGGCGTGCCACCCCCACTGACACCTTGCTGGGCTTTTATGACTGGGGCCAGGTGACCTTGCTGCGTGACCACGCGTCTGCCACCGCCCTCAACACCTATGCGCTCAAAGGCGCTGGCTTGGGTTGGAGCATGCAGTTGCCAGGCCATGCGCGCATCAAGTTCAGTTGGGCGCGCCGCATTGGCAACAACCCCAACCCGTCCAACACGGGCACCGACCAGGATGGCAGCCTGATCCGAAACCGCTACTGGCTGTCAGCCAGTGTGCCCTTCGCGTTGTGATGGGGCCGGTCAGGTGAACAAGCAGTACCGCATCGTCTGGCAGGAGGCCACCCAGCAATGGGTGGTGGTCTCCGAGCTGGCCCAGTCGCATGGCTCTAGCACCTCGGTGGTGGGTGGCACGTTGCGCTCGGTGCTGCTGGCTTTTGTGCTGACACCCATGGCTTGGGCAGTGGCTCCCGTGCCCACCCAATTGCCCACGGGCGGACAAGTGGTCGCGGGTCAAGTGGCCATCAGCCAAAGCGCCGCCGTGATGAATGTTGACCAAACAAGCCAGCGTGCGGCCATCGACTGGCAAAGCTTCAACGTGGGGTCGGCCGCACAAGTCAATTTCAACCAGCCCAACAGCAGCAGCGTCACGCTGAACCGCGTGCTGGACAACAACCCCAGCCAAATTTTTGGGCGCATCACCGCACCGGGGCAAGTGTTTCTGGTCAACCCTGCAGGGGCTTACTTTGCCCCCAGTGCCAGCGTGGAAGTGGGCGGCCTCATGGCCACCACCCACAGCCTGAGCAATGAAGACTTCATGGCCGGGCGCAACACCCTGGTGCGTAACGGCGCCACCGGCCGCATTGTGAACGAAGGGCAACTCAAGGCCAGTTTTGGCGGCTACATTGCGCTGCTGGCCCCCGAGGTGCGCAACAACGGCGTGGTGGTGGCGCAAATGGGCACAGTGGCACTGGCTGCCGGCGAAGCGTACACCTTGCAGTTCGATGGCAAGGGGCTGCTGTCCAATGTGGTGGTGACGCCTGCCACCATGAAGGCCTTGGTGGAAAACGGCAACGCGGTCCAGGCGCCTGGCGGGCTGATCATTTTGTCGGCCCAGGCGGCCAGCCGTTTGCAAGGCGGCATTGTGAACAACACAGGCAGCTTGCAAGCCAGTGGCTTGGTGAAAGAGGGCGGGCGCATCCTGCTGCGCGCATCCGACCAGATCAGCCACAGTGGCAGCATGCAAGCCGATGCCGCGCCTGGCAGCGCGGGGCAGGGCGGCCACATCACACTGATTGCGGATTTGAACAACCCTGAGAGCGTGACGCGGGTGAGCAGCAGCATCAGTGCGAAGGGGGGGGTGTTGGGGGGGGATGGGGGGTTTATTGAGACTTCGGCATCCCATTTGGGTGTGAGCGAGACTGCCAAGATAAGTACTGCCGCACCAAATGGGAAAGGCGGTGAATGGTTGTTAGATCCTGCGAATGTCGAAATCACTTCCACTGATTTGGATGCAACCTACAACGCTGGCACCTATGCGCCCAATTCAAATGTCTCAAGCTCTACTACGGTCATGGCTTCCACCATTGTTGGGGCGCTCAATCTGGGCACCAGCGTGACTGTGACTACCACCAACGCAGGTGCGGCAGGATCGGGTGCGGGCAACATCACCGTCAGCTCGCCGATTGCAAAAACATCCATCACACCTGCGTTGTTAACCCTGACGGCTGACAGTAACATCATTGTCAATGCCGCGATCAGTTCGTCCTCGAGCGTACTGAACGTCACACTGAATGCCAACGGGGGCAATATCAGCGGTAACGCCTCAGGCGCGATCAGCACAAATGGTGGCTTGCTGACGCTCAATACGGCTTCAGGAAGCGGAATCCTTGCAGGCGTCATCAGCGGTGGTTCCAGTAGCGCAGTTTCTGGCTCAGGGGGTCTGACCAAAACAGGTGCAGGTACCGTTGTTTTGTCGGCTTCCAATACCTACAGCGGACCTACACAGGTGACAAAAGGAACGCTCACGGCAGGCAACATTTCAGCGTTCGGAAGTAACTCGGCTGTGACAATGGCCGATGACGCTACTGCTGCATTGAGCCTAGGGGGTTATCGCGTTGCGATTGGTTCTTTGGCTGGCGGAGGATCTGCAGGTGGCAATGTTGTGCTCGGCGCTTCGGGATTTTTAACTGCTGGTAGTAACAACTCAACGACAACTTATGCCGGTGTCATTTCTGGTGGAGCGCCGTTGGCGCTGACCGATTCCAGCGCTTCAACGACCAATTTAAGGACGGCAACTGCAATTGGCAGCAACGCAATCTCTGGTATCGATAAGGTAGGAACTGGTAATTGGACTTTGTCAGGATTAAATACTTACCAAGGCTTGACAAGAGTAACTGGAGGCACGCTCACTGCAGGAGTCGGCTCAAATGGCGCGTTAACAGCGAGTGCATTGGGAAATGCCTCAAACGTCGTTGTTTGGAACAGCGCCGTTCTCAACCTTAATAATTTCAGCACAGAAATTGGATTGTTGAGGATGGAGACGGGTACGTCGTCATTGACTCTAGGAACCGCAACGCTCACTGTGAATACCTTTGCAACAAATGAAGAAGGTGACACACGTAGCACGCGATTCAATGGAAAAATTTCTGGGACTGGTGGTAATCTGGTTGTCAAAGGTTCAGGCACTCTCTTTTTCATCAGTGTTGGAAATGGCGCTTCTGCCTATACGGGTACGACGACTATCGAAAAAAATGCCAGGGTCCAAATTGGAAGCAGTAGCGCTAACGCTAACGAAGCTTTCAAAGGATCTGGAGAATTTATAAACAATGGGTTAATCACTTATATAGAGACTGGTTACAGCAGAGTCTTCGCAAATAAGATATCCGGCGAAGGCAAGGTTGCGATTAATTTCTCAGGCAACATCACTGCCACCTTGTCAGGCGCCAATACCTATACCGGTGGCACTACGGTCAGCGGCGCTACGCTGAAAGCCGGATCAAGCTCAGCTTTCGGCGCCAATGCACCCATGACTGTGAGCGCTGGCGCCACCCTTGACCTTGGAGGTAATTCAAACAGCATTGGTTCACTGGATGGCGGCGGCATCATTACCAACACTGGCGCTTCAGCCACGCTGACGGTCACATCTTCAACAAACACAACTTTCTCAGGCGTTATCAAAGACGGAAGTGCTAGCAATCTGCTTTCGCTGACCAAAGCTGGAGCCGGCACCCTGACTCTGTCGGGAACAAACACCTTCACAGGCGTCACCACCCTTACTGCGGGGACGCTAAGTGTTGCGACGATCAACGCAGGCGGGGTAGCTGGGAATCTTGGACAGGCTTCAGCTGACGCCGGCAACTTGGTTTTAAATGGTGGTACCTTGCAGTACACAGCCACGGGGACCACAGCATCGACTAACAGGGCTTTCACGCTGATGCCAGGCACCATGTCAACAATAGAGGTGACAAGTGCGTCTTCCGTGCTCACCATGAGTGGAGCCAGTGCCTCAACAACGGGCAGTCTCACCAAATCGGGGAGTGGCACGCTGATGTTGAGTGGCGCCAACAGTTTCAGCGGAACGACCAACATCACCGGGGGCTCGCTGATCTTGGCCAATCCCCTGGCTTTGCAATACAGCACGCTGAATTTGACCAACAGTGGTTTTTCATTTGGAGGGTTGACGGAAGCGACACTGGGCGGATTGTCTGGAAGCAGCGCGCTTTCGCTGACCAACAGTGCAACCCCCTCTGCTGGGGTTGTTTTGAGGGTTGGCAATAACGACTCAAATACCCATTACGCAGGAATTTTGAGTGGCGTAGCCGGTTCGCTGATGAAGGTGGGCGCAGGGACCTTCATGCTCAGTGGTGACAATACATACGGTGGGGGTACCACCATCAGTGGCGGAACTTTACAAGTAGGAAGCGGTGGTTCGACCGGAGCTTTAGGTTCTGGGTGGGTCACCAATCACTCAAGTCTGATTTTCAACCGAACGGCAAACACCACCATTGCGAATGTTGTCAGCGGATCGGGTTCGGTGCTGGCGACCATCACTGGCAACTTGACGCTCAGTGCCGGCGCCTCTGTGAGCAGTACAGCAAACGATATTGTTTTATCGGCTAGCGGAAATTTCATTAACAACGCTGGAAACACTGCATTAAGTGCAACTGGAAACGGAAAGCGGTGGGTTATTTACAGCGCAGACCCTTCGTCAAATACATTTAATGGCCTGATCAGTGGTTCTAAAGCACTTTGGGGGAGTACTTATTTAAGCCTGCCACCCATCAGTGTTAGCGCGGGTAACCGATACGTGTTCAGTGTCAGCGGCGGAACTGTGACAGCTTCAACTACGGCTGCCAGTAAAACTTATGGTGATCCTGCCATTAGCCTGTCGGGTCAAATTTCATACAGCTTGACTGGACCTGCCTTTGGTAGCGGAAATAGCTATGGGGTTTATGCAAGCAATGAATCCAATGATTCAATGAGTACCATACCGAGCATAGCCTCATCGGGGAACACACTGGCCGCGGGTGTTGGAACTTATGCCTATACATTTGCCACGTTAGGCGTTGCCAGCGGAGGATTTAGCTATACGTCGCTGAATAACGGGAGTTTTACAGTAGCGCCCAAGACGGTGACCTATGTTGGCAGCACAACCAACGTCACGTACAACGCGAGCCCACAGAGTGCGAACAACACTTACCATTTGACGGGTGTGATTTCGAGTGACTTAAGCAACGTGAGTCTGAGCGCCTTCACCGCAGCTCGCGGCACGAACGCGGGAACTTATCTAGATACGGTGAGCAACTTGAGCGGCACGGCATCTGGGAACTACCAATTGGCCAGCAGTGGAAACACCCTCGGTAGCCTAGTGATAGCGGCAAAGCCGCTGACCTACATTGGTAGTACAACGAATGTGGTCTACAACGCGAGTCCGCAGAGTGCGAACAACACTTACCAGTTGACGGGGGTCATCGCGAGCGATGTTGGCAATGTGAGTCTGAGCGCCTCTACCGCAGCTAGTGGTACGGACGCGGGAACTTACCTAGATACGGTGACCAACTTGAGTGGCACCGCCTCGGGCAATTACCAACTGGCAAGTGGCGGAAATAAGCTGGGTAGCCTGGTGATAGCGGCAAAGCCGCTGACCTACATTGGTAGTACAACGAATGTGACCTATAACGCAAGCCCGCAGAGTGCGAACAACACTTACCAGTTGACAGGGGTCATCGCGAGCGATGTTGGCAATGTGATTTTGAGTGCATCTACATCTGCAAGCGGCACGAACGTTGGAACTTACCTAGATACGGTGACCAACTTGAGCGGCACCGCCTCAGGAAACTACCAACTGGCCAGCAACGGAAATACGCTGGGCAGCTTGGTGATAGCAGCAAAGCCGCTGACTTACATCGGGAGTACGGCGAATGTGACCTACAACGCGAGCCCGCAGAGTGCGAACAACACGTACCAGTTGACGGGGGTAATCGCAAGCGATGTCGGTAACGTGAGCCTAAGTGCATCTACTTCTGCAAGTGGTACGAATACCGGGACTTATCAAGATACTGTGACCAACTTGAGTGGCACGGCCTCAGGAAACTACCAACTGGCCAGCAGCGGAAACACGCTAGGCAGCCTGGTGATAGCGGCAAAGCCGCTGACCTACATTGGTAGTACAACGAATGTGACCTATAACGCAAGCCCGCAGAGTGCGAACAACACCTACCAGTTGACAGGGGTCATCGCGAGCGATGTTGGTAATGTGAGTCTGAGCGCCTTCACCGCAGCTAGCGGTACGAATGCAGGGACATACTACGACACAGTGAGCAACCTGAGTGGCACAGCCTCAGGAAATTACCAATTGGCCAGCAACGGAAATACACCTGGGAGCTTGGCGATAGCGGCCAAGCCGCTGAATTACATTGGCAGCACAACCAACGTCACGTACAACGCGAGCCCGCAGAGCGCAAACAACACGTACCAGCTGACGGGGGTAATCGCAAGCGATATTGGTAACGTGAGTCTAAGTGCAGCTACTCCTGCCATTGGTACGAATGCAGGCACTTATCTAGATGCGGTGACCAACTTGAGAGGCACGGCCTCAGGGAACTACCAACTGGCAAGCAGCGGAAACACCCTCGGCAGCCTGGTGATAGGAGCAAAGCCGCTGACCTACATCGGTAGTACAACGAATGTGATCTACAACGCGAGCCCGCAGAGTGCGAACAACACGTACCAGTTGACGGGCGTGATTGCGAGTGACTTAAGCAACGTGAGTTTGACTGCATCTGCTTCTGCAAGCGGTACGAACGCGGGAACTTACCTAGATACTGTGACCAGCTTGAGCGGCACAGCCTCAAGGAACTACCAATTGGCAATTAGCGGAAACACGCTAGGCAGCCTGGTGATCGCGGCCAAGCCGCTGAATTACATTGGTAACACAACCAACGTCACGTACAACGCGAGCCCACAGAGCGCGAACAACACGTACCAGCTAGCAGGGGTAATCGCAAGCGATATCGGTAACGTGAGCCTAAGTGCATCTACTTCTGCAAGTGGTACGAATGCCGGGACTTATCAAGATGCTGTGACCAGCTTGAGTGGCACGGCCTCAGGAAACTACCAGCTGGCCAGCAGCGGAAACACGCTAGGCAGCCTGGTGATTGCGGCCAAGTCGCTAAATTACATTGGCAGCACAACCAACGTCACGTACAACGCGAGCCCACAGAGTGCGAACAACACTTACACCTTAAAAGGCGTGATCGCAAGCGATATAGGCAACGTAAGCCTGAGTGCAGCAACTCCTGCCAGCGGCACGAATGCCGGAACTTACCTAGATACGTTGAACAGCCTAAGCGGAGCAGCTTCAGGAAACTACCAACTGGTCAGCGGCGGAAGCACAATGGGTAGCCTGGTGATAGCAGCCAAGACGCTGACATTGAGCAGCTTGACCGCCAACAACAAGGTGTACGACGCCACCACGACCGCAACCATCACCAGCTATGGCACTTTAATAGGCGATGCACGTTCAAGCAACGACAACAGATATTACGCTGGAGATACCGTCGAGCTGGTGAAATCAAACGCCACTGCCAACTTCTCAGATCCGAACGTAGGCACCGGTAAAACTGTCACAGTGACAGGCTTGGCATTGAGCAACAGCAATTACACCCTTGTCAATCCAACCACGACTGCAAACATCACGGCCCAAGCACTCAACTTGCTGGCCATCACAGGATCACGCCGCTACAACGGTACAACCCTTTTCACCTACCAAGACTTTAACGTGACCGGCGCATTGAATAATGAAGTGGTGAGTTTGACTGCCGGCTCGGCCAACACGCCATCGCCCAATGTGGGGGTCTATGGCAATCGACCTCTGAGCGGATTGGCTATCTCCGTGACCAATGGCAGCGCTGACAACTACACCTTGCCAACAACGGCTAATTTGACCATCACCAAAGCACCTTTGACGATCAGCGCCACAACGGACAGTCGGGCCTACAACGGAACCCCTGTTTCTAATGCATTGCCAAACTACAGCAAGCTGTTTGAAAACGACACACTGACTGGTTTGAGCCAATCGTTTGCCAGCAAAGATGCAAAAGGGACGGGTGCAAGCACATTGAACGTCAACAGCGGGTTTGTGCTGAACGACGGCAATGATGGTGGCAACTATGAAGTCACACGGGTGCCAGCAACGGGCACCATCACGCCGGCCAAGTTAACCGTTGCAGGTGTGACAGCAGCCAGCAAAGTCTACGATGGCACGCGCTTTGCGCTGCTCAGCGGTGGGGGCATCGAGGTGTTGGGCCGTGACAGCGTGACGCTGGTGAAAACAGATGCCGTCGGAAGCTTTGATTCAAAAGACGTGGGCACGGCCAAGCCTGTGACCGCAACAGGTTATGCCTTGAGCGGCGCAGATGCTGGCAATTACAGCCTGATTCAACCCGCAGGCTTGCTGGCAGACATCACCCCCAAGGCTTTGCGCATCGTTGCAAACAATGACACACGGACCTATGACGGCATGGCTTACAACGGTGGCAATGGCGTGACCTACATTGGTTTTGTGGCGGGTGAGTCGCAAGCAATGCTGGCTGGGATTTTGTCTTACGGTGGAACCAGCCAAGGGGCCGTGAATGTTGGCACCTACACCCTTCAACCCAAGGGTTTGGCGGCAAGAAACTACAGTCTGAGCTTGGAGTCTGGGCAATTGAGCATTTTGGCTGCGCCGCCCGTTGTGCCGTTGATTGCGCAATGGGCACAAGCGTATGTGCCTCTGGAACCCAAGCCAAATGCAGTCCCTGTGCTTGCATCTGCCCCAAGCATCGTCACGCAAGGGCGATTGACCATCATTGCGCCACCTCAAGCAAACACCGTGGGTGTGGCCACGCTGGCGGTCAACCAAACTTTGCCAGCAGCAGGGCAATCCATTCAAATTCCAATGCCTCGTGAACTGTTGGGCCTGAACAGGGCCACGGTGAATGTCTCCGGATTGCCGTCTTGGCTGAGTTTTGACCCGTTAGATCAAGTGTTCATTGTCCGTGCCGTGCCTTTCGGTGTGGAAACCATCCAAATCACCGTGCAGGTCGATGGAAAAATTTGGAACTTGACGCTCGACTTTAGAAGCAACTGAGGAAGGAATCGAAATGAGGGTTCATCAAAAGGTATGGCAGTGGTGGGTTTGTTCAGCAGGGGTGGCGGTTTGCCTGGGGGCAAGCGCGCAATCCAATGTGGGAATCGTCAATGGTGTGCCGGTTCCAGCGGCCTTGCTGGAGCAAGTCGTGAAGAACAACACGCGACAAGACATTCAAGACACTGTCGAGTTGCGACAAGCGATTCGAAATGAATTGTTGATTCGCGAGGTGTTGGCGCAAGAGGCTGTCAAGCGCGGGTTGGATCGGTCTGAAGAAGCTAGAAATCAATTGTTGTTGCTGCGACAAAATTTTCTGGCCGAATTGCTTCTGGCAGATCACATGGAAAAGAATCCCATCAGCACAGATGATGTTCGCAAGGAGTATGAGCGCCAGGTCCGGCTGCTGGCGGGTGCTCAGCAGTACAAAATCAGTGACATTGTTTTGGCCACCGAGGCAGATGCCAAAGCGGCCATGGCACGCTTGAAGAAGGGGGAGCGCTTCGAAGGGGTTGCCCGTGACATGTCGCTGGACCCCAGTAAACAGCAAGGCGGTGACATGGGGTGGTTGTTGGCCGAACAAATCGTGCCATTGATTTCGAATGTGGTGGTCAATTTATCCAAAGGCGCAATTGCTGCGGCACCGATTCAGACGTCCAGCGGCTGGCATGTGATTCGACTGAACGACACGCGTCCTTATGCCGCGCCTAATTTCGAGGAAGCCAAAGAGCGTGTCAGGCAAGGCTTGATGCAACTGCAACGCGCAACCTTCATCAACAAATTGCAAAATGACGCCAAGATTGTGACATCCTCATGAAATCAATTCTGGCTTTGTCTGTTTTTTTAAAGCCAAGAAGTGGATTTGTCAGTCGCTGCTGGTTCAAGGGCATAGGCTTGCTGTAGCGCTTGCAATGTGGCCTGGATGGTGAGATCAAGTTCTGCCATGTCCTGAGCCTGCGGTAGGAGCGGCGGTGTTTGGCGCAGTCCTTCCTCCAAACTGTGCAGGGCAGAAAACAGCTTGTCGCAACCCAAGCTTCCCAGCGTGCCTTTGAGGCGATGCGCCAGACGGCGTGCCTCGTCCCATTTTTTTTCGGCGATGCACCCAAGCAAAGCAGGTGCTTGTTGGTGCAACTTTTGATGTGCTTCATCCATGAATCCAATGAATTCATCGGTATTCATGAACGTTTTCAATTCTCTGAGGACAGACGCATTCAGTGTTTCCATGGAGAAATTTTGACAGTTTCGCGCACGCAAGTACCGACTGTAAATTACTAAAAAAGTGAAATTTGAGACTATTCTCAAAATGATGTTGAGCATGGCCCTGAATTCATTTTGCATCTGACAGTCTTTGATAATCTTCGCTGGCTTCGTTGGGTGCATGCCAGTATTTTGGCAGTGGGCGCTGCGCTCTGCCTGGTCATGGCATGGCAGCAATCGTCTGGGGCATGGCTGACTGGGGCCGCACTCTGGATGGGGGTGCAGTTTGTGTCCTGGAGCCTGCAGCGCTGGCAGTGGCGTTGCCATGACCACGCACTGGCGGCAGAGATTCATCACAGAGTGACGGGCAAGCCCAGTGAGATGGCCAGGCCACTGTCCGTTGTGCAAGGCGATGTGGCTTTGCCGGCCCTGGCACAGGCACTGAATGGCTTGCTGCGCAAAATGGATGCGCGCGAGCGTGTCCTGGCCCATGCCTTTGACGAGTTGCGCCAGAACTTGACGGGCTTGACCAAGAGCTTCCCCGGCATTTTGTTTCGCCTGGAGTTGATGCGCGACAACCGCTACGGCTTCACCTACCTGACACCGTCGGCGACCCACTACCTGGGCTTGGACTTGTCGCACATGCCTTTGCCCGCAGAGGCATTTTTTGAGCGATTGCATCCAGAAGATCGGCAAGCCAAAGGGCAAGAAATTTGGCGCCAGGTGAAAGAGCAATCGATGCTGGATGTGGTGTTCCAGGTGCAAGGGGAGGATGGTGTGCAGCGCCACATGCGGGCCAACGGCCATGCGCGGCTGCAAGCCAACGGTCGCAAGACCTGGGAGGGGGTAGCGGTGGATGTGTCGGACTTGGTGCTGGCCAAGCAACAGGCCAAGATGGCCGACAAAGCCAAGTCGCAGTTTCTGGCCACCATGAGCCATGAAATCCGCACGCCCTTGAATGGCATTTTGGGCTTCACCCAAAACCTGTACGAAGAATTGACCGATGCAGGCCACAAGGCAGATGTGCGCAAGATCATGGAGACGGCGCAGACCCTTACGCGCATCTTGAACGATATTCTGGATTTTTCCAAAATCGAGGTGGGCAAGATTCAGATCGAGGTGCGCCCCTTCAGCCTCGGTGAGTTGATCGAGTCCAGTGTCTCGCTCTACCATGTGGAGGCACGGCAGCGCGGGATCGATTTTCGGGTGGCGGTGGATGCCGATGAGGGCTTTCAAATTCTGGGCGACCCGACCCGCTTGCGACAGGTGTTGCATAACCTGTTGTCGAATGCCATGAAATTCGCGCCGCAAGGGGCGGTGGCTTTGTCGGTCAAGCTCAAGCGGCTTGAGGGCAATCAAGCCAGCTTGTGGGTCGAGGTCAAAGACAACGGGATTGGCATGTCAGCGCAAGCGCTTGGCAAACTTTTCCAGCGCTTTGAGCAATTGGACCCGGGGGTGTATCGGCGCTTTGGCGGCAGCGGGCTGGGTCTGGCCATCGTGAAAGGCTTGCTGGATGCGATGCACGGCCAGGTGCGTGTGGCCTCCACGCTGGGCGAAGGAACGCGCTTTGAAATCGATGTGAATTTCCCCCGTGTGGACTTGCCCTCAGGCACGGTCAGCCACGAGGTGGCCGCGTTTGTGCGGCCCCTGCGCTTGCTGGTGGTGGACGATGTGGACATGAACCGGCAAATGATTTTGCGTGCGTTGCACAAAGAGGGGCACCAGATGCAAGAAGCTGCCGATGGCCAGGCGGCTTTGCAGTTGGCTTTGGCACAGCCGTTTGACGTCATCTTGATGGATGTGGACATGCCGGTGATGTCCGGGCTGGAAGCCGCACAAGCCATTCGAGCGCAAGCGGGCCCCAGTCAACACGCCGTGATGATTGCCCTCAGTGGTTATGCCTTTGACAAAGACATTGAGGCAGCCATGCAAAGTGGCATGAACGATTACATGGCCAAACCGATTTCTTTTTCCAAACTTCGATCGTTGTTGTCCCAATGGTCGAAACCATCCGTTCAAGAGCACGCGAAGTGAAAACAAATTTTAATTTTTTAGCGGTGGACGACGACAGCACCGTGCTGAAAATTGCCGAGGTGGCCTGTCGGCCGTTCGATCTGCACATCAAGTTTTACCAAGCCGCCAGCGTTCACACGGCCATCGACCTGTCCAAGCGGGTGGCCTTTGACTTGATTTTGCTGGACCACGACATTGGTGGTGTTCAAGGTTGGGAGTTGCTGGATTATCTGCGCCCCAGCTTGTTGATCAAGCCCATTGTGTTGGTGTATTCGGGGCATGTGGATGACCTCTCGCGAGCGGCTTACAAAGAGCGTGCAGTCCACGATATTTTGCA
>JACCDM011573166.1_pt1 | contig 14292 bp, 12 predicted proteins | sample 7445851 | NCBI WGS metagenome assembly JACCDM01 (sample SAMN15323438, study PRJNA562643) | freshwater metagenome | isolation source: river surface water | place: USA:Blue River Watershed | collected 2017-08-16
CCAGGAGCAGCGTATCGATCGAAACCATGCCGATGCTTTGGTCCGAGCGGACGATCGACTTTAGGGCGCCCGTGTGAAGCCCTTCGGTTTCGTCCCACTGGATCCAGTTCCCGAGGACAAGCACCGCCATGCGGCGGTACTTTCCGTCATTCCCACGCCAGAGCCACAGGTGGGTGTTGGAAGGCCCTTGGTACCAGATCGACCCCGACTCGGTCTGAGCGGCGGGGGCCGGGCGCAGCGCTTCACCTAGGGACTCAGGGCTTAAAAGCAGGTCGAGCGCCTCGCGAAACGCTTTGGCGCGAGTCGCTTGGCCTTCAGGCCAGGTAAACTCGCAACCCACCCGGTCGCCCGCAGCGTTTCTCACAACAGCGACCACCGGGAATTTCTCGCGCCGAAGGCTCAGGGTGCCTTCCAAAGAGGTCCCAACCGAAAAAAGGCGCAGGTCGGCTGGATCGACCATCCGAATCCCCATGCCGCCAGAAGAAGCGTCGACCACCGGGTAGACCTTCGGCAGGTCGAGGGCCGCTCCGGCGAGTTTGACCAGCTGAAACTGCTCGCTTTCGAGCGCAAGCCTTGCCACACGCCTCTGCTCAGAAGCGGAGACGGGGGCCTTGTTTTCTTGGGCTAGGGAGCTCGTTTCCGCGGGACTCGGGGTCTTTTTGCTCATCGACAAAGTGCTCTTCTACGTAGGATCGCATGCGTTTGCCGGCCACGCCAAAAACAATTTCCGCCCCTCGCTCCATGACAAACGCAGGCGGAAATTGCGCGCCGAAAACGAGTCCACTCAAGTTCACGAGAGTTCCCGGGAGTCCTCCCGGGCGGTTTCGTCGCTGGAAATCGACTTGGCCTTGCAAGCCCTGAAAATGCCCATCAACCACCGAGAATTCGAGTCGTTCGGCCGATACTTCTCGAAATGCGAGGGTTGACCGAAGGCGCCAGCCGAAGATCCCCCCTTCGAGAAATAGGCGCGCACGCGCGGGGTCAAAATCCGAGCGCGCGACAAAGGGGATGAGGCGCGCATAGGCGGCATAATCGGTGAGCGCTTTTCGGGATCGCTCTAGGGGGGCATGCATCAGAACGGTCGCACGGAAGCGGTAAACTTGGCCCGAGCCATTCGGATTGCCTTCAATTCGGGCGCGTGAGGACACTTCGCGGTCTTCCAGGACACCTTTCAGGACGGTGTCAGAAGGGAGCCCCCAAGGAGTCACTGGGGCACTGCTCCAGGAGGCCCGAGCCAGAGAAAGTAGCCCAATGAGAATCAGAGCCCAACTCGAGCGTTTCACCTTTCCTAGTGTAGGAGGTTCTTCCGCTTTGCAAAAGACCGGAACTTCCCCTAGTTTGGCCCCGTGTCCGAGGAAAACGACCTAAAATTTACGAACACCCCGAACCTGCTGACGCTGGCGCGCATTCTGATGGTGCCGCTCGTGGTGCTTGCGCTCTGGATGGGGACCTACGAAGGCGATATCGCAGCAGCAGTGCTCTTCAGCGTGGCTGCGATCACCGACTACTTCGATGGCTATTATGCTCGGATTCACAAGCTCGTGACCGTTTACGGCAAGCTGATGGATCCGCTGGCCGATAAATTCCTGGTGGTTTGCTCAGTCGTCGTGCTTCAGGATCTGGGTCGCATTTCACCCATCGTAACGATGCTCCTGATCTGCCGGGAGCTTGGGATTACGAGCCTTCGTGCTTTAGCTTCCGCCGAGGGCGTCGTGATCGGCGCCTCCGGAGGTGGCAAATGGAAAGCCGCCCTTCAGATGATCGCAATCCCCTTCTTGATGGTGAAAGAAGGGCTCTGGGGGCTTCCCCTGCTGACAATCGGAACGGTCCTGCTGTGGATCTCCCTAGGGCTGAGCCTTTGGTCCGCGAAAGATTACGCAGTCGATTTTTTCCGGAATTTGCGCGTTCAGCGACGTGAAAAAACTCACCTGAAGCGGCTTGCTCGCGATACGCGCGATGCTTCTCGGAAAGTTCGCTTGGAGGCCAAGATGCGAAAATTGGCCGAGAAGAAAAAGCGAGACGAAGACCGCTCGGGTCCATAATCCCTCGCGACTGGACCCGTTTTAGGCTTTTGGGGCACTCCAGGGAACGTCTGCGACTTTGGCTTCGAAATTCGCAAAGCGGGCGGCCACAAATAAGTAGTCGCTCAATCGGTTCAGATAGCGAAGGACGGGCTCACGCAAAGGCTCTGCGCGATTCAGAGCAACGAGTTCTCGCTCACCCCGGCGTGCGACGGTCCGGGCTAAGTGAAGGTAGGAAGCCGCCAAGCTTCCACCTGGTAGAATGAAGGACTGAAGGGGCGGAAGAACCGCCTCCATCGAATCGATGGCCTGCTCCAGCTGCTGAATCTCTGTGTCGCCGATGAGGCCCGAAGGAACGGCCTTGCCTCGAGGCGTAGCGAGCTCGGCTCCTAACTGGAAAAGCTCGGCCTGCACCCGTGCAACAGTTTCACGCAGAGAAACAGGTACGCCCGGCTGAGCCTGAAGGATCCCGAGAACCGAGTTCAGTTCATCCAGAGTCCCGTAAGTTCGAATTCGCAGGTGGTCCTTTTGAACCCGCTCGCCTCCGAAAAGGCCCGTTTCTCCGGTGTCGCCGCGCTTGGTGTAGATTTTCATGCGGTCCCAGTGTCGCCCGATTCGACGGAAAAGGTAAAGTGCTGAGAAAAGTCCTCTTGACCGGGGAAAGGGGGTCGGGGTAATCCCCTGTTCATTCGAGCAGATCGGTATGCGGGACTAGCTCAGTTGGCTAGAGCGCCACGTTGCCAACGTGGAGGTCGAGGGTTCGAGCCCCTTGTCCCGCTCCATCTCTCTCTCAGACGCCTGTCGAGGTTTTAGACAGATCCTCTGTCCCTCCAGGCACCCCGAATTTCCTTCAGCTTCGATTTACGAAGGTCTCGCGACTCTTTCGGGTCGTTTCTGCGACTGGAACACCCCTTGCTCAGTCGGGGGGAGAGGTTCCTATGAAAACGATTCGCAAGACTCTGATTCCCATGAGCGCCGTTTTGGCTGCCGCTACTCTTCCGACAGCTGCTCTGGCTGATCTTCATATCCATAAGAAAGTGGATCAAGAATCGATCGTCGTCATTGGCCCAGAAGTCGACGAACTCTCAGTAGGTCAGCAGCTTCGAGTGGAAACGGATGGCTCTGTCGGAACCATTACCCGGATTCGAGGTCAGAAAGCTTTAGTCTCAGTTCAGTCTACGGATCAGCTCAGTGCGGGCGATCGAGTTGTACTGATGCGCGCACGCGAACGAGCGGGAGTGGTCCCCGCCGAGAGCGTCGTCACTTCCAGCGAGAGAAGTGAGCGCTTCCGGAAGACTGAAGAGACTGCGGCTTCTCCGGTTCGTTTTTCGCTGATGATCGGCGGAAATCGCCCGATGAACACGCTTCAGCAGACCCCCAGCGCGAACAACCAGTTCAACTCGATGGCGATGTTCGGAAACTCGATGTCGTACACTTTCTCGATTCTTCCTGAAGCAGCGCTCAGCTACTCGCTGAACGACACCTTCCGAATCCAGGCTTCCGGAAGCTGGGTGCAGAAGCGAAGCTCAACCCTCAACAACAATAACTTCAACAACTTCAATAATTTTAATAACGGCGGGTTTGGAAATAACCAGATGCAGGCCGCCCGAATGGTTTCGACTCAGAATTCCATTCAGACGGCTGTAGAAGCTCAGTACATTGTCCCTCGGACGCCGCTCATTCTTTCTGCAGGACCTTTTGCCGCTTTCCCCACCTCTGGCAACACGACGATGACTTTTGGCGGGCAAGTCTTCAATCAGCCGGTGTCAAACGTGGGTCGAAGAACCGACATCGGCGCGCTGATCGGTTTAGGAGTTTCGGCTCCGGTCGCTTCAAACATCGAGCTCGTCGGTTTGGGGCGCTATGCTCACGGCACAGTGACGGACACCCAGACCAACCAGAGAACTCGCGATTTGCGACTCTCGCTCGGCTTGTCCCTCAGTCTCTAAAGCCTTGTACGGCCCAAGCGACTCGGTCCGTGATGACTCCGTCAGCGTAAGACTGAACCGTCTTCCAAGAGTGTGAATCATTCACGGTCCAAAATAGGACTCGTGCTCCGCCCATACGGAAAAGGAAAATCAGCGATCTGATTTTCCAGGCGGGCAGCCTTTCAAAGGCTTGCACGGGGAGATTCACAAAACGAGGTCGAACCTTCCTGATTCGGCCGAGCAAGTTCCCGAGCCCGAGTTTCGAGTGTTCTTCTCCCATCAGCATCCCCGTCTCGACTCCGCGCCTGGCGAATGGGATCAGCAACTCGTGGTGAAAGCTCGAAACATGAAGCAAGCCAGAGAGTCTTCCTTGGGCCTCGAGGAAATCGATGAGCTCAGGGAGATGCTCTTCCTGGACGGATGGCGACTTCAGTTCGAGATTTAACCAGCGATCGGCGGGAAGCAGCTCCAAGAGTTGCTTCAGAGTGGGGACTTTCTCTCCCCTGCCCACTTCAATGGACTTCAGTTCAGTAAGAGTCAGATCCTTCAGTGCGGCGTGACTTGCCCCTCCAGACGTTCGAGTTAAATCTTCGTCGTGAAGAAGAACCCACTGTCCGTCTCGGGTGCGCTGCAGGTCGCATTCGATCCCGTCAGCACCGGCTTGAAGCGCTTCCCGAAAGGCTAAGAGCGTATTTTCGGGATACGCAGCCGAATCCCCTCGGTGGCCGAAAACTCGGAACCTCGGGGGAGCTTCGCCGCCTCGCAAGCCTTTCAGGGCCAAAGCAGCCACTGCGAAGAACAAAGCGGTAGTTGTCATGAGTGCGGGGTAACCGAAACGATCGGCGACTGCTCCGACCAGCGGAGGCGCAAGTACTCCCCCGAGCGTCGAGGCAAGGTAGTAAACCCCCGAGGCCGCACCGATATGACCAGGGGGAACTGAATCCAAAAGCAGCGGCAAGGAGTTCACGTTCACTAAAGCCCATCCCCCTCCACACGCCACCATGGCGACAATGACGGGCAAGGCCTGACCGGAAGGAGCGCGTCCGAGAAGAAAGACGGAAAGAACGAGGATCCCGAGCCCGGTCAAGATCACCGATTTCCTGCCAAACCCTGAGGCCAACTGTCCGCCTGGAATGGCAAAAGCCATAAAAGAGAGCGCAAAAAAGCCCATCCAAATGGCTGCTTGCCCCTCAGAAAACCCAAGATGAAATTTTGCAAAACTCGTGAAGAAAGTGGCGACGGAGCTGAAGCCCATGAACCAAAATAGAAGCGAAAGAAGAAGGAAACCTAAGCCTCCTTGATTTTCGTCACGCTGAGTTCGAGAGGCTTTTAAAAGAGCTCGAACCCCTTTCTTGGGAAGAGCTGCAGGAGTGTGGGTTGCCCCCTCTCGAACGCGAAGCAGAACGAGTCCGCAGGACACCGCCAAGACCAGCGCCCCGCCCAGGTAGGGCCCCATGGCTCCGACCTTCAGTGCGAGCGCGCCACCAAAGTAGGCCAGAAGTGCACCGATTCCGCCGAGCAAATTCATGACTCCATTGGCGCGACTCCTTTGCTCGGAAGGAGTGAGGTCGGGCATGAGTGAAACGAGCGGCGAGCGAAATCCAGCCATAAAGAGGTGAAAAAAAGCCGCCACAGTCAGAAACGGCATCACGTTTTCAGATTCGGCCAGCACTCCTAAGAGAAGAAACGCAATCGCTCCGAGCGGTGCCCCCAGCCGAACAAAGGGCAGACGCCGACCTCGGCTTCCGGTCAAGCGATCACTCCAAGCTCCGAAAAACGGCAAAGCGAAGAGCGTGATGCAGTGATTCAGGGTACTGATCCAGCCCACCTGGGTTGAATCGAGGGCAAAGCGCTCTCTGAGTACGATCGGTACAAAGGCCAAATAGAGCGCCCAAACCAAAGAGACTCCGAGAAATCCGATCCCAATCCACACGGTGGGAGGAACAGAACGCTTGATCTGAGAAGAGCTCATCGCGACTCCGGCGTCTTAGACCAATCCAAAGGAAAGAGGACTTTCTCCTGACGGCAGCCTGCCCAGTCTCGATTCCACGGTCCATCGTCCTTTGCGGGCTCCGCATCAGGGATCCCTTCTTGAGGTCCGGCCAAAGTCAGGTGCACCGTGGGCGGATCGGTCATCTCCACGATGAGTCGCTGAGAAGCGCCTTGGTGGTGGGACCATCCTTGCCCCGTCCAGCGCGACGTACCTGGGTTAACGGAATGCTCATCGCCTGGCGTTGGTAATGGGCTCCAGGAAAAGTCGGAAAGTTCACTCATGTGCGCAAAAGGCGCGCGGTGCCACTCACCCCATGGACGAAGCGGCTTGCTGGGATCGGTGATGCCAGGGTCTTTTTGAGCTAGATCCTTCAGAGCTTCTTGGAACTTTTGAAGAACAAGTTTCGAGGTGATTCCAAGCGGGGCTGCTGCCGGGTCGCCTTGGAGCGCTCGAAGGAGTGCAGCTTCTTTCCACTGGGCTACCTCCAGGAGGTTCTCCATCCAACGACGGTAAGGGGCGCAGGCCGTGCAATCTCGCGTGGTTTGACCGTCCCAAGCTTCGAGTGTTTTTAGGATTCTGTCTTCTGAGGCTGTCGGTGCGCCCCCCGTCTCCTGAAAACCGGCACGCGCTTTCCCGAGAAGTTGAGGCTTGAACCAACGTGCATCCACCGCCTGAACGTCACATTGAATTTTCCGTAACGACTCTTGGTTGTGCTGAGGCTTAGCCAGTAGAAGCTCCTCAATGCGGCTTCCCCGAAAGCCTTCGGCGTACGAGAAGCCACCGTGTCGGTAGGAGCCCTCCGGCCAATGTCGGTGATTGGCTGTGGCGATCCAACCGCGAGCCGGATTCATGAGGCGTGGTGTGTCGGAAGCGTCGAGCGTTTTCCAGTCTAAGACTTCATTCCAAGAGCTCTCCGCAATTCGAGCGGGCCAAGCCGATGATGCGTGAGCCACCTTCCCGACGGCTCGGTAGCCAATGTTTCCTTGGGTGTCGGCAAAGACAAAGTTGAAAGCAGGAACTCCGACGCGAGAAAGGGAGCTATCGAGTTCAGCAGCGCTCTTGGCCTGAAAGACATCGAAGAAAGAGGCAATCTCGGAACCGTTTAGATCGAACCCAGTCCAGCGAAGGACCCAGATTTTTCCTTTGGGAGCATCCAGCGGAAGAACAGGCCATCCTTGGGCGGTTCGACGGAAAGTCTTGAAGAAGAACGGCAACCGAAATTTCCAAAATCGAAATTGAACGGTGGGACGTTCCTGCGTGAGTCCTGGGACTTCGCGTTCGTCCACCAGAAATACCCGCGCCGTATCTAGGTAGCTGTTGGTGAGCCCCCAAGCGACGTGGCGGTTCACTCCGCTTGGAATCAAGGGCACGCCGGGCAGCGAAGCTCCGGCTACGTCGAGATCGGGCGCTTGGAGGTGCACCCAGAACCAGAACGGGGGATGCTTCAGGCCCAGGTGTGGGTCGTTGGCAAACCAAGCCTTTCCGGTCTCGCTTCGGGCAGGCGCTAAAGCCCAGTTGTTCGAGCCAAGTCCAGGCGGTGAGCGCCAGGGCCCAAGGTCGCGGTCAAAGTCGGGAGCAGACGTTGCCTTCGCAAAAAGCGGAGATGGATTTTTTTCCGCTCTCTCGGGCGAATGGTTTGCCGACTTCCCGGACGTCGCTGGAAATTCACCGGGCTTCAAAATCGAGACATCCCAGGGCGATCCGGCTTCTCGCCAAACCCAATCTGGAATGTTCGGAAAATTTTGAGAACGGGTGTTCTCTCGAAAATCGACTTCAAAGGACTTTCGGGTTTGATCAAAAGACTGAAGAAGCAAAACAGCCAGGGAGTGTTCGGGCTTCCAGGGTTCCGGACGGTAACCCCAGCGCTGAAACTCAGGCGCCGACTCAGCGATTTCAAGAAGCCCTGAGTTGACCCCGCGGGTGTAGGCCTCCAGTTTTTCGCGAGCGCCTGTGGGGAGTTCTGCAGTCAGTTGGCGCGCCCTCCCTTCGAGGTTTAAAAGGCGCATCAGAAAGTCCATTCGGATTCCTGACGTGCCCGTCACTTCGGCTTGCCGCCCTTGGGCCATTCGGCGCAAGAAATCCATCTGCCAGCCGCGCTGAGAACCGTGCGCATATCCCAAGCATTCAAAGGCGCCCGGAACGCTCGGAGCCAGAAAATGAGGGATTTTCCTCGAGTCGACGTGCATGCGGCAACTTTGAGGGCGCCCTACTGTGGTGCTTGCAGCCAGCTCAGCGGGGCGAGTCCCCTGGCAGCCCACGAGTCCCAAACTCAAAGCGAGCCCCGTGGCCCCCACTCTCACTTTAGTCGCCATTTTCATGCGCCCATTTTAGCCACCCCTCGGGTAAGATGCCAACGCATGACCACGCCAAATCCGAGTCTGGACCCCTCCCTTTTTTCTGACCTCGAGTATCGGGGTCTCGTCAAACAAGTTACCGATCCTGCGCTCGACTCGGTTTTGTCAAAGGAGCCGCTGACCCTTTACGTCGGGTTCGATCCCACGTCAGACAGCCTGCATGTCGGTTCCCTCCTTCCCTTGCTAGTTCTCAGACGGTTCCAGGAAGCCGGCCATAAAGTCATTGCCGTGGTTGGCGGAGCCACCGGCATGATTGGGGACCCATCGGGGAAGTCGCAAGAACGCGCTCTTCAGGGGCCTGAACAACTCGAAAAGAACGTTCAAGGCGTCACTCGGACGCTTGCGCGCTTTTTGCGCCTCAGCGGACCGAATGCTGCGGTGGTTTTAAATAACGCCGAATTTTTCCGAAACATGACCTACATCGACTTCCTTCGCGACGTTGGCAAACACTTCACCATCAATCACATGATGGCCAAAGAGTCGGTGCGCGCCCGGTTGGAAGATCGCGATCACGGAATTTCCTACACCGAATTCAGCTACATGCTGCTTCAGGCCTACGACTTCCACATGCTGAATCAGCGCCACCATTGTCGACTTCAGGTCGGCGGAAGCGACCAGTGGGGAAATATCACCGCGGGCATCGAGTTGATTCGGCGGATGCGAGCGCATTCCGGAGAGGCCCTAGCGGAGGGCCAAGAAGTCTACGGCCTGACCCATCCGCTGGTGACGAAGAGTGATGGCAGCAAATTCGGAAAGACGGAGTCGGGCGCCGTTTGGCTGGATGCCGAAAAAACCTCGCCTTACGAATTCTACCAATTCTTCGTTCAAACACCCGATGCCGACGCTTTGTCTTACCTCAAGTACTTCACGTTCCTCTCGCACGCCGAGATTGACGGACTTGCGCAGGCTATTCAATCCGCACCTGAAAAGCGGGAAGCGCAGACGCGTCTTGCGCAAGAACTAACTCGTCTGGTTCACGGAGAAGAAGGCTTGAAGCGTGCAGAAGCCGCGACTCGGGCTCTTTTTGGAACCGAGATTCGAGAGCTGGACGCCCAGAGCGTGAAAGAGCTTTTCAAAGGAGCGCCTTCCACGACAATCCCAGTCTCGCGCCTGGATGCTGAGACCGGACTCCTCCTCGTCGATGCCTTAGCTGAAACTGCGCTTTGTCCCTCGAAGGGCCAAGCTCGCAAAGATGTTCAGGCGGGCGGGATCTATGTGAACAACGAGCGTGTGCAGGACGTCGCAGCCAAACTCTCGCGAAAGGACTTGATCGCTGGAAGCGTTCTCGTTCTTCGAAAAGGGAAGAAGACTTACCACCTGATTACGGTGGAGTGATCAGTTCCAGACCTGCCAGAAACGCGTTCCCGCCCAGTGGGGCTCCTGCCCGAGAAGGATTTGTCCAAGCACCGCAGCGAGGACAGCGGGCGCTTCAACCTGAGGCGTGTGGCCCACTCCCTTCAAGGAAACCGACCGAACCTGCGCGCTTGAGCCGTGAAGAGCACGGTGCCAGTGCGGCAAGAAAGACGAAGGAACCATCCGGTCTCGCTCGCCCCAGATAATCCAAACACTTCCCTGTAGGGCGGTGAGCCTGGGCTCCAAGCGGTGGCGCTCCTCGAAAGAGTCGATGAATTTGTGCACTTCGGGTCGACGCGTGAAGTTTTCCATCTCGCTTTCGACCCAGCGGAACCAGGCAGGTTCTTTCTCGAACATGACTTCACGAAGAACCCGGAACCCTCGTTGGGAAATACTCTTGAAGCGGTCCTCAAACTCACGACGCTCGCGTGCTGTTCCGAATACTCCCGAAGGTGCAATCAAGATCAGCTTTTCGAGTGGGGCCTTCTTGCCCTTTTTGGGACGACCACCTTCGGAAAGTCGAAGCGCGAAATCAGCGGCCAGCCAACCGCCTAAGCTGTGCCCGATCAGAGCCGTAGGCGCGAGGCCCTCGAGCGCATCGCCTGCCCAGTCGAGCATCCGGTCCACGCTTTCGATTGCCGGATGTTCCCGCAGGAACCCTGAAAAACCAGGAAACTCAAGGCACACCAGTTCGTCGTAGTCGCGAGATAAAACGGGTTTCAGTGCCGTTACCGTCAGAATCCAAGACAGCGGCGTATCACCAAAACCGGGCACCAAAACGATGCGCCTAACTTTAGAGAAACCTCGCTTCCTTGGACGCAAATTCAGCTTCCAGACCCCGATCTGGGTTTCTCCGGCCCGGAGCTGCTGGAAGCGGTAGCCTGCTTTTTCAAGACTTTTTTGGAGGAGCCACTGGACTCCTTGCATGACTGCGGACGCCACGCCCATTTATCGCCTTGCTTGCCGAGAAACACAACCCGAAGCCCACACTCCCCGCTTGGGTTTGTCAGGGTGCGTGCGTTAGGGTGCTCCGCATGGCAGCACCTTCGACCCCACCCGATTTTCGACTCTCTGCGGGAGTTCGCCGGCTTTGGCTCTCCGCATGGCTTGTTCTGGGGGCAGCGCCATCGGCCGCGTTCTTTGTCTGGGTCGAAAGAAACCTCGCACTTCCAAACGCGTGGAATCCTTTTTCTTGGCCCTGGGTCGACCTGACTGCTTGGGTGGGACCCGACGCTTGGATTGTCGGTTCACTTTGGAATGCGTCGCTTTTCGGCTTTTTTGGTTTGGCCCATAGCGCGCTGGCTCAGCCGAAGTTTCGGGACTTTTTGACGAGAATCGTCCCGCCTCAAGCGATTCGGGCGCTTTACGTCATGGTATCAGGCTCGCTGCTCCTAGCCGTCATGGGCTTATGGCAACACTCGGGACGCGTCGTGTGGGCGGCCTCGATGCCGCAAAGCCAAGCTTACGTCTTTTCCGCAGTTCTGTTTTGGGGCTTCATGGGCGGAACGGCCTGGGCGCTGAGAAAGTTCGACGCCCTGGAATTCATCGGCGTTTGGCAACTGTTTCAGAAGTCTCAAACGGTGCGCGCCTCTTGGAGTCCGTCAGGAAATCTTCCTCTGCACCAAGAGGGGCTTTACGGCTGGGTTCGCCACCCGATTTATCTCTTTACCTTGGCAGCGATGCTCGTCACGCCCGTGATGAGCTGGGACCGACTTTGGCTTTTTCTGCTGAATGCGGTTTATCTGATTTTTGCGATCCCGATTGAAGAGCGAAAGCTCATTCAAATCTGGGGCGATCGCTACCTGGCATACAAGAAGCGGGTTCCTGCGGTTTTGCCTCGGTTCTGGCGACGCACCTAGAACGGCTTTTTTGCAATCACCACAAGCCCCGATGCGAGCCGTGGTGAGCTGCAGAAAATTCGGTCCACCCACTTAAAAGCGGGCGGCCCTTGCTCGAACCGAGATCCAAGAAATTTCATTTCCGTGAAGCCAGCGCGTCGCACCAGATCGTGAAGAGCCAGGTAGGTCAAAAGCCGGATATGCCCTGCGGGCACCGTGTCCTTCTTCAGGGCTTTTAAAAAACCAAATCCCAGTCTTGCATCCCGGACTGACGCTTCATAGGTCACAGGCTGAATACCGAGGACCGCTAGGATTCGGTTCAACCAAGAAAGAAGATTCGGAGTCGTAAGAACTAGCGTTCCGCCTGGCTTCAGGATTCGAAAAATCTGATCGAGGAAAGTGTCGGGATCGTAAAGGTGCTCAATCACTTCACCGGAAAAGATGACGTCAAAATGACTCTCTGGGAAATCGAGCCCCTTTTCTGCATTGGCCTGAAAAAAGCGAATCTTTGAGTGCCGAGGATCCGTCTGAGCGCGCTCGATTTCGAACTTGGAGAAATCCACGCCATGGAGCTCAAACCGAGCTGATGAAAGGCGCTGTTCCAAATTGCGCAAGAAGAAGCCGCTTCCGCAGCCAATATCGAGAATTTTTCCACCATTCAGAGTTTGTATTGAACGAATCGCGATTTCCTCGCGACTCTCCAGATTCCTCTCTCCTCGATGCCTACCTGTTTCTGCGTCATTATAAAAATCGATCGGCTCAAACGAACTCATGGACGCCCCCCTAGCCATTCTAAAACCTGAGGCATCGAGCCTTGCAGGCCTTTATAAACCCGTGATTCGGACGACATCGACTTCAATGCTCCGATCAGTAAATTGCACCATTCCGGTTTTGAACGAATCACTGAGCCTTCAATGAACGACACGCGAATCACAAACAAAGAAGCATTCAGTTCTGGCAAGCCCCAGATGACTTGGCGCTCGACTCGCAAAGAAAAAGGATTCTCAGGACGATCTGCTGCATAAGCGCGTCCATGCCACTGGACCGGATCAACCCCGGGCGGAGCGATGGGATGATGATTCAGACGATGGTCTGTGGCGAATCCCCAGACAAATCGAACGTAGGGACCCTTATCCACCATGGCCTGAACGAGCTGGGGGGCCGAGCGGTTCATCTTCTCGACGCCCGGGATGGGGGCGTGGATCGCTCGAAAGTTCAGTCCGATTTTATCTTCAGCCGCCCAATGACTGGGGCTGCACAGATGAAGTGCGACCAGGCGATCTTGATCTGGCCCTGAGCCACGAATCTGAACAGCTAAGTCTTCTTGGACTTGTGAAGAAATCGCATCCCAGGGCGAAACGTACGCGTCCTCGTGAGGAAAAAGCTGAATTTTCGCGCCAGTCAGGCGGTTCTCCAGGCTCAGCCGATGATCCGCGGCCTCATTCAGCGAAAAAAGTTCGGGAGACTCCGCCACCAGGCGCCTTGCAATCCATTGAACGACTCGTTGCTCGAGTTCAGGAGTGAATGCGGGGTCCGTGACGCAGTATTTTGAAATTCGCTCGGCACGGCAGTCCGCTTTGTTTTGAAGCGCGGAAAAGTAGTGGGCGTCGATCTGAAAGATTTTCTCGTCCAACGGGCCGTTGCCAAGATCTTGTCCGAAAGGACGAAGCCCAGGAGCTACCTCGTAAAGAGGGCGCTCAAGTGGGAAGTACTGAGCAGGCGACGGGAGCTGGATCATGAAAGTGTGGGGATTCCTGGTTGGTGCCCCGAGCGGGACTCGAACCCGCACTGGAGCGATTTTAAGTCGCCTGCCTCTACCATTGGGCTATCAGGGCGCACCGAACATCAAGGATGAAGGCCCTAAGATAGGAAGACCTCCTTCACCTTGTCCACTATGGATTGCAGCTAACCTCAAGATGTGTCGCCCGTGACCCACCTAAGCGACTGTTTTTTCACGAAAAAGACGCAACGCATCAAATTGCAGGTAAAATCAAAAGAGGCGCATTTCTCGCCATTTGGGCGGGTCAAGGAGCAGCAGATTCTATGAGTACTTACGACAATAGGAAAAAAGCCGGCTACAGCCAGGAAGATCTCTGGTTTGAGAAAGAGAACCGCCGGCTGATCAACAAAATGAAGGCCAAGCGGCGCCGTGAGCACTTGAAGTTGGTTGGCAAAGACGTCCCCGAAGGTGAGGACGAAGAAGCTTTTGAGGACGATGGCACTGAAGCCAAAGGGACTCCTGAGAAAAAAGCAGCTTGATCGGCTGGCCGACTGAAGTGCGAAAAACGACCACCCGGGTCGGGCCTCCCCTCCCGAGGGTGAAAGGCCTCGGCTGGTTCACATTATTTATTTTATTTGCTCCCCACTTCATTTTGTCTGCTGCGGCCGAGCCGGTCGCTCGTGTCGATTTCGCAGCCCTCAGCGAGTTCGTCTCTGCACACCCAGAAACTTTTGATTCCGCATTTCAACGGCAAGTCAACGAAGTGAAGAGGCTTCTGCAAACAGGAAGCTCACATCAAGCGACGAAGCTTGCAGTCCAAGCACTCGATCAACAGGTATGCAGGCAAAGCGCAGGAAAACACTCGCTCGAGATTTCACCTGTTCTGGCAGAGAGCGAATTCTCAGCCCCGAACATTTTGGCAGCAGAGAACCCTGAGGCCGTGAAGCGCCTCACCTCGCAACAGATCACTCACATTCGGGAACAATTCTTAGATGAGGTCGCCCTTCGTCCAGAGAAGGAGCGTCTCGAAAAGGATTACCTCAGCTCGAAACCCAAGCCTCCTTCGACACCGAGCGAACTCAAGC
>JACCDM011762418.1_pt1 | contig 14286 bp, 15 predicted proteins | sample 7445851 | NCBI WGS metagenome assembly JACCDM01 (sample SAMN15323438, study PRJNA562643) | freshwater metagenome | isolation source: river surface water | place: USA:Blue River Watershed | collected 2017-08-16
CAATGTGCGAACACTGAAGACCCTCGATCACGCCAAGTGCAATTCGCCTGCATTCTATTCCATCAACCCTGACTATCGACCGATCGAGCATGTGGATGCATTCAACGACATCGAACATCTGCTATACCAGCAAGTCCCAAACCTCCCGCAGTTGTGTGTGGCTGCGATTCATCCCAAAAAACAAGAAATCGAACCGAGGTCACGTCCGCGGCATCGCGTCTCGCGGGCGAATGTTGACCTTCCATTGTCAAGCCAAAGGCCTCGCCATCAGCCTCGCCGACAGTTGCGTAGTCTCTCGCCGGATGCACGGAAGTTAAGGGAAGCGGAGTCCTCGTCATCCGAAGATTCGAGTGAAGACGAATCGACGGAACGTCAGTAAAATTGAGAAGTCAAAGCAATAACATCTACTTTTTTAGCAACGAAACGTAGGAACAACGATCTCCGGAACGAGCAATGCTATGCCAGACGCAGTTACGCCGAAGACATCTCGGTAGTAAAACCAGACCACAAATCCCAAACCGACAAACAACACTTGGATGATCTTGATCAACACATGTACGCAAAGTGTCAAATCAGCGCGAACTACATTCGACAAAAGATACATGTACCAGATATATGCGAGAAAGGGTCCGCTCAAACATGCAAGAACTATGTTATTTTGATGTAGCAAAGCGGTAATGGCGATGCCGATAAATGCGACACCAAGAAGAACACAGTACAACAAGATGTATGGTCGGCGATGTGCGATGCTTTGCAATGCATTCATGTGATTCAGCGCACGATGAATTCCAGCGTATGTGATGCGATCTATGAGTTCTTGGGCCATGTCGCGTAACGTTGCATTGTCCAACTCATCGAGATTCATGATGGGATAACCATGCGATTCGCACAAGTTGTGAATGGCCGAAATCAGTTCGGCGCGGATTGCCGCTGCATCAACATATGCCAACTCGAGATCGACTTCATGGAGCTTATGTTCACGGTGTTCAACATGCTGTCCACAACGAGGTTGTTCGCAACGAGGCTGTTCGCCAGCCCCCTCTTCTTCCTCAGGTGGGGGCGCACTCGGAACAATGTGTGACGTGTTCATACTATATCAAAAAATCAAAAAATCAAAGTTTTGAAGGCGAAGAATGCCTTTCCCCAAAATTCAAACGAGTCGACCAAGCAAAGTCGTTCCATGCATTGTCAAAATCTCCAGCACAACAATGTCGAAGATCAGCAACACGTTGTAAATGATGCGAGAATAGTCGCCGAGTTCAGGCGGGAAAACAATCGATGCCACTTGTAGGACTTGCATCGCCTTGCAAACCCAAGCCATGAACACCACTGGTGTGATGTTGCTATTCTCGCGAACTCGAAGATACGCCGTTGACATAAGCATCATGATCGCTACAAAGCCCAGATTGTAAATCAAAACAATGTACCAATTGAGGTCCCGATGCGCACTTGAGACGATAGCAGTTGTGATATGTGTCAGCAAACATGCCATTGCTGCAACAAGCACAAACGATTGATGGCAAATTGATGCACGATACACCCCTGCGGCGCTTTTTTTGCATAGAGTTCCGATGCCACTGAGGCAATCGAGAAAGCGTTGGCAGCACGTGGCTCGGACGATTTGGCAAGGATTTGGGCGGATATCGACAACATTGAATTCTGGTAGTTCGTTGACAACCTGGACTTTTGCTTTATAACTCCCATAAGTCGGCTCAACCGTGATAATGTGACTCCATACCATGTCAGCTGGCAATTTGACAACGACATTGTCTGTGATTCGAAGTTGGACATTGCCGCGAACAGCCGGACAATTTCGGGCGAGCCAACCAATGGGTCGATCGACCTCAACCGCAACATCAGACGCGGCCGGGGCCTGATTTACAGCTGGGGGTTGCATTGGCTCACTTGACGCACCCCGCTCGCTCTGCACGCCCTGACTCTGGTAGTAGGATGGGTGCCTCATGTTGTACATACCAAATCTTCAACTTTTTTGTCATTCGAACTTCACATTGGAGGATCTTTACTGTGTCGTCTATCGTATTCCATGCACATCTGTCGAAGACATTCTCGCTGAATAGCACCGAGTTCCGTAAAAAACATCACGTCCCTATCTTTTTTTACAGAGATGCGTGCAACGATTTCATCGCGCAATTCCATGAGTTTCATGGTGCCGAATGACCTCGTATGGCATGTATATGGCGATGCATGCGTTGCAGGCTCGTCCATTATTTCAAGAAGTGTTCTGTTCAACTTTTTACGAGACAAAAAAGTATGGTCTTTACGGGAAGACCTCGAGAAGGGTTTTGAAGATTGTCTTAATACGCAGTTCAGGGGTTTTCTTTGAGGAATTTGCGAAGGCGGCCGAAACGCATATCATATGCACTTCGGTTAGGCATAATGGCACCGCGCATGATTCGACGCAGTTCTGGTCCGTCTAGAGGGATATCGTGAATCTCTGAAATAAAGCGTTCCAACTGAGGAACTTCCCTGTCGGTAAAGTATGGCTTACTTGGCTTTGTTGAGAGCTTCGAACGAACGGGGTCATTCTTACACCAAGGGCATCCCGAGCAATCATAGTAGTGACTGGACAATTTCAATCGGGTACCCTTGTCGGCAAGCCATTCGCGGCATTGTTTGATACGATGGAGCACCTTTATCCTCGGAAATGTCAGTGAGAGTCCACCCGTGAAAAAGCTCATACACCACAGGGACGAGTATTTTGTGATGAATGTTTGGAAGAATTCTGACTCCAGACATTCGATGTAGTGCCCGAACCACATCGCGAAATATGATGCCTTAACCGCTGGTGTGCGAGTTCGCATCTCTTTGCGTACGTTGGGCGTCGCGAACCATGCATTTTTTGCGAATTTGTTACCGAAATCTGGAAAATCCAATGGCTCCAAATGGCGCTTTTGTGAGAGAATGCTCTCGTTGGGTCCATCGGCAGATGGGTTCGATGGGGTCGATTGCGTTGCAGATGAACTTGACGATGAACTTGATACGACAGAAAGCGTCGCTGATGACGAACTCGACGATGAAGATGGAGTGACGGAAGGCGTTGTTGACGTCGAACTCGATGAACTTGATGGTGAACTTGACACAACGGATGGCCTTGGCGGTGATGAACTAGATGATGAACTTGACGCGACGGATGGCCTTGGAGGTGATGAACTCGATGAACTAGATGATGAACTTGATACGACGGATGGCCTTGGAGGTGATGAACTCGATGAACTTGATGATGAACTTGACACAACGGATGGCCTTGGCGGTGATGAACTAGATGACGAACTTGACGCGACGGATGGCCTTGGAGGTGATGAACTCGATGAACTAGATGATGAACTTGATACGACGGATGGCCTTGGAGGTGATGAACTCGATGGGCTAGATGATGAACTTGACACAACGGATGGCCTTGGTGGTGATGAACTAGATGAACTAGATGATGAACTTGACACAACAGAAGGTCTCGGTGGCGGCACAAATCCATTTGGAAGACTATACATCACCTGAACAAACACATTATGCCTTGCCATCCATGACATAAAACGCGTCGGGAAGACGAATTCTTCGGTCAATTCAAGAGTGCCAAACTCATCAAAATCCTTCTTCTCTTCGTCTGAAGCATCTTTCATCAAGAATTCTGCAGCAATGTGAAGGATGTCTTGCTTCTGCCGTTCGATTGGAACATCCATTACGTCGAATAGAGAGACCGAAAATGCAAAGATCAAGTCGAATGATCCTTGTTTTGGAAGACGAGTTTGGATAGCATCGTCAGAGTTGGGCGGGATTTTAACCGCCATCACTGTTTTGGAATGCCTCGAATCATCGGTTCGATAAAACGCAATCATAGGGATTGTCTCCCATTCAGACTTCTGGTAGTGCTGTGCTTGGCATCCCAAACACCTCGGACATCCGATGGCATATGGATGCCCGGCGTTAGCGCAACCGATGCAGCTCGACATCTGTTTTCGCAGATGCAAATTTTCAACTTTTTCGAGAAAAAAGTGGGGGTTTGATCAAGATAGTTCACTTGGCAACAGCTGCAGCAGCCAGAATCTTGAGTCGAAGTCGACGAATGCGCTCTGCAAACGCTGCCGGATTCGGGAGAGGTGCCCTATTGAGATTCTGATCCATTCGCCAGTCATCATTTGGAATGTTGAAAAACTCAGTCACAAATTGTTCATACGGGGGAATTGCCTGATCTACATAATAGGGCCGAGCATTTGCGTTTGAGAGGCGAACCCGTACTTGATCATTTTGACACCAAGGGCATCCAGAGCAATCGTAATAACTCGATGGCAGCTTAAACCAAGAGCGATCCATCTTCGTGATAAGATCACGCCACAGTTTGATCCGATGAAGAGAACGCATTCGCGCAGTTGTAAGCTTTGCCCCGTCATACATAAGATAACGTACCCAGCGTATGGCTTGCTCTTTGTGCTGAATCGACTTCCGAACAGACCGGCTTGTGTGGAATTCAAGCTCCAGCAATGTCAGCATCATGGCATACCATTTGGGATATATGGCAGTTGGACCCTTTACAATCTTCTTGGTTGCCTTTATCTTTTTGTGTTCAAAATTTTGTTCGGACGTGTACCACACATTTTTTTTGATCTCAACACCATAATCTGGTAGTTTGGCCTCATCTTTTGCATCGTCTTCCGATTCGTCTTCCGAATCATCTTCTGACTCGTCTTCTGACTTGCCTTTTACCTCGTCTCCTGAATCATCTCCCGATTCATCTCCTGAATCATCTTCCGCCTCGTCCTCTGAATCGTCTCCTGAATCATTTTCCGCTTCGTCCCCTGACTCGTCTTCGGATTCTTCCTCGGAACTGTCCGAAGAGTCATCAATATTGTCCCCGTGATGATCGTCACCAGCGAGATCGATAACGGCAGGGGCATGTTCGCGCCTATCCTGCTGGGGGTTTGGCAAATCGTAGATCGGCACAGCATTGACGCTGTACTCAGCCATGCCTTCCATGAAGTCCACCGCAAATGACATGCGATCACGCATTGGGAAAATTCCGCGATTGACCTCCCCATGTTCTCGAGCACTTTGAGCTTGACTGTCAAAATAACGCACCAGATCCTTATCGATACTTGCTTTTTGCTTTTCGATAGACCTCCATTGGTCGAACGTGTTCATCCTGAATGCGAAAATGAGTCGCGCTTCGTGACCTTGAAGCAGAGATGCCAATCGATCAACAGACCTTTGGTCGAGCGGATTAACCGCAATAATGCTTTCAGCATAGACGTTACGATAAAACAACAAGCCTGGGAACTTTCGCCAAGATGGACTTTCGTAAACACGAAGTTGACAGTTTTCACACTTCGAACAGCCGATGCAGTATGGTTCCGCACGAATTTTGCATTCTGAGCAAATAGGAAATGGCTTCTTTGGTAGGAGGGATAGACTTGGTGAACTCGAAGACGAGCTCGAGGATGAGCCCATCCCCAAGCTTGGAGAGTCAATGGAGGACATTTTATCAGGTTTGAATAATCAACTTTTTGACATAAACATCCAAACACAAGTATAACCATGGCCTCGCCCACAATCAAGAAGAAGTCCGAAGAGTTCAACTCATACACCAAATGCATCGATTCGCTCACGCAGTACTTTCCCGCTGAGTATATTGCAATGGCAAAAAACATCATTCAGAAGCACGATCGAAATTCGTTCGACGAAACAGTCGTCTTGAGCGAAATTTTCTCAGAGGAAAGGGGTGTTCGGCGATCACACGGTCGTCGAGTTTTGCGTGTCAAGGGAACTTATCAGTACCTGATTATCGCGCACGTGAAGCAAATCGAGATGTCTGTGGAGACTATTCTTGATTAACTCTTCTAAAGTGGATGATTGATCGTAGACCACTAAACGCGACATTCTTGCTTCTGCGTAACACAGGCATTTGCTAAATGTGGTGGGATATCTGACAAAAGACCTTTTACCCGCTCGAGCAAGTCTTCTTCTTTTTTAGCATAGTGCGATGATAGCTCGATCGATTGCAGGTCCCGCAGAGCAAGCGAAAACGTGCTTTGGCGAGATGGAAGGCTTTCCATTGTTGTGCTGTTTTTTTACTAACAAAACAACGATATACGCCTAGTCCTTGATCGTTGTGATTTTCTTCGGTGGTAAAATCCAAGTTTTGGTTGGATTGCAAAAACTCCTCAGCGAGTTCAGAAAAGAGTACCGGAAAATGATCAACCTGCAAATCATGAGTAGACGCACACGTTGCACAAGCATACGCCGGAGACCCACCAAAAGCAACTAAATCAAACAATGATTCCTTCTCTTCTGCTTGAGTATCTTCTCGAAACTTAACACGCCATGCTTTGCATTGATCGTCAATCAACAAACGCATCGCGTGAATTATGTGGGCTCGAGTGCTTCCCGACTTCCCAATGATGCATTTCCTCACCGAAAAGGGGGTCCACTCCGAAATAGTTGGCAGATTGCGGTACTGTGTTTCGATCTCACCGGAACTGTATGGGTGATCAATTACCCGAAATTGAAGAGTAGTACTTGGGCCGTACGAGTCTTTATCTGAACGATTATGAATGAGAGCCACAAACAAAGAACGATCCCTGCCTTCGAGTACTTGGTTTGGTGTGATTCGATGTATGGTTTGAACACGACGCTGCATCTCGAGTAGAGCTTCCCGCTTACTCGAAAACTGATGTCCATCGATAGTGATTTTGACCATTATCTACTTAATAGCGGAACGTTTAGTAGATTTTCTCATGTTGGTTCTTTTTTACGAATAAGAACGTGATGTCGCAGCTCCGGGGATGTTCAAAGCCGTGATTCACGAACCACCCATGGAAGCTTTTTTACCATCGCGTTCAAAAACAAACATAACAAGCTCAACATCCCATCTCGATCAACATCAGAGGCACCATTGTATTCGTTAAAAGTTGAATAATCAACTACGAAGAAGATGTCGCATCGCCTTTGCTATGTATATGATCTTAACAATTGCCGGGTCACCTCCAATGGTTGGCTGGATGCAGATCTATTTGTGCGTCAAATTCAGGAGCTGAAAGGGGTTTTACAGCAAGGAGCGGTGTTTCATGTACTTGAGGCAGGTACGACGAGCGCATATTGCAGTGAACAATTCAAAGCGTTTGTTCAAACAGTCCCTAATGGTGGTACCGTTTCGATCAAATTCAACGCTACTCAAGATGATTCTATGTTCTACGGAGTTCTCGGACTGTTTTGTGGACTTGTGCTTGGAATCGTTATCGGCTCGAGTAGTTCAAAAAAGAGTTAGTCATCAATCAATGCCGTCAGAATCGCTCACTTGGCGGGATTGTTGACCCATACGGCGTCTGTTTTTTCGGTTGACGACCCCAAAGCGCAAGTACAATAACAACCACAATCAATAGAATGAACAAAATCGACCACAGTCGAAAGGACTTCTCACGCTCGGACGACGCTTCTTGTGTGATTTGAGTGTCTCTTTTTTCCGAGACATCGCCGATGTTCGATGTCACAGTTGACGTCTTTGTGATAGTGTCAGAGCTTGTGTTTGTTTGACTTATCATGATTATATTGCATTGCCGAAACTTTGCAAAGTCAATTCCGTATCATCGAAACATGACCAAAAAAGCAACGTCACTGTCTCATTTTCGCCCCTTTTTGACTGGTCCAGATACAATATCTTCGATGTCGTCTTCCCCATTAGATGCTTCTGACGAAGAATCAGACGCTTCGGAAGACTTTTCAGAGGACGAATCGCCCGATTCGGACGATGATTCAGATGACGAATCGGACGAACTATCCGACGATGAGTCAGATTCAGGCGATGAATCCGCGACTAAAAACATCTCAATGCCCTCGCGAAGTTGGTTCAGAAGCACATTGCTTCGTTGATTCGCGCGCACAATCGCGTCAAAAATCGGCAGTTGCTTCTTCAAATACTCGACAAGTTTGCTATCTCCTCGAACTTTTTTGATCGACACAAGAATCGACACGGCGAAACTCAGAAGAGACAAATCGCAAAGCCAAACAACAGGTTTGCTCTCAACCATTTCGAAGCGAATCGTCTCATTGTAACCCGAGATACGCTTTGTCTTGAGTGAAATAAACAGTCCGCTCGTGTACTTGGCCAGGTCCGAATAGAACTTTTTGATATCAATTGATGTGATTGTCTGCTTATTCTTGACCTCAACTAACGTCCGCAAATGCATGTAGATGAACTTAAAATCACCCATATGAGGGATCTTTGACATGTTTACAAGCTTTGCCATCGGAAGTTTCAGCTCATGGAAGCACTCCTCGACGGTCTTCTCGCCTTCTTTGCAAAGGACTGATGTGGGTACATAGATCTTCTTTTCCTTCTCTTGTCGCACGACTTCTTCGATGAGTTGGGTCCATTTCTCGGAAGACCAAGATTGGAGATTGTACTTCTTGACAAGCGCTATGGGAATGTTGAGCTTCATATCTAAGTCCAAAAAATCAAAGTTCAAACTTTGGGAGGTAATCATGTCGATGCCTGCGGCATCTCCGGCGCACGACGCTAGGGCGCTCTAAATGCCTTCTTTTGTCGATGCCTTCGGCATCTCCGCGGGATGACTGTAGACCCGCCTAAGTGCCTTCTTTTGGCATCGCCGACCGGAGGATCGCGCAGCGATTCGGAGGGGCGGAGTGTAGTGGCGAAGCCACGAAACGACGCCAGCGAAGTGAAGCGACGCGTAGCGGCGCGTAACGTAGCGAGCGAAGTGCCGAGCGGGAGTTGAGCGACGCGCAGCGGCGCGAAACGAAGCATAGGCACGTAGCATTTACAAATCAATATCATCAAAGACATCAGTACTACTCACCTGCCCACCAGTGTGACTATACTCGGTCGGCTTTGTCTCGAAGAAGTTCGCCTTGGATGGCACACTAATACGGTCCATGAAAGGGAACGGCTGTTGGACATTGTAAAGTTTACTGTACCCCAGTTGAGTGAGCAGGCGATCCGCCACAAACTGAATGTATTTGGTCATCGACTCAGCATTGATACCGATCAGGCGACAAGGGATGGCCTCGGTAATGAAAGCTGTCTCAATCTTTACAGCCTCAATCATGATTTCGTGCACCCTTTCTTCGGTAAGGCGCTTTTTCAAGAGCGAGTATGCGTGCGTCGCAAATACCGTGTGCAACGATTCATCGCGAGATATCCACTTGTTCGCCAGACCCAAGGCCTTCATGAGTTCTCGTTCCTGCAAATAGTAGATCGAGCAGAATGCCCCACTGAAGAACACCCCTTCAACAATCGCGAACGCAATAAGACATTCCGCGAAATTCGCGGTCTCGCTATTCGTCCATTTTCGCGCCCACTCAGCCTTCATTTTCACGCATGGAATCTTCTTGATGGCCTTCATCAGAGTCTTCTGACGCTTCGGATCCTTGATCAGAATGTTGATGAAGTTCGCGTAAACCTCGCATTGGCCAGTCAAGATACCGTTGAAAACGCCGGCATTTCGCATATGTTCCTCGAAACAGTACGTGTGTTGAGGGTCTTTGTTCGTTTTGGACACAACCGTAATCACAAGATCAGGCTCCTCGCTCGTTGTCACGCCTCGCAAAACCCGCGGATCGAACCCCGAAATGTGTTTCAGCTTGTGGAAGTTACCAATTGTCAAGATGAGTTTGCGTTTGGTGTCGGAGATTTTTGTCGACATTGTGTTGCATCCCATGGTCTGAATGAGGAGCTGAATGTCGTTGATGCCATCACTCGGGCCCGTAATCTCGTACTTTGAGTGAGGACAAGCGCCGTCGATAAAGCCGCTGAGCCATTTTGCCCGAGCCTCGAGTCCGCAATTCAACGGCACAATCTTGTCATCGACCTCGCCTCGGCAGAATCGAGCATACTCAAATCCCTGCTCGTAAGGGTTCTCGAGAGCATATCCAGGCACGATGATCGGCAACTTGTAATCTGCGATAACCTGCCCAATCTTGAGTTCTTTGGTCGTGGTTCGCGTCACATGATCTCCGGCTTTGTCTCCGGAAGGCGTTGTCGAGGGAATAATCCACTTGTGGCCGGTTGTGCACTCAAGAGTCATTCCATTACTCAGCTCGATCGAATAGATCTCGACAGGTCCCTGGGGACTTGTGTGGAGAATTTTTGTGGCTGAGAAGCTCTTACCATTCCACACTCGGACCTCCGGAAGTTTGTACAAATGCTGAATCGGAAAATATCCGTTGTCTGTCAAAATAGGGGTCGAACCAGGGACGCAATGCGTGGCCTCGGATGCGTTTTGCCTCGCATAGAATAGCCGCGCCTCCATCAATTTCACCTCTTGGGCGAGCCTGGTACTGATGTTGTCCATCACAATGCCGTCCGCGCCAGCGAAGAATGCAAGCACAAGCTCGATGAAATGCCGCTCCTCGGGCGTCAGTTTGTTGTTCCAATCATCAAGATCGTCCGTGATAGGCACCTCATTCGGATCCCAGTCGACCGAATGCATCGCCCGTTGCATCTTGTGTGTTGGCATGTCCACCGGCGCATACGCAAAACATTGGGATTCAGCAAAAAGCACGGAATCATCATAGGGGGCTTTGGCATCAGATGGACTCTCTTCGGGTTCGGAGTCGCTCGGGTCCGATTGCGGGGCAGCACTCACATGCCGCAGATCAGCATCATCATCGCCCACCGATGGAGATGAATTTGAAGGCGTGCTCATTGTATATATGTATATCCTTATCGTTTCAAATTTGAATTGATCTCTTAAATATAGTACTTGATGTGTGGTATTTCCGTGGTTTTCGTGAAAAGCGGGTCTGTTGCCAGCAAGCGTAGTACACACCATCTAAGCAGCCGGGGACCAGATGAGAGCAAAGGTATGGATATCAAGATAGGCTCTGGATTCGCCTCTATTCTTTTCCATCGGCTCAGTGTCGTAAACTTCGGCGAGAACGCGTCAACCGGCATGCAACCCTTTGTTGACCGGGCTAGCAAGGTTATTTCGGTAATCAATGGTGAGTGCTATGACTTCCGAAGGGAATCCAAGGAACACGACATCGACCCCACAACATTGTCTTCGGACTGCGAATTTCTTCACCGACTCTACATCAAGAAACGCGACCTGGCATTCATCGTGCGGCATGTCGTTGGCGAGTTTGCGGCAATTTTCGTCGATGGTCATCACATTCTGTGGACTGTCGATTGCTTCCAAAGGAGGCCCCTTTACTACCGGTATCGAAGCGGCGAACTTGTGGTCCAGTCGGTGCTTTTCGAGGGTGCGACGCATGTTTCTCCATACAACGTGTACATTTTCGACACAACAACTTGCGAATTGAAGGTGTTTCCGTTTGCCGCGACACCAATCACTTATCATCCAGCACCCACAACCGAATCCTACACCACTGACATGAATGTCGCCCTGATTCGCGCGGTCAAACGAAGTCTCACTGCGACATCACCCGGTGCATTTTTGCTCTCGGGTGGCATTGACAGCGGTCTTGTGGTCTCGATTGCTTCGTACATTCTCTCGAAAAACCCTTCAGATCCGTTGTTTATGGGTGGTTCGAGGACGATCGACGCATTCACCTTTGTCGCTGAAGGCGAGTTAGATCCGCCGAGCAATGACCTCATTCAGTCTCGAAAAATTGTCCAGCATCTCCGCGAACGAGACCGGACTGACATTCAACATCACATTGTTGTGACTCCAATCTCGGAAATTTTGGGTAGTGTCGATGAAGTCATTCGAACCGTAGGCTATGACGAGACAACCAATCGCGCGGGGTGGGCAATGTGGGCTGCCGTTCGCGGAATTTTGCGATTCAATGCTTGTCAAGAACTGGCAAAGAAGAAAAAGTGGGTTGCGTGTGGCGGATTTGCAGACGAGATCAACGGTGGGTATCTCGAAGTCTTCAACACCAAATCCGTGGAAGAGCTTGTGAACTTGCTGAAAAAACGACTCGAGGAAATTCATCGCTACGATTGCCTTCGCGAAGATCGCGTGATTGGCACACTGGGAAGTCTCGAAGCGCGATCTCCATTTGGCGACCGCGACTTTGTGAGGGTTGCGAGAGAGTACAGTATGTTTGCAGCGGAGCTCATTCACAAGCACAAGATCGAGAAGATGGGTCTTCGACTTGTCGCGCGGCATTGGCTCCCAGAAAGCGTTGCGATGGGGTGCAAAGAGACCTTCAGCAACTCGTCGAAACACCTTATCGCGCGCGTACAAGCATATATCAAGGATCGAATGCAAACCACACACAACCAAAAAATGATGATGGAGTTCTTCGAGTACAGGCGAACACATGACGACATCGGGGCGGCGAAATGGGCGGAAACTCTTGAGCAACTGTACTATGTGATTGTCTTTGCGCAGGAATATGGGTGGGCGACGTTGAATGTTACGCCGGAATATTGGCGCTCGTACAAGTCAGCGAACACGGACAGTTCGGCTGCCGCATCAATGGCGACGGTCTATGCAACGCGCCAAGCCCAGACACGCTATTGATTCGCTTCGGTGCTTATGCTTCGGCACTGCGTGCCTCAGCGCACCTTCGCTGCTCCGGTGTTCCGCTCCACGCTGCGCGTGTCGCTTCACACCTCCGCCTAGTCTTGATGCGATTCTTTTTTGATATTGGACACCTTGAAGAATGCTCGGTCGATTTGCTTCGGTGCTACGCACCTCAGCGCACGACGCTAGACCCATTTGTGAGGCTGCCAGGTCGATGCCTGCGGCATCTCCGCGGGATGACTGTAGGCCCACCTAAGTGCCTTCTTTTGACATCGCCGGCCGGAGAACCGCGCAGCGGTTCGGAGGGGCGGAGTGTAGTGGCGAAGCCACGAAACGACGCCAGCGAAGGCGCTTCGCGCCGTAGCAAGCGAAGAACCGAGACGGAGGCGCGTAGCGCCGTAGTCGATGGTTCGCAGCGAGTGGAGTGCCGAGCGAAGTTGAGCGACGCGCAGCGGCGCGAAACGAAGCATAGGCACGTAACAAACAGCGAAAGTTGAAGATATCAAGACATTCAAACCCACCCAAGATGGAGCAAATCCAAGCGAACATCATCAAGAATTCTCTGCATGAACAAGCAAAGAAAACAACACTAGTCAATTACGGGACTGAAGACGATCCTTGTTACCATGCGGCGGCAGTGGCAATCTTCATCAACTACAGGGCTATTCGTCACGCAGTGACCAATCTCGCGAAGTCAAACCCGAGCTTTGTCGTCAAAAAAGACAAGATCACAGAGACGAGGGGTGTGCAAAAAATCACATGTCTCACAAAAGCCGGCATCAAAAAACTCATCGAGAACAAGCGATACCCACCACACATCACACAAGTCTACTTCGATTGGTTCAGCATCACATCGTGAGTCCGCGTTTCGTCCGGATGACGAAGGAACTTTTGACCTTGTCGATGATATCTTCGGCCACCCCCGAGTATATCTTTCCACTGACATGCTTTGCGAAGTGCCGAACATGTCGGGTGTTTTTTGCATAAACAGTAGTCAAATATATGCCATTCCTCGGACGTGTGCCGCCGATTTTCATAAAGCATTCGATGTATGTCTCGAGCAAGATATAATCATACTCTGGTATCTCTATCTCTTCATCATCGAGATCTACATTCGACATTACGGATCGATAGTCAAGAATCCATATGGTCACAGGTACCAAGTACTGTGATTCCAGTGCATTCAGATAAACAGTGTCTGTGGGCGCCTTGAGTCGCATATAGTCTTGGATAAGATACTCCTTCATCTCGATTTCGAACATAATCTTGCGGCGTTGGGCCTCGAGTTGGCTCTTCGCATCGGTCAAATCGACCCCGTGATCCTTTTTTGCGTCCTCCAAATGCACGACTTTCTTCGTAAAAAGCTCTTTTAGCACATACTTGATGAACTTCCGGAAGGCTTGAGTGAGGGGATTCCGATGCTCGAAGATGATCTCCATGATTGCATCGTCGGACAAAATCTGCGTTCCATCAACCATTGCAAACTCATCGGGGTTTTGCTGAACAAGCCGCGACAAATTTGCCGCGGAAATCATAAACAAAGTCTGGATTTCTTTGACAGAGAACCAAACTTTTGTGTCTCCGCAAGACCACATCTTCAGGTTTAGTTCGACCCCAAGAACATGTTTTGCGAAGTCGAGAATGCTCGGTGTGTTTGTGACTACTTCAAAGGGCATATTGTATCTGTGTAAGGTGTGTTCAAATTTTGCATTGACTTATCCGCTTAAGTTCGCGAAGATAGATACAGGCAAAGACTCGCCGACATGCGTCTTTTCCGTACATAATCTGATAGTCAATCATATTGATGTGTTGTTTGAGTACTATA
>JACCDM011251174.1_pt1 | contig 14275 bp, 14 predicted proteins | sample 7445851 | NCBI WGS metagenome assembly JACCDM01 (sample SAMN15323438, study PRJNA562643) | freshwater metagenome | isolation source: river surface water | place: USA:Blue River Watershed | collected 2017-08-16
ACATCCCCAAGCCCAAAGACACCGAAGTGGTGGTGCCCACGCTGTTGTTCGTGCCTTGCGTGGGTTACGGGCCGGGTGGCTACCGCTTGGGTTATGGCGGCGGCTTTTACGACCGCACCCTGGCCCAATTGCAACCCCACCCATTCACGGTGGGCTTGGGTTTCACCAGTGGTTTTTTGCCCGACTTTGCGCCGGAACCGCACGACGTTGCGCTGGATGCATTGCTGAATGAAAACGGCGTGGTTTGGCCGGTTGGTTATTGAGACGGTCCGTCACGCATGATCGCCTGGGTTTGCTGGGCTTCTTGAATGACCCATTCGCAGAAGGCTTTCACCGGCGTTCGTGGTGTTTTGCCGCCATCCACCAGCAACCAATAAGCCATGGGTGAGTTCTTCTGATCTTCTGGAAGCACCTCGATCAAAGAACCATTGGCCAAACTGTCGGCAATCAATGGTGGTCGAGCCAACACCACGCCCTGGCCATTCAATGCGGCTTGCACCATTTGGTAGGCGTAGTTGAAGTAAATCCAACTTTGTGGCTGAAAACCTTGCAACCCATGGGCTTGCAGCCAATGACGCCAGGTGCGCCAGTCCAGGTGTGATGTGTGGGGTTCGCTGGCTTCGATCAGCGTGAAGCGACTCAAGTCGGCTGGCGTTTCAATCGGCCCCAATTGATTCAACAAATGCGGACTGGCCACCACCACCAATTGGTCATCAAACAAACGCAAGGCGTTGCCAGGCATGCGATCGGCTGGTCCGTAGCGAATCGCAATGTCAATGTCCGAGATGCTCAGATCAATGGGTTTGTCATTGGCGTCGATGCGGATGTCGATCTCTGGATGCGCTTGTTGAAAATTCGACAATCGCGGTATCAACCACATCGATGCAAAAGAGGCGAAGGTGGAGACGGCAATCGATTTGCGTCGGCCTGATTGACGAACTTGCATGACCGTGTTGTCGAGTTCTTGAAGGACGGCACTGGTGGTTCGCAACAGATGCAAGCCTGCTTCGGTCAATTCCACGGTGCGCGAATGACGCAAGAACAAAGACATCCCCAATTCTTCTTCGAGGGACTGAATTTGCCGACTCACAGCCGACTGGCTCAAGGCCAATTCTTCTGCCGCAGCTCGAAAATTCAACAACCTGCCGGTGCATTCAAAAGCACGCAGAGGACCGATGGACAGTGGACGTGTGCGTAGATGTGACATGAATCGAGGTTAACGGTTGACCTGCATGTCATCAATGCCAAATGCGCATCAAACAACAGCATTTTTTGCATTGGACACACCAAGAGAAGCGTTACATGATTCATGCCCTGCATCAAAAAAAAGGGTTTGCCCATCATGAACAAGCCGTGGAACAAATCGTTCGAGGTGACTCGTGCCATGTCCTTCAAGCCTCAAACCGATCATCTGCTGACTGTGTTGCAAGGACGTGCTTGGGTGACCTTGCGGGGTGAGATGGCTCAAGACAACCCCGATTACTTTCTTGAAGAGGGTGCCACCCTGTGCGTTCAAGCGGGGCAACATGTGGTCATTGAATCTTGGGCGCGTCACGCACTGGACCCGCTGGAGGTGCAATGGCAAATTGCTTATGATGCTTTGGTTGTTTCAACCCCAGACCAAGGCATAGCATGTCCACCACCACCAAGGCTTTTGCCAGCCAAAGCGACCTGAGCGACAAGACCATCAGCTTCACCCAACTCAGCCAGCACTGTTGGGCCTACACCGCTGAAGGCGACCCCAACTCGGGCGTGATCATTGGTGACCAGTACATCTTGGTGAGTGATGCCACCGCCACGCCTCTGATGGCCAAAGACCTGATCGCCAAAATCCGAACTGTGAGCGACAAGCCGATCAAATACGTGCTGCTCACCCACTACCACGCGGTGCGTGTCTTGGGGGCCAGCGCTTATGCCGCTGAAGGGGCCACCGAAATCATCGCCAGCAAAGGCACCTACGACCTGATCGTCGAGCGCGGTGCGCAAGACATGCAAAGCGAGATGGACCGTTTCCCCCGTTTGTTCCGAGGTGCAGACAGCGTGCCTGGTCTGACCTGGCCCACCATGGTCGTCGGAGATGGCCAGCCCGGCCGTCAGGGCAGTTTGCGCATCGACTTGGGTGGTGTTCAAGTGGATATTTGGCACCCTGGTGCTGGGCACACCAGTGGCGACACCATCGCTTGGGTGGAAGCCGAAAAAGTGTTGTTCAGCGGTGATTTGGTCGAGTACCAAGCGGGTGTGTACACCGGTGACGCCCACCTGGCGCAATGGCCCGCCACTTTGGAGGCCTTGCGTGCCTTGAATGCCGAGGCCATCGTGCCAGGGCGTGGTGAGGCCATGCGTGGTCGCGCCGATGTGAACAAAGCTTTGGATTACACCAAGTTGTGGGTGGAAACCTTGTTCAAGTGTGGCCAAGAAGCCGTGGCCCAAGGCATGGACTTGAAAGCGGCCATGGCGCACACCCGGGTGCACATGGACCCGGTGTTTGGTCAGGTGTTCATCTACGAACACTGCTTGCCGTTTGATGTCAGCCGTGCTTATGACGAAGCGCAAGGCATCCGCAACCCGCGCATTTGGACGGCCGAGCGCGACAAAGAAATGTGGGCTTCTTTGCAGTCCTGAAGTCAGCCAGAGGTGCGCATCATCTTGCGCACATCTTCCTCATAGCCTTTCAACACCTTGACCGCATGGGCGCGTTGTGAATCGCTGGTCGCGTTGTGAAACTGGGCTGCGGCTTCGCAGTTGGTGTGTTGTCGTTTCTTCAAATAAGCGGCGTAATCTTGATTGGGTGTGTGCAAGCTGCGGTCAAACCATTCGCGCACCATGACGGTGGCATCGCGAACCGAAGGTTGCTTGCTGGCGATGGCTTGCAAGACCTGGCTGGCATCGGCTTGTTGGCGCAAACGCTGGTCCCATGTTTTGCGGACATCAAAGCCCGATGATTGGGCCAACTGACGAAGCAAGGTTTTTTGCGACGAACTCATTCGACCATAAATGCGCTCGGCATTCTCCTGGCCTTTGTCGGTTTGCACATCAAGTTGGTCTTGGGCTGAACCGTCCATTTGCCATTCGTCACGCCACTTTTGATTTTCTTTGTCAAAACGTTTTTTCAGCACACGGAATTGGTCGGCTTGCAAGCTCAGGGCCAAGCGCACGGTGGGCGCTTCCATCTGCGACGCCACCGGCGTCAAGCTCTCGCGCATCTCGTCAAACCATTTGCACACCTGCGCGGCTTGGACCGGGCCAGGCGCCACGGCTTGCATCTCCTGCAGCCAATGCACATACAACGGAAGCTGCTGTTGGCGGTGCCAGTTTTGCACTTGTGTCAAATCAGCCACCACCTGGCGCTCTTGGGCGCTGCTCAAGTCCAAATGCGGGTTGAGCCAAGTGAACAGCACCAGTTGCGGCCCGTTGTTGTAGCCGGTCACCACCAAACTGCAGCCGCTCAAACCCCAGGCCAGCAACAGAACCAGCCAACGCGCGCGCGAGACTAGGCCACCCAAGCGCTGATTGATAATCCGGGCAACACAAGGAAGCAAGTTCATGGCATTCGTGGATGTGGTGGTGATGGCGGCGGGCAAAGGCACCCGCATGAAAAGCAGTATGCCCAAAGTTTTGCACCGTTTGGGTGGAAGGGCTTTGCTGCAGCATGTGCTGGACACGGCCGCCCAGATCCAGGCGCGTCGGGTGGTGGTCATCACGGGCCATGGTGCCGAACAAGTCGAAGCCACATTGCAAGGCCAAGCGCATTTGCAATGTGTCCGTCAAATGCCGCAACTGGGCACCGGTCATGCCATGCAACAGGCCCTGCCGGTGTTGGACGATGACGGTGTCACCTTGGTCTTGTCGGGGGATGTGCCCTTGATTCAAGCCGACACCTTGCAAGCTTTGTTACGCTTGTGTGATGGTCAGCACTTGGCTTTGCTCACCCTGCACACCCCCACACCCGCAGGCTATGGTCGATTGGTGCGCCATGCCGACCAGGTGCAAGCCATCGTGGAAGACAAAGACGCCACCCCTGCGCAACGTCAAATTCAAGAGATTTACAGCGGCATCATGGCTGTGCCCACGCGATGGCTGCGGGCTTGGTTGGCTCGGCTCGACAACCACAATGCCCAACAAGAGTACTACCTGACCGACGTGGTGAAGTTCGCAGTGGCCGATGGCTGCCAAGTGCTGGCGCATGGCATCACCGAGGCTTGGCAGGTGGAAGGTGTCAACAACCCGGTGCAACTCGCCGCGTTGGAGCGCGCTTATCAACACTTGCAAGCCCAAGCTTTCATGAACGCGGGTGTGCGCTTGGCCGACCCCGCCCGTTTTGATGTTCGCGGGACGCTCAGCTGCGGTGCAGATGTGGAGATCGATGTCAACTGCGTGTTTGAAGGCGTGGTGCACTTGGGCGATGGTGTTCGCATTGGCCCCCACTGCGTGATTGCCAATGCCCACATCGGTGCAGGCACGGTGATTCAAGCGTTCAGTCACATCGACGGGGAACAGCAAACCGTGAAAGTGGGACAAGATGCGCGCATCGGTCCCTTCGCCCGCTTGCGACCCGGCGCCGATTTGGGTGATGAGGTGCACATAGGCAATTTTGTCGAAGTGAAAAACACCACCATGGCCAAAGGGGCCAAGGCCAATCACCTGGCCTATTTGGGCGACGCCACCGTGGGCGAGCGCGTCAACTATGGCGCGGGCAGCATCACAGCCAATTACGACGGTGCCCACAAACACCGCACCGTCATCGAAGCCGATGTGCATGTGGGCAGCAACAGTGTGTTGGTGGCCCCGGTCACCTTGGGCGCGGGTGGCACCATCGGCGGCGGCTCGACCATCACCAAAGACACCCCAGCAGGCGCACTCACCGTGACGCGGGCCAAGCAAACCAGCATTGAAAACTGGCAGCGCCCCGTCAAAACAAAAAAATAAAGGACCATACATGTGCGGCATCGTCGGCGCAGTCTCCACGCGCAATATCGTTCCCATCTTGGTGCAGGGTCTGCAGCGCCTCGAATACCGTGGCTATGACTCGTGTGGCGTGGCGGTCAACAGCCCGCAAGCGCAAATGGGACAAGCCCCTGGCTTGCAGCGCGCGCGCAGCACGGCGCGTGTGGCCGAACTGATCGACCAAGTCAATGACAGCCGTGCGGGGCTGCAAGGGCTCACCGGCATTGCCCACACCCGTTGGGCCACGCATGGGGCCCCGGCGGTGCACAACGCCCATCCGCATTTCAGCCGCGACCGCATTGCCTTGGTGCACAACGGCATCATTGAAAACCACGAAGAACTGCGTGCCGACTTGCAAGCCAAGGGCTACAGTTTTGTCAGCCAAACCGACACCGAGGTGATGGCGCATTTGATCGACTCGCTCTACCAAGGTGACATCTTGCAAGCGGTGTTGCAAGCCACGCGCGCGTTGCGCGGTGCCTTCGCCATCGCGGTCATGGCCAAAGACGAACCCCACCGGGTCATCGGTGCGCGTGCCGGATCCCCGCTGATTTTGGGTGTGGGTGAAGGTGAAAACTTCTTGGCCAGCGACGCCATGGCCTTGGCCGGTGTGACCAACCAAATCGTCTATTTGGCCGAAGGCGATGTGGTGGATGTGCAGTTGAACAGCTACCAGCTGTATGACGCGGCTCTTCAGAAAGTGGCGCGCGAGGTGCAAACCGTGCATGCCCACAGTGGTGCGGCCGAATTGGGCCCATACAGCCACTACATGCAAAAAGAAATTTTCGAGCAACCACGTGCCATAGCCGACACCTTGGAAGGCATTGAAGGCATCGTGCCCGAATTGTTCGACAACCCGTCACGGTCTCAGCCAGGCCTGGCCGCCCAGGTGTTTGCAGACATCGATTCGGTGTTGATCTTGGCCTGTGGCACCAGTTATTACAGCGGCTGTGTGGCCAAGTACTGGCTCGAGAGTTTGGCGAATATCCCTTGCCAAGTGGAAGTCGCCAGCGAATACCGCTACCGCACTTCGGTGCCCAACCCGCGCAGCTTGGTGGTCACCATCAGCCAGTCGGGTGAAACCGCCGACACCTTGGCCGCTTTGCGACACGCGCAAAGCTTAGGGATGCCACACACCCTCACGGTGTGCAATGTGGCCACCTCGGCCATGGTGCGTGAATGCGCCTTGGCTTACATCACCCGCGCCGGTGTGGAAATTGGTGTGGCATCGACCAAGGCCTTCACCACCCAGTTGGCCGGTTTGTTTTTGCTCACCTTGGCGCTGGCCCAGGCCAAAGGTCGACTGAGCGCCGCTGATGAGGTGCAACACCTCAAAGCCATGCGCCATTTGCCTGTGGCCCTGCAAAGTGTGCTGGCCTTGGAGCCGCAACTCATCGCTTGGGCGCAAGACTTTGCCAGCAAAGAAAACGCTTTGTTCTTGGGGCGCGGTTTGCATTACCCGATCGCGCTCGAAGGCGCGTTGAAGCTGAAAGAAATCAGCTACATCCATGCCGAGGCATACCCGGCAGGTGAGTTGAAGCACGGCCCCTTGGCCTTGGTGACCAGCGCCATGCCGGTGGTGACTGTGGCCCCCAACGACACCTTGTTGGAAAAACTCAAAAGCAATTTGCAAGAGGTGCGCGCCCGTGGCGGCGTGCTGTATGTGCTGGCCGATGCCGACACACGCATCGAATCAGCAGAGGGCTTGCATGTGATACGCATGCCCGAGCACTATGGCGAGCTGTCACCGCTGTTGCATGTTGTGCCCTTGCAGTTGTTGGCCTATCACACGGCCTGCGCACGTGGCACCGATGTGGACAAGCCGAGGAATTTGGCCAAGTCGGTCACGGTGGAGTGAGTTTCTGTCATCGCGTTGATAATGAACAACATGTGTTTTCAAGTTGTAAAGGATTTCTCATGGTTAAACATTCAATTTTTGCGGTCTTCCTCCTGACCTCCTTGGGCGTGCAAGCGCAAACACTGTGTGCTGCAGAAGAGATGAATCTGTTCAGTTGTGACATCGGCAAGAAAGTACTCTCCGTATGCGGATCCAAAGACTTGAGTGCAGAACAAGGATGGATGGAATACCGGTTTGGCACCTCCGAGAAATTGGAAATGGTTTACCCCGAAAAACGTGCGCACCCTCAAAAGACATTCAAAGCCAACAGACTCTACAGCTCAGTCGAACAAAGTTTGATTCAAGAATTGCAATTCAAAAAATCAAACACCACCTACACGGTTTACACCCAAGAGATCAAAGGTAAAAAAGAAGCAGGAGTGATGGTGACCACTTCCAAAGACGTCACATTGAAATGCAAGAGTCTCAAAGGAACATCCGACTTCAACATGCTGTTGAATGAATTGAATTTGGATCAGGTTGAATGATTTAGAGTGCATCTCGCGCCGGCAATTGGTCTTTGATGGAACGTATAACACCTCACAGCGCAGTCCTCACCCGCATGCCCACCTGGTTCATTCCCCACGGTGGTGGCCCGTGTTTCTTCATGGATTGGAACCCGATCGACGCTTGGGACCGCATGGCCGATTATTTGAAAAACGCACACCGCAGCTTGCCGCGCCAGCCCCACGCCATCGTGTTGGTGTCGGCGCATTGGTTGCAGCCCCAGGTCATGGTCACCAGCGCGGCCCAGCCTGCGCTCATATATGACTACTTCGGTTTCCCGCCGCACACCTACGAGCTGACTTACCCTGCACCGGGCGCGCCGGCCTTGGCCCAACGCATCGTTGACCTGTTGCAAGCCGCAGGCATTGAGAGTGGCGCAGACGCGCAACGTGGGTTTGACCACGGCATGTTCATCCCGCTCAAACTCATGTTCCCTGAGGCCGACATTCCCGTGGTACAGCTCTCGCTGCACAGCTCGCTCGATCCGGTGCAACACTTGCAAACAGGCCGTGCTTTGCAGAGCTTGCGTGATGAAGACGTGTTGATCATTGGCAGTGGCATGAGTTTTCACAACATGCGCGCCTATGGCAACCCGCAGTACGCGCCCATCTCGGACGAGTTTGACAACTGGCTGACCCAAGCGGTGCAGGCCGACCCCCAACAAAGAGACCAACTGCTGGCGGAGTGGTCCCAAGCGCCCCGCGCGCGTGATTGCCATCCACCCAGGGCCGAAGAGCACCTGATCCCCCTCATGACCGTGGCCGGTGCCGCAGGTGACTCTGTAGGGCGCAAGGTGTTTTCTGACCGGGTGATGGAAACCACCTTGTCCGCCTTCGCATTTGGTTGAAAACCCCCTGACCAAGCATGGCCAGATTTGTACGGTTCCGGCCATGAGCGGCATGGGTCAATCCCGAATGGCAGACCATGGGGACCAGGGTTAGCATCGACGCAGTTCATGAATGGAGATGCCCATGCGTTTGTCCCTGCTGATCACAAGTCTGTGGCTTGGTGTGCTGAGCCTGCCCGTGTCCGCCCAAATGACCGATTCCCCCCAACGCGTCGAACACCGCCGTGCCGATCTGAGCGGTGCGCCGGGCATGGAAGTCATCGCCTCGACCGCCGAGTACCAAAAAGGCGACTCGGTCATGCTGCACATCCACCATGGCGTGGAAGCCGCTTACGTGGTGCAAGGCGCCACCATCCAAGTGCCTGGCAAAGACCCGGTCACCTTGGTCACCGGTACCAGCGTGTTGAATTTGCGTGACGCCCCGCATGCCGGTTGGGTGGTGGTCAGCGACACCCCCTTGAAACTGTTCACGGTGCACATCGTCGACAAAGGCAAACCCTTGTACGACCCGGTACCCTTCAAATAACCACTGCGAGCCACCATGACCACCCACCGCCGTCACCTGTTGCAAGCCGCCGCTGGCGCATGCGCTTGGCCTTTGCTGGCCACCAGCAGCTTCGCCCAAACCGCCGAATTCAAGCTCAAGCTCGCCAACAACTTTCCCGCCAGCCACCCGACCAACTTGCGCATGAAAGAAGCGGCGGACGCCATCTTGGCCGAGTCCAAAGGGCGGGTGGATATCCAGTTGTTCCCCAACAACCAGTTGGGCGGCGACACCGACATGCTGTCGCAGGTGCGCTCGGGGGCCATCGACTATTTCATGTTGTCCGGCCTGATCTTGCAAACCCTGGTGCCCGTGGCGGGCATCAACGGCTTGGCCTTTGTGTTCAAGGACTACCCCACGGTTTGGGCTGCCATGGACGGCGAGTTGGGTGCGCATGTGCGTGGCGCGATTGCCAAGGTGAATTTGCACACCTTCGACCTGGCGTTTGACAATGGCTTTCGCAACATCACCAGTTCCACCAAACCCATCCAAACCCCTGCCGATTTGCAAGGCTTCAAAATCCGCGTCCCGGTCAGCCCCTTGTGGACCTCGATGTTCAAGGCCTTGGGGGCCTCACCGGCATCGATCAATTTCAGCGAGGTGTATTCCTCCTTGCAAACCAAAATTGTCGAAGGCCAAGAAAACCCCTTGCCCCTGATCGAGTCGGCCAAGCTGTACGAGGTGCAAAAGTACTGCTCCATGACCTCGCACATGTGGGACGGCCAGTGGGTGTTGGCCAATGGCAAACGCTGGCAAGCGCTGCCGCCGGATGTGCAAGCCCTGATCACCAAGCATTTCAAAAAAGCCGCTTTGGCCCAGCGCGAAGACATTCGCCGCCTCAACAACGGTTTGGAAGCACAGCTCAAGGCCAAGGGCCTGGTCTTCAACTACCCCGACATCAAGCCTTTCAGAGAGGTGTTGTCCAAAGCGGGCTTCTACCAGGAGTGGAAAACCAAGTACGGCCCTGAAGCGATTGGCAAGCTTGAGAAATACACCGGCAAATTGGCATGAGCGTGTCTGGGCCTGAGCGGCTGTTGCGCGCCCTGGCCGAGTGGCCAGCGGCCTTGTTGGTGGTCGCCGAAATCGCGGTTCTCTCGGCTGGCGTGGTCAGCCGCTATGTGTTGCAAGACCCGCTCACCTGGTCGGACGAACTCGCTTCGGTCTTGTTTTTGTGGCTGGCCATGCTGGGTGCGGTGGTTGCCATGCAACGCGGCGAGCACATGCGCCTGACCGTGTTCGCCGCCAAACTTCAACCTGAAACGCAACGCTTTGTTGCCACCCTGGTGGCCTGTCTCACCGTGGTGTTTTGCGCGGCACTCATCTGGCCCGCTTGGGAACACATGGACGAGCAATGGGTCATCCTCACCCCCGCACTGGAAATTCCCGACGCTTGGCGGGTGGCAGCGGTGTTAGTAGGTTTGGGCTTCATGCTGGTGCAGTCCTTGCTGGACTTGTGGCGACTTTCCCCTGGTCGTCATTTGCTGTCTGCGATGGCGGTGGTCTTGCTGTTGGTTGGCTTGCTCTACGTCGCCAAACCGATGTTGATGAACGGCGGTCATGCCAATCTGCTGCTGTTTTTCGTGGTCATGGTGGGTTGTGGTGTGGCCATGGGTTTGCCCATCGCCTATGCCTTTGGTTTGAGCACCCTGTCGTATTTGTTCTTTTCCACCACCACACCGCTCACCATCGTGGTCAGCCGCATCGACGAGGGCATGTCGCACCTCATTTTGTTGTCGGTGCCGCTGTTCGTGTTCTTGGGCGCGTTCATCGCGGTCACCGGTTTGGCCAAGGCCATGGTCGATTTTTTGGCCGCGCTCATCGGTCATTTGCGCGGTGGTTTGCAATACGTGCTGCTGGCCGCCATGTATTTGGTGTCAGGCATCTCAGGCTCCAAAGCCGCTGACATGGCGGCGGTGGCCCCCGCGCTGTTCCCCGAAATGAAAAAACGCGGCGCGCACCCGGGACGTTTGGTTGCTTTGCTCTCAGCGTCTGGCGCGATGAGCGAAACCATCCCACCCAGCTTGGTGTTGATCACCATCGGCGCGGTCACGGGTGTGTCGATCTCGGCTTTGTTTGTCGGTGGATTGATGCCGGCCTTGGTGGGTCTGCTGGCGCTGTCGGCCGTGGTGTATTGGCAAGCCCGCAGCTCGGAGGAAAGCCCGGTGCACCGTGCGCCCGCTGCGGTGGTGTGGCGCAGTTTGCTGTTGGCCTTGCCCGCCTTGGCTTTGCCCTTTGTCATTCGCTCGGCGGTGGTGGAGGGCGTGGCCACCGCCACCGAGGTGTCGACCATCGGCATTTTGTACACCTTGGTGGTGGGCCTCTTGGTCTATCGCCAAATGGACTGGCGTCGCATGGGCCCCATGTTGGTGGAGACCGCTGCTTTGTCGGGCGCTATTTTGTTGATCATCGGATGCGCCACCGCCATGGCCTGGGCCCTCACCCAGTCGGGCTTTTCACGCGATTTGGTGGCGCTCATGACCCAGGTGCCAGGCGGCGCGACAGGTTTCATGGTGGTGAGTTTGTTGGTGTTCGTGGTGCTGGGTAGCATCTTGGAAGGCATTCCGGCCATCGTTTTGTTTGGGCCTTTGTTGTTTCCCGTGGCCCGCGCTTTGGGCATTCACGAGGTGCACTACGCCATGGTGGTGGTGTTCGCCATGGGTCTGGGCTTGTTTGCGCCGCCAGTGGGCGTGGGTTTTTACGCGGCCTGTGCCATCGGCAAGGTCGAGCCCGACCAGGCCTTGGGCCGCATCTGGCCTTATTTGGGCGCTTTGATGGTGGCGCTGTTGGTCATCGCCTTTGTGCCTTGGGTGTCGATTGGCTTCCTATAATCCGCTCCTTCCATGAGCCTTTTGAAATTCATCCGTCCAGACCTGCAAGCCATGCAGGCCTATGTCGTGCAAAACGCCACGGGCATGGTCAAGTTGGACGCGATGGAGAACCCCTACACCCTCCCGCCCGATTTGCAAGCCCAGCTCGGTCAACGCTTGGGCGCGGTGGCCATCAACCGCTACCCCGGTGCCCGCATCGACGACCTGAAACACGCTCTGGCCCAACATGTCGGTCTGCCAGCAGGTCACAGCCTGATGCTGGGCAACGGCTCAGACGAACTCATTTCCCTGTTGTCTTTGGCGTGTCAGCTGCCGGGTGCCAAGGCACTGGCCCCCGAGCCGGGGTTTGTCATGTACGCCATGAGCGCCCAATTCCAAGGCCTGGGCTATATCCCGGTGTCTTTGCGCGACGACTTTGCGTTGGACGAAGCGGCCATGTCGGCCGCCATCGCCGAGCACCAACCCGCCATCGTCTACCTGGCATACCCCAACAACCCGACCGCCAATTTGTGGGACGCCGCGGTCATGCGCCGTTTGATCGCCCAGGTGTCGGCCTATGGTGGTTGGGTGGCTTTGGACGAGGCCTACCAACCGTTTTCCAGCGCCACTTGGCTGGACGAGATCCAGCGCGACCCGGCCGCCAACGCCCAGGTGCTGCTGATGCGCACCTTGTCCAAGTTTGGTTTGGCCGGTGTGCGCATTGGTTACATGATCGGCCGCACCGAGGTGTTGGCGCATTTGGACAAAATCCGCCCGCCTTACAACGTGAGCGTGCTCAATGCCGAATGCGCTTTGTTCGCGCTGGAGCACGCCAGCGCGTTTGAGCGCCAAGCCCAAGCCATTTGCAGCGAGCGCGAACGCTTGACCACCGCCTTGAATGCGCTCCCCGGTGTCACCAGTTACCCCAGCCAAGCCAACATGTTGCTGGCGCGCTTCGCCGGAGACGATCAAGTGGCCACCCGCGTGTTTGAGGGATTGAAGGCCCGCCAAGTGCTGGTGAAGAACGTTTCTAAAATGCACCCTGTGCTGCACCACTGTCTGCGCTTGACCGTGGGCACCCCGTCAGAAAACGACCAACTGCTGGCGGCCATGAAAGACGTGCTCGCCAGCCTGTGAAGCGCCCCGCACCCAACCAATACACACCATGACACCACGCACCGCTGAAGTCCGCCGCGACACCAAAGAAACCCAAATCCAAGTGCGCATCAACCTGGACGGCACTGGCCAGTCCGAACTGTCCACCGGCATTGGTTTCTTCGACCACATGCTCGACCAAATCGCGCGCCACGGCCTGATCGACCTGCACATCCAAGCCACGGGCGACCTGCACATCGACGGCCACCACACCGTGGAAGACGTGGGCATCGCGTTGGGCCAAGCCGTGGCCATCGCGGTGGGTGACAAAAAAGGCCTGCGCCGCTACGGCCACGCCTTCGTGCCTTTGGACGAAGCGCTGAGCCGCGTGGTGGTGGATTTTTCTGGCCGCCCCGGTTTGGAAATGCACGTGCCCTTCAAGAGCGGCATGATCGGCCAGTTCGATTCGCAACTCGCCTTCGAGTTTTTCCAAGGCTTCGTCAACCTCGCGTTTGTCACCCTGCACATCGACAACCTGCGCGGTGAAAACGCCCACCACCAGGCCGAAACCGTGTTCAAGGCGTTTGGTCGCGCCTTGCGCGACGCGCTGGAAATCGACCCCCGCGCCATCGGCGTCATCCCGTCCACCAAAGGCACGCTCTAGCACTTTCATGCGAACTGTTGCGGTCATCGATTACGGCATGGGCAATTTGCGCTCGGTGGCGCAGGCCGTCATGGCAGCTGCGCACGACAGCCACATTCGCGTGGTCATCACCGCCAACCCCGATGAGGTGCATGCCGCCGAACGCGTGGTGTTGCCCGGCCAAGGGGCCATGCGCGACTGCATGCAAGAGTTGCAAGACAGCGGCCTGATGCCCGCCGTGCTGGACGCCGCCGCCAACAAACCGCTGTTTGGCGTGTGCGTCGGCATGCAAATGCTGCTCGACCACAGTGCCGAAGGCGATGCGGGCGGCACCCCCTGTCTTGGCCTGATCCCGGGCGAGGTGGTCAAGTTTGACCTGGCCGGCCAGCACCAAGCCGATGGCAGCCGCTTCAAAGTGCCGCAAATGGGCTGGAACCAAGTGCGTCAAAGCCAGCCACACCCGGTCTGGGCAGGCGTGCCCGACAACAGCCATTTCTACTTTGTCCACAGTTTTTACGCCCGCCCGTCAGATCAGCGCCACACAGCGGGGGAGACCGATTACGGGCAGACCTTTACCTCGGCCATTTCTAGGGATAATATTTTTGCCACCCAGTTCCACCCGGAAAAAAGTGCCGACATGGGTTTGATGCTCTACCGCAATTTCCTCTCTTGGTCACCCTGACCGCCATCACCTTCACATCCATTTATGCTGCTCATCCCTGCGATTGACCTCAAAGATGGCCATTGCGTTCGCCTGGTTCAGGGCGACATGGACCAATCCACCATCTTCAGCGAAAACCCCGCCGACATGGCGCTGCAATGGGTGAACAAAGGTGCCCGGCGTTTGCACCTGGTGGACCTGAACGGCGCGTTTGCCGGCAAACCCCAAAACTACAGCGCCATTCGCAGCATCTTGAAAGCGGTGGGCGACGACATCCCGGTGCAGCTCGGTGGCGGCATCCGCGACCTGGACACGATTGAAAAATACATC
>JACCDM010159618.1_pt1 | contig 14269 bp, 9 predicted proteins | sample 7445851 | NCBI WGS metagenome assembly JACCDM01 (sample SAMN15323438, study PRJNA562643) | freshwater metagenome | isolation source: river surface water | place: USA:Blue River Watershed | collected 2017-08-16
CCACGCTGGGCTAACCGCGGTCAAGAGACCATCCCTCACACCCCTTGGGGCATGGAGGCCGGTGGCAAGCTAACCATCACGCAGGACACCGTGGTCGATATTCGAGTGCCGAGCATTAAGACCATCACCGTGACGGTATTGCAGCACGGCACCAACCAACCGGTGGTTGGTGGCAAGGTGCAGTTCTCTGGCTACACCAAGGGCTGCATCAATGGCAGCTACACCGCATTTACTGGTGCAACCCAATCACGCTGTGTCACTTGGCCTGGTGGTTATGCTCACTCAGGTCCGGTTACCAATGCTCAGGGCCAGGTAAAACTTGCGCTGTTTGACACTCAATACTTAGCCGACCCAGTGCACGAGTTCATGGTGCTGGATCCGCAGAATGAGGCCAAGAGCACGCTGTTCACTTTGACTCCAACCTCGAGTGCAAATGTCACCGTCATCATGAACCCACCGGTGGTCTTATCCGGCAAGGTGTTTATGTCCGATGGCACGACCCCGGTTGCCGGAGCTGTTGTTAACTGGCTAAACGATGGTCAGTACGCCGGTCTAGAGAATTCCAATGCCCTGAAGGCAACTACCAACAGCTCGGGTCAATACTCGCTCGAGGTTCCTTCTGGAACCCTGGGACGGTTGTTTGTCAGCACGAGTCGATCTCCGAGAAACCAAGCACCAACCGTGCCACAGCTCCCTTGGGGTCTCGAGGCTGGCGGTATGACTAGCTCTACCGTGAGCAAAGAAATCAACCTGGTGATGCCAGCCCAAAACATGGTGACCTTTAACATCACCAATGGCTCGACCGGTGCTTCGATGTCTGGTGCAATTTTGGAATTCAGCGGCTTTACCAAAACCTGTAAGGCTGGTAGCTACACCCCATTCCCAGGTGCCACTAGCCCAAGCTGTACCACCTGGCCTGGTGGTTATGCCCACTCAGCACCGAGGGCAAACTCCGCAGGTGTTGTGAAGATCGCGGTCTTTGCTCAGCAGCACCTTGCAAGCAGTGCCTTCAAGCACGACTTCATCGTGCGAGATGCCAGTGACACCTCAAGAACTACCAATGTGAGTGTGACTCCTACTGGTGACATGACTCAAAACGTACTGATGAACCTTCCGGTAACCATCACCGGCAAGGTGTTCATGTCAGACGGCACCACCCCTGTTTCTGGTGCTCCAGTGAAGTGGCTCAATGATGGCCAGTACGCCGGTACTGACTTTGATGCCGCTATCAGCACGGTGACCAATTCCAGCGGTGACTACAGCATCCAAGTGCCAAACGGAAGCCTGGGTAAGTTGTTCGTAAACACCTCACGTCGACCAAACTCGGCAACACCAACCTCACCTCTTATCCCATGGGGCTTGGAGGCTGGTGGTTTTGCCACCTTCACACAATCCAGAACCGTGAACATTGTGCTTCCGGCTCAGAATGTTGTGAAGTTCCAGGTCAAGGAGTGGGCTTCAAGTGAAGCGGTAGCGAATGCGACTATCGAGTTCTCGGGCTTTACCAAGACTTGCAAGTCTGGAAGCTACTCCCCATTTGCTGGAGCAACCTCTGGCTTCTGCACCAACTGGCCCGGTGGCTATTCACATGCAGCACCAAAAACCAATTCATCTGGTGAGGTGTCGGTCGCACTGTTTGCACCGAGCCTGGTGGCGGACAACAACTACAGCTGGATCGTCTCTCACCCACTCGACTCAGCTCGAGTAACCAGGGTGAATTTCGTAGCATCGCAAAGCGCAACCATTGGCGTAGTAATGCCAGGCACTCCATCAAAGCCTGAGCAACCAACTGCAACCGCACTCACCAATGAGGTGCGTTTGAACTGGACCGAACCTTGGGATGGTGGAGCATTCATCGACTACTACAAGGTCTGGGTATCGCTCGAATCCGGTGGCCCATTCACTTTGGTTACCAGCGGTAGCTGTGCTGGAAACGTGGCCCCTGAGCTCCGCACCTGTGTGGTCACCAACCTAACCCCGGGTGTCACCTACTACTTTGCGATCATTGCCCACAACGTGATCGGCTATAGCCAACTCTCGATGGCAATCTCATCAACCCCAAAGGCGGCGATCTCTAACTTCACCAGCTCGCCAACCCCGACTGTCTCTGGCATCGCCCAGGTTGGTCAGTTCTTGGTGGCAGAACCTGGCCCATGGGATGCCGGCACCGAGTTTGACTTCGAGTGGCAACGAGATGGCAGCGCAATCTCTGGTGCTGTTGGAGCAAGCTACCTACTTAGAGCAGCCGATGCTGGTAAGGCAATCACTGTGAAGGTGACCGGTCGAAAGACCGGCTTCCAGAGCGTGACAAAACTATCTGGTGCCACTACTCCTGCTTGGCCAACCGGATCACGCTTGGTTGTCATTACCGGTTCACCGGTTATTGGGCAGTTGCTATTTGCGCAACGCTCGACATTGGTAAACGCTAACGATGTTGGTATGCAGTGGCTAAGAGAAGGTCAGCCAATCTCCGGTGCAACCGGCGAAAGCTATGAGCTAACGTCAGCAGATGTTGGCCAGGCAATCTCGGTTCAGCTCACCGGATCTGTGCTTACTGCAGCTCCTACCGAGGCCAAGATCGACACCGTGATGGTTGTTTCGCTAGCGTCCGAAGTGGTTACCACCACGCGACCAGGACTGTTAGTGGCAGCAACCCAATCACCAATCGCTATCCCAATTGTGATTGCACCAACACCAACGCAAAGTGCGACTGCGTCTTATGTGCAGGGCTACGTTCCAGCCTTCATTGGCAAGGCGTTCAACCTAACCGTTGCTCAGAAGGCTGAGATTAGAGAGATCTTGAAGGGAAGTACCGCCACCAAGTTCCTCTGCACCGCAATTACCTTGGCTGGTGGTCCTGCATCTCAAAACATCTTGTATCTCAAGCGAGCCAAGGCAGTTTGTGCTTATGCGAAGAGCCAAAGGCCAACGCTCTCTACCTGGTATCAGTCAAAGACAACCAAGGTGAAGAGCTTTGCGGGCAAGGTGCTTATGGGGCTGAGGGGCTAGTTCGCTAGCAATTAGTTGTTAGCTACTTGCCCCTGGCCATTGAGTTGGTAATAGCGCACATAGTCAATTTTCATCTGTGAGGTGCTCCAGCCATCGTAGATGTCGGAGAAGCCGCCTGCCGGTGATATCGCGTTATTGAGAATCAAGAAAAATGGGTGATTGAATGCCCACGAACCTGCCTGGTTTAGCGTGGTGTTTCTTTCTTCCAAAACCTTTACGTCATCGATGTATATCGCAATGTAGTTCTCCAACCAGTGCAGCTTGTAGACGTGGTAAGCACTTGAGTAATTACCACCACTTGCCTCGCCGTATTCGTAGGCATCATTACCGCCGTTGGACCAGTGAATAGCTGAAGACACTCTCGAGCCAGACTTTCCCTCCATGATGTCTATCTCACCGCTAACTGGCCAGCCAACCGAGGTGATGTTGGTGCCCAGCATCCAAAATGCTGGCCAGTTTGCTCCGCCTCGAGGGTTTTGGATGCGCGCTTCGATCACGCCATACATAAAGGACACCTTGCCCTGGGTATCGAAGCGGCCACTTGTGAAATCACAGTTTCCTGACCAAGCCAAACAGCTGCCTAGCGATGGCCTGGTATTCACACGTTTGGCGGTGATAACCGCATTTCCCTGACCATCAAGGGATATTGCTTCTTGCAGGTAATGCTGCTGCTCATTGTTAAAGCAAGCCCCACCGCCGTTATTCGAAACTTGACCGCAGAATCTCGCTGTCCAGCGAGAGGAGTCTAGAGATCCCGACCCGTCGAAATTCTCTTCCCAGAGCAGTGCGCCCTGAGTGTAGGTCGGTGCTGATGAACCAGGGACTGTGGTCTGGGTAGTTGTAACAGCAGGGAAAGAAACCTGATCGAAGTAATAGGTTGCACCCGCTGTTGTGCTTCCGAAGGCATAGAAAATCACCGCCTTGCGATACTGAATATCAGAGCTGAAAGCCGGAGTTCCGCTTCTTGGACTATCGAAATTGAAGCTCAAGGTCTGCCAACCGACAGACCCGGCGGTAGCCAAAGTCTCAACATAGCGGCTGGAATTGCTGGCATCTTCTAGCTTTAGAAGAACCGGTTGATTAGCGGCGGGAGAGTAGAAGTTCAAGGTCACGGTCTTGCCGTTTGCACTGATCAGGTTCACGCCCGCTCCAGCAGTGTAGAAAACAGTGCCGGCAAAACTCTCGCCACCCCTAATGACCTTGACCGCCTTGGTTGAACCACTTGTGCCACCGGCAGGAGGTGTATCCACGCCCGCACCATCGCCTCCAAAGCCAATCAAATCTGCGCCGGATTCGAAGTCCAAGGTAATTGGTGTGCTGGTTTGAGTAGTCACCGTGGTGCTAGGAGTGCTGGTCTGATTTGTGATTGTGCTTGAGCCACCGGCATAGCTTCCTGGAATGGTGTTCTCCGCGACCGGGGCTGTTGGATTTGTCGAACCGGAAGGGCCGGACGATCCGCCAGAGCCTGGCGATGAAGTTGGTGCTGCAGGAGATACGGTTGAGGGTGTAGTTGGAGAAATTGAAGGTGAAACGCTAGGCGAAATCGATGGCGAAAGGCTGGGCGAAGCTGTCGGTGAGACTGTTGCTGACGAAGAAGCAGATTCTTGATTGTTAGTCGGAGACTGAAATTTTGGCAGAGTCTTTACGAGCGAACAGTTTCGGAAGTTTGCGTCTGTCGCATCCCTAACGCACAAATTCTTTCCGGTGCCACCATCGACAAAATCAAGACCTTTTCCACCGAAAACCTGATCGTGCCCAGCGCCAGCAAAAACCCGATCATTGCCATTGCCAGCATCGATAATGTCGTTACCCGATGAGCCGTAAATTACGTCGTTTCCGCCCAGCCCACAGATTACATCGGAGCGAAAAGTTCCGGCGATGACGTCAGCTTTCTCGGTACCAACAATGGTGCACTTGGCTCCAGTCACTGCAAGCTCCGAAGCGCTGACGGTCATCGGCCCAGAAATGGCGAACAATATCCATGAAATTGGCAGGAGAAATCCTGCCAGTGGCTTTCTCATTTGCGAATGACTGTGCCTACGCCATTAACCGAGTAATAGCGAATGTAGTCAACGCTCATCTTGACACTTTCAATATCGGTATCGAGTTGGCCACCATCAAAATCGCCACCCATCGCCACATTCAAAATCAAGAAGAAGTCCTGGTTAAAGACATACGTGCCGGTCTTCACGCTCTTATTGGTCAGGGTGTGGATCAGCTTCCCATCGAGATACCACAAGATCTTGTTGGCAGCCCACTCAATCGCATAGAGGTGATAGTCGTCTGAGAGTGGAAGACTGTAGCGCTTGACCCCAGTCTTACCTGCAGCGCCGGAATAACCAGGGCCATGAGCGGTAGCGATTGCTAAGTCCGGCTCCCGACCGCGTAGCTCGATGATGTCGATTTCACCAGACTTTGGCCAACCTTTTGCCTTGATGTTGCCGCCTAGCATCCAGAATGCTGGCCAAACTCCTGTGCCAGAAGGAAGCTTGATTCTGGCCTCCATGCGCCCGTATTTGAAGTGGATTTTGTCTTGAGTTTTGATGCGACCAGAAAAGTACTGGCAGTCCCCAAAGCAGTTGTATGGCAGGTCATCCTCGGCCACTGGGGGAATCTTTGAGACGCTGATCTCGAGCTGGCCATTCCCATTGGTTTTTACAGCATCTTCGGTGTACCACTGCAACTCTTTGTTGCCCCAGCCACCTCCACCGAGGTCATAGCCGAAGAACTTGGAGCTTGGTGCGGAGCCAGCTGCTTCGTTGAACTCTTGAGACCAGAGTAACTTGCGCGCAGGTGTGGCAGCCGTCACTGGATTCGAAAATGACACCAGGGAAAGCGCGATAACAGAAACAACAGAGGTAAATCTCTTCATTAGGACTTGGTTACCTTCCCGACTCCGTTTAGCGAGTAGTAGCGAATGTAATCAACACTCATGGTGCCGCTCTTGAGATCTGGGTCAATATCTCCAGTGAAGTAGCCGCCCACAGCAACGTTTAGCACGAGGTAGAACTCCTTGTTGAAGACCCACTCATTGGCGCCGACATCAGCCTTGTTTAGGGTGAAGTAAACCTTGTCATTCACCAGCCAGCGAATCTGATCCGGTTTCCACTCAATCGCATAAACGTTGTAGGTGGAGTAATTCAAAGTCTTCAGCGGTGTCAATCCACCGATGCCTTCGCCACCGGAATAGCCGGGCCCGTGCACAGTTCCAAATGCCATTTTCGGAGAAGCGCCTTTGGCCTCGATAATGTCGATCTCACCGCAGGCAGGCCAAGGGTTTGTCTTGATATCTGTCCCTAGCATCCAAAATGCTGGCCACATTCCAATGCCCTTAGGCATTTTGATTCGCGCTTCCATGCGGCCATACATAAAACTCACTTTGCCCAGGGTGTGAATCTTCCCGCTGGTCCATTCGCAAGCAGTGCCGTAGTAGCAGAGGTATGGGTTGGCGGCAGACACCGCTCCGTTTGCTGGCACTGACATGCGCTTTGCGGTGACCACCAGGGAGCCTTTTCCATCTTGCTTCAGAGCTTGCGGAATGTAGTACTCGCGCTCGCCATTGCCCCAACCTGGGATCCCGGCTTCCGTTCCATCGCCTATGTCGTAGTTCCAGAAGGTATTTGAGACCGGAGTGCCGGACTTGGAGTTGAATTCCTGAGACCATAGGAGCTTCTTGGTTTCTGCGGGGCTGGCTGGCATTTGAACTCCTAACGCTAGGACTAACGAAAAAGCCAAACTGAGCGAGAGTGCTCTTGAAAACTTCATGCGCCGAATCCTCTAAATGACATGGTCAACTTCCGTCCAGCGCACACTGAAACCGATTTACTCAAACAACCTATCAGCAGATTTTGAGAGTCGCCAGACCTTTCATTCTTTTGACCCGCTGGCTTATAACGCTTAAATAACGAAATCGGTTTCACGCCAACTTAACTTGTATTTCAGGCGTTTCTGGTGTTCTAATTTTCCGCATCGCGAAATCGGTTTCACGACTGGCTTCACGATAGCAAAGGTTATTTGACGCTGCGGTGGTTGCGCACACAGCCACCGCGGCGGACAACCTAACTTTCATTCAAAGGAGAGAGATCGTGGCCCGCAATTCCAACTTCGTGAAAGCAGTGACCATCGTCAGTAGCTTGGCCGTAACTCTGGGGATTGTCTCTCCAGTTCAGGCGGCAGAAAAGACAGTCGTAACCATTTGGTCCTTCGGCGACGTGATTCGCCCAGAATTTGCTGCCGCTTATGAGTCGCTCAACCCAGACATCGACCTGGTAATCAAGAAGTCTGACCTTGACCCACACCACAACTCGCTAACGACTGCGATGCTTGCTAAGAACACCCCAGACATCGCAGCTATTGAAGTTTCATACTCCGGCTACTTCCGCTCCTACCCAAAGTACTTCACCGACCTAAAGACTCTCGGCGCATCAGCAATGGAGCCAAACTTTTTGGACTGGCGTTGGGACCAGGGCGTCGGCGATGACGGTCGAGTGATTGGAATTCCAACCGACGTCGGTGGCGCTGCGATCGCTTACCGCACAGATTTGTTCAAGGCGGCCGGGCTGCCAACCGAACCCGACAAGGTCTCCGCCCTTTGGCCAACCTGGGCAAAGTTCATTTCGACCGGAACCGCATACAAGACCAAGACCAAGAAGTCATTCATTGACAGCTCAGGCACTATTTTTGCTGCGGTTTTGAACCAGGGACAGTCCAAGTATTACGACCGAACCGGCAAGTTGATTTACTCAACCAACAGCCAGGTCAGAAGCGCCTTTGATACCTCTGCCAAAGCACTCGCTGCCGGAATCGGCAGCAATATCTCGCAGTTCACTTCCGACTGGAACACCGGTTTGAACAAGGGTTCGTTCGCGACGGTTATTGCTCCGGCCTGGATGCTCGCCTACATCAAGAACCTTGCTCCTTCGACCAAGGGTAAGTGGAATGTTGCAGCACTGCCTGGTGGCGGTGGCAACATCGGCGGTAGCCAACTCTCGATTCCAGCATCAGCCAAGCACCCTAAAGAGGCCATGGAGTTCATCAAGTGGTACCTGTCCCCTGAGATGCAGCTGAAGGTCTTCAAGGACTACGGCCTGTTCCCATCGGCCAAGGTGCTCTATGACGACCAGACCGTACTCGGCTACAAGGACCCATTCTTCAACAACGCCCCAATCGGTTCGATCTATGCCAAGGGAGCATTGGCCCTAAAGCCAATTTTTGAAGGTCGCAAGCAGCGCCAAATCGACAACATCTTTGGTCAGGCTCTCTCCAGAGTTGCCCTGAAGAAGCAAACTGCAGCTGCAGCATGGCAGCAGGCGCTCAATGAGATCAAGAAGACCGTCGGATAGTAAAAATGTCCAGCGTAAAAAGGTCGCCAAACCCTTGGCGCTCAAAGCCCCCCCAGGCTTCGAGCGGCAAGGGCATCAAGAGGCATGAATCCAAGTGGGCCTATCTATTTATCTCGCCCTTCTTTGTAATGTTTCTGGTCTTTGGCTTAGCGCCGGTCATCTTCTCCACCTACATCGCATTCTTCAACTGGGACCCATTGGGCGATGCGATGTTTGTCGGAATGGACAACTTCACCTTCTTGCTGTCCGATGACAGGTTCTGGCAGGCAACCGGCAACACCTTCAGCATCTGGATCTTCTCGACCTTCCCACAGATGGTGCTAGCGATTTTCCTTGCCAGCATTCTGCGAAACCCAAAGTTGAAAGCTCCAACCTTCTGGCGCACGCTCTTGCTAATCCCAAACATCACCTCGGTGTTGGCCGTAGCAATTGTCTTCGGTCAGTTGTTTGGCCGTGACTTCGGAATGTTCAACATCATCCTCGGTGCCTTTGGTTACCCGCACATTGACTTCGTTGCAGAGACCATCCCCGGCCACATTGCTATTGCCACCATGATTACCTGGCGTTGGGTGGGGTACAACGCACTGATTTTCTTGGCTGCCATGCTGGCAATTCCAAATGAGCTTTACGAGTCCGCCGAACTGGATGGTGCTTCGAAGTGGCAGACCTTCCGCTACGTGACTCTGCCGGGTCTTCGAAACACCATCACTTTCGTATTGGTGGTTGGCACGATCGGAGGCCTGCAGGTCTTCGCCGAGCCGCTCACACTGAGCGGAAACTTTAATGGTGGTGACTCTCGTCAGTTCTCGACCTTGACCCTGTTCCTGTTCGAGCAGATGTTTCTGGAGCAGAAGTATGGCTATGCGGCTGCGGTCGGTATTGCCATCACGGTCATCGTGCTGATCATCTCGCTAATCAACTTCTTGATCACCCGCCGAATTGCTAGTGAGGATTCCAAATGACAACTCTTTCACTACCAAAACTTCGGCTTCCAAAGAAGTCTAGGAACAAGCGAAACAAGCTCTCTTGGGCTAGTTACGCCGTGCTGTACTTCATCGGATTTGTCTCACTGTTCCCCTTCTACTGGATGTTTGTCGTGGCCTCTAGTGGTTCTGAGGAAATTGCAAAGATTCCACCATCGCTTGTGCCAGGACCTCGTTTCCTTGAGGTCATGAACGATGTCTATGCGGCGGTTCCGTTTAATCAAGCCCTTTGGAACACCTTGATTGTCGGCACTTCTGTCGCTGTTGCTCAAGTGTTCTTTTCGGCCCTGGCTGGCTTTGCTTTCGCGAAGCTGAGCTTTAAGGGCCGCCGATCACTGATTTTGGTAATTATCGGCACCATGATGCTTCCTTCCCAATTGGGCATCATCCCGATGTTCATCCTGATGGGAAACCTAGGTTGGATTGACACCCTCTACGCACTAATAATCCCAGCCCTGGTGACTGCCTTTGGTGTGTTCTGGATGAGGCAGATCATTGACGCTCAGGTGCCAAACGAATTGCTCGAGGCTGCCAGCCTCGATGGCGCCGGTGTGATGCGAACCTTCACCAGCGTGGTGTTTCCGGTGATTAGACCAAGCGCTTTTGTATTGGGATTGTTCTCGTTCTTGGGATCTTGGAATGACTTCCTATGGCCGCTATTGGTGTTGCAGAGCCCAGAGAACTTCACGGTTCAGGTGGCAATTAATCAGTTGAAGGGTAGTTACGCGCTCGACTACGCGTTGAACATGGGAGGTGCCTTTATGGCTACCGCTCCACTTCTCCTGCTCTTCATCTTTGTCGGAAAGCGTTTGGTCGGCGGAGTTATGGATGGGGCGGTCAAGGGATGAGTAAGTTTCCTGCGGACTTCAAGTGGGGTGTTGCAACCTCAAGTTTTCAAATTGAGGGTGCAACCAATGTAGATGGTCGAGGCGAGAGCATCTGGGACAGATTCTGTGCCACCGAGGGCAAGGTCGCTAACGGAGAGAACGGTGACATCGCTTGCGATCACTACAACCTATTTGCCGAGGATGTCGCGCTGATGAAGTCACTCGGGGTTACAACATATCGTTTTTCACTAGCCTGGCCGCGTCTGTTTCCAAATGGTGACAAGCAGCGCGAACAGCGCGGCTTCGACTTCTACAACCGCTTAATTGATGAACTAATCGCCAACGAAATCACTCCGGTAATCACGCTCTATCACTGGGATTTGCCACAGGCCCTGCAGGACAAAGGCGGTTGGGCAAATCGCGAAATCGTCTACGACTTTGCCTTCTATGCCGGTGAGGCGGTCAGAGCATTCTCCGACCGAGTCAAAGAGTGGATTACCATCAACGAGCCTTGGTGCGTTAGCTGGCTGGGCTATATGATTGGGATTCACGCCCCCGGCGTGAAAGACCTAGATGCAGCGCTTTCGGCCGCCCACCACACCGCGCTTGCCCATGCCGAGGCTTCGCGAGTGATGCGTGCGATTGATCCAACCATCAAGATTGGCATCGCGCTAAACATGACCACTTATCGCATCGAAGACGAGAAGGACCCTGAGCTATCCGAGCTCGGAGATTTGATGGACGCCCAGCTCAACCGCTGGTGGATTGAAGCTTTCCTAAACGGTCACTACCCAAAGAGCATTGCCAATTTCCACCAGGAGCGATTGGCGAAAATCATTCAGCCTGGTGACCTGGATAAGTTGAAGGTGCAGACTGACTACCTTGCGGTGAACTATTACTCCGATTCATTTATCGGACTTCCTCGTGAGAGCGATGGCCCTATGTATGAAGGCGGGTTGTTCCCATTCCCACACCGCAGCAACGGCACCCCACCTGAGCCATACACAGATATGGGCTGGCCGATTACACCGGTTGGACTTGAGGACCTACTGGTAAGAATCTCGGTTGACTGGCCAGAGATTCAAGAGATTGTGATTTCAGAAAACGGTGCCGCGTATGACGACGAACCAAATGAATTTGGCGAGGTACAGGACGATAGAAGGATCGAATATCTAGTCAGTCACATCGATGCTGCCTCACGCGCGATTGACCGAGGAGCGCCGCTAACCGGTTACTACGCCTGGTCGCTGATGGACAACTTTGAATGGGCAGAGGGCTACTCAAAGCGATTTGGCATCATTCACGTGGATTTCAGCACCCTAAAGCGCACCATCAAGAACAGCGGCAAGACTTATGCGGCTATCATTGCGGCGAATAGACTAGAAAGCACAACGGGGGTCAAATAATCTCATGACGCTCACATCACCGTCCAACACTCGCACCACCTATGCAGAAATTGCTGCCAAGGCGGGAGTCAGTCGTGCGACTGTCTCGAGAGTGCTAAATGGTGATGAACGCGTCAACTCCGATCGCGCTAAGGCAGTAATTGAAGCAGCAAGCAAGCTCGGCTACCGAACCAATCGTGCAGCAAGGGCGCTTTCTACTGGCCGAACCGGTCAGATTGCAGTCGTGATTGATGATGCTCCGACAGTACTGAGCGACCCATTTTGGGGAGTTGTTTTGGCTGGCATTTCCAGAGTGCTGATGGCCAACGATATCCACTCGGTATTGATGGTTTCTCCGCTGGAATCAGAAGACAGCCCGATTGCCCATTACCTTGAGGGCGGCGATGTCGATGGCGCGATCTTCCTAACGGTTCATAAGGAACAGGTTGTTCACTACCTTGCCAAGAAGGGTCTACCTGTGGTTGTGATCGGAACTCCGATTGACCTCAAGTCAGACATTGTCTATGTCGACACTGATAACCGCCTTGGGGCAGAACTTGCTACCAAGCACCTGCTAGCGAGCGGTTGCAAAAAGGTAGCAACCATCACTGGTGACATCTCGGCAGTTGCTGGTATTGACCGGCTCGAGGGCTACAAATCTGCTCACAAAGCTTTGGGCCACGAGCTCAATGAAGACCTAATTGCCAACGGAGACTGGTCCTTTGAAAGCGCAAAGACATTGACCTTGCGTCTTCTTGCCAGAAATCCAGAGATCGATGGCATCTTTGCAGCCAACGACGTAATGGCACTCGGGGCAATGGCGGCAATTCATGAACGTGGACGTATGGTTCCAGACCACGTAGCAGTGGTTGGTTTCGATGACAACATGATGGCGCAGACTCATCGACCTGGATTGACCACAATCCGTCAGGACATCGTAGGTCTCGGTTCCGCTGCCGCGGAGTCGATGTTGGAAATTCTGCAGGGTGAGATTCCAGCCCCAAAGATCCTGCCAACGGAATTGGTTCTAAGAGAATCCGCTTAGCTTCAAATACAAAAAAGAGTGTGTGCGCACTCGACCCAGAGTAGATAGTGACGAGAGGTAATCATGCGCACGCAAAACCGTTTAATCGCAGGAGCTGCAGCCTTGGCTGTGTTCGCAACCTTGCTTGGCCCAGTCAGTCCATCGGGAGCGACCAACTGGGTCACCTCACTTGCCTGGGGCAACTTACACGTGAAGAAACAGCCAGGTGTGTTTGAGCGCTACATGCGCGAATTCAATGAGAAGGAACAGCTGCTAGTTGACTCCGAGACTCAACACAATCAGGCCTGGATCCGTACCGACCAGAAGAGCGTCACGGTGCAGTATGTTGGTACGCCAGCGAATGCTGGCCAGCAGGTTCAGTTTGTAGTCGACAGCGATATCGCTTACACCGACAACATTCCGGGCGATGAGAACATCGGCACAGTTGACGCTCTTGGTGTTGCCGAATTTGTGATTACCCCAACCAAGGCGCCAGTAGAAGATGACTCAATTCGAGTCGACCTAACCAACGGCACTACCACCGTTGGCACCATGCTTCTACTGTTCAAGAACCCTGGCTTCTACCCGGTGGTCAAATTGCTGGGAACCTCAACAGGACCCGAAGCTGTTTGTGATTACAAATACGATTGCCAGGGCTCAGACCTTTGGGAAGCAACCTACGAGTGGAGCGTATTCAAGCGCGGTTGGCTTCCTGAGTACTCTCAGGTTTATGCCAAGTCCTATCTCTATGGTTCAACAATTTCCTTGAAGTATCGAGTCTTCGACATTTGGGGAACTCCGCAGCCAAAGCGAGAAGTGAACCTACTGGTCGACACCGCCTGCAGCATTTGCAAGTGGGCAAAGTATGTCGACAAGAAACTCACAGACACCAGGGGATACGTTTCGTTCTCGGTCAAGAACCTGAACACCAAGGCCCAGGTATTGGCATACAAGTCGGTCAACCCAGATACCAAAGAGCCCGGTGCTGCATTCTTGCCATTCAGCATGCACACCACCACCAATGAGCTAGAGGAGTCGGTCGATTACTACTGGCCACAGATCGTGCCGGATTTGAGCATTCGTTCATCGGCTATTTCAATGAAGGTAACTTCACGTGGCAATCAAACCGCCGACACCGACGGTAACGTCATCGTCGGCACAGAGGAGAACCCAGCTTTGAAGCTCGACCCAGCTGGCATCTCCACCGATGACAATGTTGTGGTCAAGCTGGCAATCAGCTACTTGAGAAACGCTCAGGCAAACGCGATGTATTCACCAGACATCAAGGTGACTGCAACTAACGGCGGAGTCGCGGTACTGGTAACCCCAACCAACCGGTTGGAGCTAATCACCTCGGCGAAACTTGGTAAGACTGCCCTAACCTTTGGCTACAACAGTTCGAATAAGCGTCGCGACGCTGAGATCGTCCTGATTGGCACGAAGCCGGGAAAGACTACCTGGACCTTCACGATCGGTGGAGTCAAGCGAACCGTCACCCAAAGCTACAAGTAACAAAAATCTGAAATCGGTTTCTAACCCCAAATACAGCAGTATTTGGGGTTAGATAACGGTTCTATAAATTCGGTGTGAAATCGGTTTCATAAATTCAAACACCGAATTAGTCTTTGCTAACAAAACTAAATAACCCCATCCGCTCAATGATGTGCGACGTTGAGCTCCTGGTGAATCGATCTTCGAA
>JACCDM011017881.1_pt1 | contig 14257 bp, 16 predicted proteins | sample 7445851 | NCBI WGS metagenome assembly JACCDM01 (sample SAMN15323438, study PRJNA562643) | freshwater metagenome | isolation source: river surface water | place: USA:Blue River Watershed | collected 2017-08-16
CCTCGCTTCGTCCGCGTGACGCGGAACGCGGTTGGTGGTTCTCCATTCGCCGCGGCGATCGCCGTCGCCACGTGATCGATCACGTGCATTACCGCAGCGTTCGTCCGGCAAGCGATCTGACTATCCGCGAAGCCATCGCCGCTGCCGATGAACTGCGCACGTCGGATCCTCTGGGCGAGGCGTGGAGCAAGTCGGCGACGGATGTGATGGCCGCCGCCGCAGGAGAGGGCACGTTGGTAGTGCGCAACATGACGTGGCCCGGCATCGGATGACCTTGCCGCGCCCGCCGCGCCGTAGCCGCTAGACGCCGAGGATCGGCCGCACGAGGTAGCGCCCGCCGTACTTCTTGAGCAGCTCCAGCGCGAGCGGCGTCATCGGCTTGCCGGACGCCTGATCGCGCGCGGCGTTCACGATGAACTCGGCCTGGGCCTGCTTGACCGCGTCGTTTACCGCCGGATCCTGTAGCACCTCGATCCCGCCCTTGAACGCGGGCGCGAGCTGGCGCAGCCGCTCGATCATCCTCGTGAACGCGCCGCCGCTGAACGTCTCGGGGTTGAGCCGGTTCGCCGCCACGTTGATCGTGAACCCCTCCTCTTTGGGGTTCTGCATCACGGCGATCGACTGCGCCAGCCGGCCCGAGTCGTTGAACAGCGCCTCTCCGTCGCCGACGGACTGAGGCAGTAGCGATCCGGTGCGCCCGCCGGTGTATCGCTTCGTCGCCCACGCCGCGCCGCGCTTCAACGCTGACTCGGCGTACGCGCGCTTCTGGATCGTCGCCTCGCTCGCCTTGGCCTTGATCTCGCCGATCTGTTTCTTCAGCAGCGCCGCGATCGCCTCGGGGACGATCTTGCTGAGCTTCGCCGCGGCGAAGTCGTGGACGATCGGCTCGCCCTCGAAGGTCATCGTGTAGCGACTCGTCGTCCCCTCGCTGGTCGTGCGCTGCCGCTCCTCGACGCGCATCGACCCGAAGTCGTTCAGCACGATCACTTCTTGCGACGCCATGCGCCGATCGTACCCGTTCGCGCGGGCAATACCGTTAATCCGGGTTAACCCCAAGTCGCCGCTTTTCGTTTGATCGCGACAGCGCGCACTGTCACAGCTTTAGGTGTGTGGATCACGTCCGGCCCCGGGCAGAAGTCGTGCACCCAGCACGACGTCACGTTCGCCGCGACGCGTTCGTGCCCGCAGTGCGCCGGCCCCGCGCGCCTCAACCAGCTCGACGACAACGGCGATCGCGTCGACCCGTTCCCCGAGCTGACCGCCGCGCTCGGTCCGCAGATCGCCGAGAACCGCCTGATGGCCGAGCGGTACCGGGCCATCGGCGACACGTTCTGCAACGGCGACGCGGACCGCGGCCTGGTGCCGAGCCCGACCGCCGCCGCCGCGATGTACCGGCTCGAGGCGCAGCGCGTCGACCGCGCCCACGCCCGCGTCGAGCTACTCGCCGAGCATCGGCGCGTCGCGGCCCTCGCCGAGCGCAAGTCGTGGAGCCGATCGGACCCGGCCGAGCGGCCCGGCATCGGCGCCGACAAGCCCGCGCCCGCACCGTCCGACGAAGGCGAGGTCCACTGAGGTGCGCCGCAGTGCCGTCGTCATCCTCGCCGCGGCGGTCCTCGTGAGTTCGCTCGCGTGGAAGCGCCGCGCCGTCGAGCGGCAGATCGAGGCCGACGCCGACGAGACGGATCGCTACGTCGATATGGGCGTGACGCTGACCGTCGTCGAGATGGATCGCGAGCGCGCCAACGCGATGGAGCGCGCCGGCGGGTGGCTGCCCGACGTGCCGCCGGTCGTTGTCGTCCGTACGCACCACCTCGGCGGCATGCTCGACACATGGAAGGGCGAGATCGTCGGGCCGTCGGTAAACCCGCGGCAGTGGCGGTGCAGCCGCGACCAGGAGCAGATCATCCTGCACCCCGACGAGGATCCGCTGTGGCGACTCGTCCAAGGCTCGGAGGGCGCCGGCAAGACGGCCGTGATCCCGAAGTGGACGTACTGCCGACTACTCGAACACTGCGGCCACGACCGCGAGATGTGGATCACGGCGCCGGTCTACGCGCGCCTCGCCTGGATCAAGAAGGCGATCGCCGACGACTGGAGCCCGAGCTGGTACCGCTGGAAGGAGCGCGAGCAGACCTACCGCCTGCGCACCGGCATGACGGTTCGCCTGCTGTCGGCGCACCAGCAGTCCGAGCAGGCCGGCTCGCCGTTCCAGGGCGGGAACATCGTCGCGTGCGCGTCCGACGAACTCCAGGACCATCACGAGCGCGAGCCTGACATCCAGGCCCGTGGCCGCGCGGCGCCGCAGGGCAAGTTCAAGCGGCTTGCCACGTCGACGTTCAAGGACTCGACGCCGTGGCGCAACTTCCGCGAGACGGCTGACCGGTCGCCCGATTGGTTGGTGGTCAAACTGCTCGGCCTCGACTCGCCGTTCGTCTGGCCCAAGCACTGGCAGCGGATGCGCGAAAACGGCATCACCCTCCGCGAGTACCAGCGCCGCGTCCTCGCGATGGACGTCGGCCCCGAGCGGCAGGTCTACCACTGCTGGTCGCGCAAGCTGCCCGATGGTTCGCCCGGCAACCTGCGCCCCATCCCGCTCGGCGCGATCGACGTCACCGCCGAGGTGCTGCGCCCGTACGCGGCGCCTGGCGTGACTCACACGCTGCTTGTCGGCCACGACCCCGGCCAGCGTCAGCACGTCAGCATGTTCCTCAAGGCGTACCGCTTCCCCGAGGACATCCGCCGCAAGGAGATGCGCCCGCGGTGGTTTATCGTCGACGAGATCACCTCGCCCGAAGCAACCGTCGAGGCGCACGTCGCTGACGTCCTCAAGCGCGCCCGCGACAAGTGGAAGACCAACCTGACCGACTACCGCGGCCGGTCCGCGGCGGACGGCGGCACGATGCTCGTTCGCATCGACCCGCACACACGCAGCGGCGACGCGCACCCGGGCGCCGACGTCTACACGCGATGGCGCGCCGCCGGCATCGCGACGCGCGCCGCGGCATACAAGCCCGCCTCCAACGAGCCCGCGACGATCAAGCGCGATTCGCGCATCGACATGATGAACACGCTGCTCTGCGCCTACGACGACGGCATCGACGAACAACTGCGCCTGCGCCGTTTGTTCGTGGCCTGCGACGACGCAGGTATCGCCGCCGCGCCGCGCTTCGTCGAGGCCGTCGAGTCGATGGAGCGCAACGGCGACGACAAGGCCGAGGCGGATAAGAAGGACGGCAACGACCGCTCGCACTGGCCCGCGGCCGTCGGTTACGCGCTGTGGCAGATCGAATCGCCGCGTCTCAGCGACGGCAAGGCGGCGCAGTCGTGACCGTCTCAATCCGCGCCGCGCTCGCGATCGCCCCCGACGGGACGCTCGACAAGCCGCTGTCCGACGCCGAGCTCGGCCGCTACCTCGCCGCGACGTACGACGTCGAGAGCGAGCGGGCGCGCAACGCCCGCCACGCCCGCCGCGACGTGTTCTACCGCGACGGCGGCTGCGAGATCATCGAGCAGGTCATCGACGACGTGTTTCAGGACCCGGACGTCCGGGCGCTGCGCAAGAAGTGGGTCAAGCACGCGCGGTTTTCGAACGTCGTCAAGCGCATCGTCAACGAGCTGTCGACGGTCTACGCCGAGCCGGCCGTCCGGTCCGTCGGCGGGTCGACCGAAAACCAGGCGCGTTACGCGGCGCTCGTCGACGAGCTGCAATTCGACGACGCGATGGAGCACGCGAACCGGATGGCCAACCTGCACCAAGCGGTGCTCGTCGGCCCGCGCGTCCGCGTCGAGCCATCGGGGGAGCGTACGGTGGTGTTGGACTTCGCGACGCCCGCCGTCGTGCGCGCCGTCGTCAACCCGGCCGACACGTCGCAAGTGATCGGCTGGATGGTCCGCAGCGACACGGCCTGGCAGCGCGGCCTCCTGCGCCCGGTTGCGTGGCAGCTCTGGACCGATCACGAGGTGATTGACCTCGACGCCGCGATGGTGCCCGTCGGCCCCGATCGCGTGCACGGCCTCGGCGTCAATCGCTGGGTGCCGCTGTGCATGTCGCCGGTGCCGGTGCCGCGCTTCTGGCCCGGCGAGCAAGGCGAAGACCTGATCGCCGCCGCGGTGTCGATCTGGATCGCCAACGTCCTCTTGCTCAAGGAGACGAAGTCGGCGACCAAGCAGACGATCGCGCAGGGCGACGTCTCGGCGGTGCCGCGCGATCAGTCGATCGACACCGAGCGGATGATGCAGTTCTCCGACGGCGTGGCGGTGACGACCGTCGATATGTCGATGGATACGCGCGTCTTCACCGACGCCGCGAACCACATCCTCGAGCGCGTCGGCAACGGCTACGGGATGAGCCTCGGCGCGCTGACGCACCAGGGCGTGCAGTCCGCCGACGCCCGCGAGTTGATGCTCGAGCCGCTGCGTGCGCTGCGCCGGAAGCAGATCAAGACGTTCCGCAAGTTCGAGCGCCAGCTCGCGCGGGTGCTCGCCGCTGTCACGGCCAAGGACGCGCCCGATCGCGCGTTCACCGCCGACGCGTGGCGGATCGACTTCGGCGAGATCCAGGCGTTGACGCCGAAGAAGCAACGCATGGAGGAGTACGTCCAGGCGCGGCAGATCGGCCTCGACAACGTCATCGACTTCTACTGTCGCGAAAACCCCGACCTCACCCGCGAGCAAGCGGCCAAGGCGGTGCTGGACAACATCGCGATCGAGACGTGGCGCGTCGCGAACATGCGCGACCTGATGGCCCTCAGCGGCGGCGCCGTCGACGGTCCGCGCGGCCCCGACTCGCCGCCGCCGGCCACGTCGCCGGAGCCTGTCGACGCGCCGCACTCCGATGACAGCGGCGACGACCATCCCGACGACATGTCGTGGATCGAGGAGGTGGTCAATGCCGCTTGATCCCGCCGCCCGCGATCGCGTCATCGCCGAGGCCAAGCGCCGCGGCATCGATCCGCAAGCCGCGCTCGCTGCGGCTGAAAAGGTTGCGCCCAAGGCCGACCATCCAAGCGACAAGCCGGCCAGCGACGCGCCGGCGCGCCCGATCGCCGATCGGCTGCTCATCGGGTTCTTGCCGTTCATCAAGGTCCGCGAACTGCGCGCCAACTGGCTCGGTCTCGATGAGCGGATTCCTGACGACGAGCTGACCTGCGGCGACTACCAAGCCAAGCACGGCGGAGCGGCTGCGGCCCCCGCGAACGATTCGCCATCGCCGGCGGCGTAAGGCCGGCGCTTCGGGGACGACCGCCCGCAACCGGGTCGATGACACGAGGCAACCATGAGCGACACCAACCCGACTGCCACGACCGAGACTCCCGGCACCACGGCTGCGCCCGTCACGCAGCCCACGAGCCCGGCGATCACGCCTGAGATCCAGGCGATGATCGACGCGGCCCGCGCGGAAGGACGCAACTCCGGTGCTGCGGATGCTCGGCGCGCGCTCGAGGGCAAGGTGAAGCCCGCCGCGACGCACACGCCCGCGCCGGCCCCTGTCACGACCCCAACGCCCGCACCTGCCGGCGACGACCTGACGCGCCTCCGCGCGTTCGATCGTGCGCTCGGCAAGTTTGAGGTTCCCGACGCCGCGATCGAGCGCCTCGAGCGCGAGTTCCGCGCGTCGGGCGCGACCGATGCGGCGACGTGGGTCAGCGACACGGCGGCCGTGTTCGGGTTCAAGCAGCGCGGCGCAACCGCAACGCCAACCACCGTCACGACCAACCCCGCCGCGACCGTCACCCCGCAACCGTTGCCGCCGCCCGTCACGGGCGGTGGACCGCCGCCCGCGCCGTCGCCTGTGCGCTCGGACATCCCGATCCAGAAGATGAGCCTCGCCGATCGTTCGGCGCTCGTCCATCAGATCGGGCCGATCGAGTACAGCAAGCGACTGCTCGCGGAGTCGGCGACGACGGTGGTGGACCTCGGTCGTCGGCGCACCTGAAAGGACACCGCCGCCATGGCGAACGAGATCACCACCACTGCCTACGATGACGTCACCCACCCCTCGCTGGTCGAGCCCGTCATGATCGCCGCGCTCGCCGAGCAGCCCGGCCTCTGGGCGCTCTCGCGCGAGTTCAACTTGATCGGCAAGCCGACCGCCGCCGCGAAGATCCCCAAGGAGGTCTCGTGGTGGGGTTCGGCCGACGACGACGGCGCCGGCGTCGACGCCGAGCTGAACGGTACCGAGGGCACCGACGTCAGCAACACCGCGTCGACCACCTCGAGCGTCACCCTGACCGCCGGCGAGTACGCCGTCGCAATGGAGGTGACGGACAACGTCGAGGAGGACTCGATCAGCGGCCTCGACCTGTTCACCAACATCCGCAACCGGATGGTGTTCGCGATCAGCCTCGCGATGGAGGACGACTTCCTCGCGCTGCTCGCGTCGCTGTCCAACTCGGTCGGCTCGACCGGCGTCGACCTGTCGATCGCCAACATGCTGAGCGCGCAGACCGGCCCGCGCCGGCGCGGCACCCGCGGCGACGCGCAGGCGTTCATCCTCGACTCGCAGCAGGCCGACGACCTCGACAGCGCGATCACCGCGGGCAACGCCGCCGCGGCCGTCTACGCGCTGTCCGCCGACCGCGCGCTGGGCTACGCGCCGACCGGCGATCACGGCATGGGCATGCGCCACATCGCCAACTTCCGCACCTGGCCCGTGTGGGTCACCGGCATGACCGACACCGCGAACGCCGCGGCGGACGTCGTGGGCGCGTGCATCTGCCCGTCCACCCCGGTCAACGACCTGACCGGCGCGACGACCTTTGGCATGGTCTGGAAGCGCCTGCCGCGGATCGAGACGGACCGCATCGTCCTCGGCCGGTCGCTCCAGATCGTCGCCTCCGCGCGCGCCGGCTTCGGCGAGCTCCAGGACGGCAGCGGCTCCGCGATCATCACCGACGCCTGATCGGCGCCGACTACCTCCCCCACACGCAAAGGAACAAGCACATGTCGAACCCGATCAAGAGCATCGCCCCCGACGGCAACGCCGACGGCGGCTTCTACGCGGTCACCGCCGCGGGTCACCTCATCTCGGCCAAGGCCCTCAAGGACGGCCAACGGTGGGCGACCGCCGAGGACGTCGCCAAGGTCACCGAGATCGAGGCCAAGCGCGCCAAGGCCGAGAAGGCCGCCAACGTCGGCCCCTTGAAGGGGGCGTGACGTCATGCCGAAGCAAGGACGCAACCGCGGCCAGATCAGCGCCGAGGGCCAGACCGACCTCGCCGCCGCCCAGCTCGCCGTGGGCGCGGGCTGGGGCGCCACCGGTTCCGCGGTGTTCACCTCGGGCGCGAACGACGTCGCCGGGCAGGTCGTCGTGACCGCGGCCGGCGGCACCTACGTGCAGGCCACCGCGACCGTGACCATCACGTTCAAGAGCGCCTACGCCGCAACGCCGCGCGCGGTGATCGTGTCGTGCGTCAACGCGGTCGCCATCGACACCGGCCACGTCTCCTACGCCGTGACCACCACGTCACTGGTCCTCACCTACAAGGTGCAGCCGGCGGCGGGCGCCTACACGTTCGACTACCTCGTCATCGCCTGATCGCGATGGCCGTTGGGGCGGCGGCACCTTCCGCCCCACCACGTTTCCCGTCGAGGCCACACCATGTCCACCGTTCCCTGCACCTGGGTCAAGTCCGACTACGCCGGCAAGCGCCGCCCCGCGCGCGGCTGGGACGAGCACGGCCGCCCGATCCGGCTCGTCGACGACCTCGGCCGCCCGCTGATCGAGCGCATCCCGGCCAAGGGCATGGTGGGCCGCGACATCACGAACATGCGCGAGATGTCCGAGCCGCGGTCGATCGAGTACCTGCGCACCGACGGTCACATCGTCAACGCGATCACGTCGCCGGCCTCGGCCGTGCCGAACGGCGGCGAGTTCACCGAGGACCGTCAGCGCAAGTACGCGTCGAAGGGATGGATCCCGGTCGGATCGTGCCCGTTGCGCGAGACGTTCAAGGGTGCGATCGGCATCTCGCGCGGCCACCTGATCTCGCTCGGCAAGGGCATCGGCGCGAACGATGCGCCGTGTCCCGACGGCAGCTTCGGCCGCGACCTGCCGCCGTGCAAGCACATGGTCGCCGAGATGGCGGCCCGCCGCGACCGCCGCTCTGCCGAGAACCGCGCCCAGCTCGCGGCCCACGCCGACCCGCAGCAGAAGCAGACCGAGGCGGTCCTCGCGCTCGCTTCGGCGGTCGCGAACCGCTCGATCGAGGCCGCGCCGGCTGACGACGCGCCGAAGGGCAAGCGGTGAGCGCAGCCGCCGACACCGACTCGGTGACGGTCACGCCGCCGCCGCTCGTCGCCCCGCGCAGCCCGCAGGAGATGCTGGCGTGGGCCGTCGAGGATCGCGCCGCGATGATGGCGCGCGCCGGCGTGACGGTCGATCGGCACGCGCTCGCCAAGTCGATCGCGGCCGACTTCGAGATCGCCGACGCGTTCGACCGTCAGGCCACCGCGCCATCGCCGGCCGACCGCCAGCGCGCTGCCGCGACCGTCAAGGCCAAGCGAGTGGAGGCGCGCGCGAAGCGTGACCGCGAAGCCGGCATGGACTCGGCGACACCCACCGCCCCGAGCGGGCGTGTGGTCGAGGCGCGCAGCAAGATCCTGCACGCGCGGTCCGCACCGACGTCGCGCTGGTCCTACGCCAAGGGGCGCCTCGCGCGGATCGTCGAGGGCCTGACGCCGCACAGCAACCCGAAGATCGCCTGCTCGACCTGCGAGATGCCGGCCCTCGCGCTCGAGGTGTTCCGTCTACAGGGGTTCGTCTACGCCTCGCAGGTCGGGCGCCACACCGGCAAGTGGAAGGCGCCGCGGCCCGGCGACGAGGCCAACCCGTTCCACGGCCTCGACCCGATCGACTTTGGCGCGAAGTTCCAACGGATGATCGAGGACATCTGCGATCGGTCGACGAGCAAGCTCGGACCGTGGTGGGTGCCCAAGTGATCGCCACGCAAGAACTCACCTACGGCATCACCGGCCAGTCGATCACCTTCGATTGCCCCGATGGCCGCCCGTCGGCGATCGTCTCGTGCGCGGTCTACGAGGCCGACGCCGACGACACGTCCACCGCCGAGGCCGCGACGACCGGCTCGCCCGCGGTCGCGACGAACCCGAACACCACGCTGTCGGTCGCCGCGGGCGTCGGCGACCAGTCGATCACCGTCACGAGCGCGACGGGCTTCGCGGTCGACGGCCGCTACCTGCTGACCGCCGCCGCCGGGCACCGCGAGGAGATCGAGGTCGCGGGCATCACCGGGTCGGCGCTGACGCTGCGCCACCCGCTGATCAACGCGTACCTCGTCACCACGTCGACCGTTGCCACGACCCGGTGCGCGCAGGCCGTCGACGCGACGTGGATCGCCGACCTCCAGAACATCTCGCCCGGCTACGGCCCGAACCCGCGCTACCGGGTGCGGTGGGTCGTCACGCTCGGCGGCGTCTCGCAGGTCTATGACCGCTACCTCGACGTCGTGCGCTACCCCGCGCGCCACAACGTCTCGCCGCTCGACGTGGACCGGCGCTTCCCCGGGTGGCTCGACGGGCTGCCGGTCGACTACCGCGAGGACCAGGGCCGCGCCGTAATTGACCGCGCGTGGCAGGCGCTCAAGGCCGACCTGTACCAAGACGCCAAGGCCGATCAGGCGTTGCGCAACTCCGAGCTCGTCGCCGAACTGGTCATCACCCGCGCGATGCTCCTGCGCAATGAGGACGCGTTCCTCGCCGGCGCCATCGACGCGCCCCGACTCGAGGCGGCCCGCGAACTGTACACGCGCCGCTATGATGCGGCGATCCGTTCGCCCGTCGCGCCGATGGATACGACCGGCGGTGGCGGCGCGACCTCCAACCGACCCACGCCGATCGGGAGGCGGTGATGGCGCTCTCGACCGCTGCCGCCATCCGCGACCGGATCGCCGTGCTGATCGAGGCGATCACGCCCGACGTGCTCGCGGCCGATCCGTTCCTGCGCCACCGCGACGATGGCGACTTCCGGGCGTGGGTCGACGCGAATCCGGCTGCCTCACTGCGCCGCTTTCAGGTCCGCGCCATGACCGGCCGCGAGGAGGTGATCGGCTCGACCGGCACCTACGAGCGGATCCGCCGCGAGTTCGACGTCCTCGTCGCGTACCCCGTCGACAACCGGGCGCGCGCCACCTACGAGGGCGGGGCGCTCGCGTCGACGGACGACCTGATCGAGTCCGACTTCCGCCAGCTCGAATACAGCGTCGGGCAGCGCGGCAACTCGATCGGCACCTACCAGGACATCGCGACCGTGGCCGCGACGTCCGAGGACTATGACCCCGCGGGCGCGCCGGTGCGCGTCGCCCGCAAGACGCTCGTCATCGAGTTCACGAGGAGCCTCCCATGACCGCTTGTTCTTCTCAGCTCACTTGGCTCTCGATGGTCACCGAGTCGACCTGGGCCGAAAACTCGACCTCCACCTCGTCGCAGGCCGTCATCCCGCACAACGGCCGCGCCGACGTCAGCAAGCTGACCCAGGCGATGATCGACTCGGCGCGGGCCAAGCAGTACCGCAACGAGGTGCCGACGGGAATCCTCGGCCCGATGGGCGGCGAGTTCACCTTTCAGATGTACATGGTCGGCCACGGCTCGACGACCTCGGGCGCGACGTCGGCCACCGACTTCGAGACGCTGATGGCGTGGATCATCGGCGCCGGCATCGTCAGCGCGGCGAGCGGCACCACCGTCAACGGCGTCGGCACCGCGACGGCCATCACCACCACGTCCTCGGGGCAGTTCGCTCCGGGCGGCCTCTTCCGCGTCGGCGTGGCCGGCGACGGTCGCGGCGGCGGTCAGTGGGGTGTGGTCGACACCTGCGCCACGACGACGCTGACCAGCGAGACGGCCTTCGCCGCGGCGCCCACGTCCGGCACGCCCGACGTCGTGTTCAGCGCCTACAACGCGTACACGCTCGAGACGTCGTGCGCGATGACCTCCAAGCGGTTCTTCATCAAGACCGCCGACACGCAGTGGTGCCTCCACGGCTGCTTCCTCAAGAGCTACACGATCAGCGGCTACAACCCCGGTGAGCTGCCGATGATCGAGGTGACGGTCGGCGTCTCGTGGTTCGAGCCGATCAGCGCGACGTTCCCCGACACCACCGGCTACAACTGGACCACGCAGCCCGTCCCCGTCGGCGGCGGGCAGATCTGGCTCAATACCTACGGGACCGCGACCTACCCGACCTCGACGATCGCCGCGGTCCGGTCGTTCTCGCTGTCGGTCACCGCCGGCGTCGTCCCGCTGATGGGTCACAACGGCGTCAGCGCCTACCAGACGATCGTCGGCGCCTCGCGCGTCCCCGATCAGATCACCTGCTCGCTCATCCTCGACGCGGGCGGCGCCTCGGCGACTCCGACGTGGTGGACCAACTTCGCGACCAACGCGCGGTGGCACCTCCTCGCCGGGCTGTCGACCGCGCTGGCCTGCTACCTGCCCAGCCTCACCTTCACCGGCAACCGCCCGACGCAGATCGACAGCGACGGCCTCAACCGCGTGCAGGTCGACTTCAAGGCCGGCACCGACACGGCCGAGACGGCGAGCGACCTCGCACTCTCGGCGATGCGATGGGGGTTCGCGTGAGCATCAAGCTATCCACCTCGGTCGCGGAGCCGTACGGCTTCATCAGTCGCCACGACTCGGCGATCAGCCTCGGCCCGATGCCCGACCTCGGCCCGCGGCCAGTCCGCGCCGAAGGCGAGAGCGACGAGGCGTTCAAGCTGCGCGCCGAGGTGTGGGCCGCGCCGATCCGCGAGTGGCGCCGGCCGCTCGACGTGGCGCGCGAGACGGGCGACTACGCGCCGATCCGCGTCGACGGCGCCAAGCCGACGATCTTCCGCATCCGCCAGATCCCCGCGTCGCTGTGGGCCAAGATCGACGGCCACACCGCGCACCTGCCCGACACGCAGCACGCGCAGCTGATCTTCCGCGTCGCCGTCGTGGGCCTCGACGGCGAGTTTCCGATCGAGGCGATGGACAAGCGGTACGCCCGCGCCGTCGACAAGGCGTACGCGGACCTCGGGCCGATCCAGCCCGAGGCGTTCGTCGACATGTTCACTGGCGCCGAGAAGGTCATCGAGGAGATCGCGGTCCACGTGATCGATCGGCGCAAGCCCTCGGGAAACTGATCGAGGGGCTCCGCGTCCTCCCCAGCTACCAAGACGCGCGCAACGAAGGCCGAGTCCCCAAGTCCTGCGACGACTGCAAGCGCACCGCCCCCGTCACCACCCGTCAAGCCATGGGATGCCCCTACGAGCCCCGCCACCCGCACGCGACGCCCTGGGCGCCGCGACACCTCATCGTGGCCGACGCGCGCCCGTCGGTGTGCCCGGGCTACACGACGACGCTCCCCGAGGTGCAGGAGGTCGTGGTCGCGACGCCGCATTGGGAACACGGCACGCTGCGCGACCTGCTCGGCGGCGCCCCGTCCCCGGCCATGCTCGCCGGGCTGTCGGCGCTGCGGGCCGGCATCAAGGAGCGTGACGCCGCGGCCCTCGAGGAACGCACGAAGGGAGGCGCGTAATGGGCATCTTCGGCGCGATCGCAGAGGGCGTCGTCGCGATCAAGTACACCGCCAACGTCGACGAGGCGGTCGCGGCGGTCAAGGGCCTGAGCGGCGAGCAGAAGAAGGCCGCGAAGCAGGCCGTCGAGGCGCACAAGCAGGAGCGCGAGGAGTTCAAGAAGAAGGTCGAGGAGTTCGGCAAGGGCGCCGCGATCATCGGCGGCGCGCTCCTCGTCGCCCGCAACGGCTTGCAGGCGTACCGCGAGGAGTCGCGCCTCATGGCCGGCGCCGCGGGCGTCGACATCGGTGAGCTGTCCGACGCGTACGACGGCCTCCGCACGCGCACCGAACTCCTGACGCTCGCGCAGGCCGGCCACCAGGGCGCGTGGAAGCTGACCACCGCGCAGATCGAGAACGTGATCGGCGGCATGCGCGCCCTCGAAAAGAAGGGCTTCGACTCGACGCAGGTCTTCGAAAAGTTCACGGACGTCATCAAGAAGGGGAAGCTCGAGGGCCTCGACGACTTCGGGCTATCGCTCAAGGCGACGGGCAACCAGACCGATGACCTCAAGGTCCTGATGAATGCCCTCGGCCGCGAGGTGCTCGACGTCGGCGGCAACTTCGACAAGGCCGGCGACGCGGCGACGCGGGCCATGGCGCGCATGAACGACGGGCTTACCAACCTCCGCACGTCCGTCGGATGGTTGACTGACAAGTTCCTCGGCCTCGGCGTCGCGATCGGCGACGCGCTGGGCAAGGCTGCGTTTGGCGACCTGCCGACCGACGTCGGCCCGGGCGCGCGGGCAGGCGTCTACGCGGATGCATTCGCTCGGCTCGGTGGCGGCGCCCGACTCGACGGCACGCGTTCGCGCGGCGCGTTCGCGCAGGTGACCGGCGCTGACTCGTGGTTCACGTTCGCCGACCGGAAGCTGTTCAAAGGTGTGACCGACGCTGACCGGCTCGCTGGCCAGACGCTCTCGACGTTCAAGGACGCCCTCAACAAGGGCATACAAAACTGGGGTCCGCTCGCGACGACCTCGCCCGAGGAGTTCGCGGCGATCGTCGCCGGCCTGCCCGAGGACTGGCGGCTCGTCGACGCTGGCCTCGCCGCGAGCGTCGACGCGATGCAGGCGAAGCTTCAGACCCGCTTCAACAAGGTCGGCGTCGACGCGGCGCAGGGCATCCTTACCGGCTTCAAGAACGCGCTGTCGAAGAACCGCGCCGACGTCGCGCGGTCGCGCGGCGGCGGTCGTGGCCGCGCGGCGGACGACAACCTCGGGCCCGGCCTGTTCTTCGGCGCGGTCGACACCGTCACCGGCGCCGTCGAACGCCTCGCCGGCCTCGAGGACCAGCGCGCCGCCGACGCGTCCGCACAGGCCGCCGCTCAAGCTGATCAGGTGCGGTGGGCTGAGATCGTCGATCAGCGGTTTCGCGCGAAGGTCGAGGAGGGGCGTCGCGAGATGGTCGCCGCGCGCGACGAAGCGGCAGCCCGCGACGCTGCCGCTGAGGAGTCCTTCCTCGCCAAGACCTTCGGCCCGCTCGAGGAGTTCGATCAGTACGCGGCCGGCTTCGCGACGCTCAAGGGCGCGGTGCAGGACGGCTTCGCGGCGTGGATCTCGGGCGCCGAGTCGGTCGGCACGGCGATCCGCAAGTCGATCGCGAAGTCCCTCAGCGGCTACGCGATCGAGATGGCCGGCATGGCGCTCGTCGCCGGTGCACACGGCATCTTCCACCTGACCA
>JACCDM010923074.1_pt1 | contig 14248 bp, 12 predicted proteins | sample 7445851 | NCBI WGS metagenome assembly JACCDM01 (sample SAMN15323438, study PRJNA562643) | freshwater metagenome | isolation source: river surface water | place: USA:Blue River Watershed | collected 2017-08-16
CTAAAGGAGTTGTAATTAATGAATAATTTTAAAACACCTCAAGAAAATTTTTGGGCTGGAAATTTTGGGTCCGAATATATTTCACGCAATGAGGGCGATCAACTTTTAGCTTCGAATTTGAATTTTTTTTCAAAAGCGCTAAAGCAAGCAGTAAAAATTCAATCTTGTCATGAGTTTGGCGCAAATATAGGTATGAATTTACGAGCGTTAAGGCTGCTATATCCTGATGCTAATTTAAGTGCAGTAGAAATTAATCCAGAAGCAGTCAAAATATTAGCTGAATTTGTTGGCGAGAAAAATATATATGAAGGATCTATTTTTGATTATCCTATAGCAAATCAATTTGATTTATCTTTGATCAAAGGTGTGTTGATACATATAAATCCAGAGATGCTGAGTGTTGTTTATCAAAAATTATATCAAGCATCAAAAAAATATATTTTAATTTGTGAGTATTACAATCCATCGCCAGTTGCAATTAACTATCGTGGTCATTCAGATAGACTGTTCAAGCGTGACTTCGCTGGAGAATTGATGGATAAATATTCTGATTTAGTCTTAGTTGATTATGGATTTTCCTATAGACGAGATCCCGCATTTCCACAGGATGACATTACATGGTTTTTGATAGAAAAGAGGAATTGATATGTTGAAATATTGCATTCGCTGTGTAATGCCGCACACCAAACCAGATCTTCATATTGATGATGCTGGCGTTTGCAGTGCTTGTCGTTCCATAGAAAAAAGAAAAGAAGTTGATTGGGATGAGCGTAAAAAAGAGTTACTCGAAATACTTTCAAAACATAGTCAGAATGGAAATAACTGGGACTGTATTGTGCCCGTAAGTGGTGGTAAAGATAGTACGTACCAGGTTATTCGTATGTTGCAGTTGGGATTGAATCCATTATGTGTGACTTCAAGCACATGTGATCTTTCCGATATAGGTCGTAAGAATATTGAAAATATTAAAAAATTGGGCGTTGATTATATGGAGTTTTCGCCCAACCCTTTAGTTAGATCAAAACTTAATAAAATTGGTTTGTTGGAGGTCGGGGATATTTCATGGCCTGAGCACGTGGGAATTTTTACTATTCCGGTCAGAGCCGCAGTTCAGTTTAATGTGCCGCTAATAGTTTGGGGTGAAAATTCTCAGAATGAATACGGTGGTCCCGCAGCTGCATCAGAAAACAATATTTTAACTAGGCGCTGGCTTGAAGAGTTTGGTGGGTTGCTTGGAATGAGGGTTGTTGACTTGTCAGACACTTATGGTGTTGAGCCAAGGCATCTCCTTCCTTACCAGTACCCTACCGATGAGGAGCTAAAAAGAGTTGGAGTTACTGGCCTTTTCTTAGGACATTATTTACCTTGGGATGGTTTATCAAACGCTTTAATTGCGCAGGCTAATGGTTTTGTTACTTTTGATAAGCCTGTAGAGGGAAGTATGGTTAATTACGAAAACCTTGATAATTATCAGACAGGAATTCATGATTATTTCAAATTTTTAAAGTTTGGCTTTTCTCGCGCCACAGATATAGCTTGCTTGCATGTTCGACGTAATCGAATTACACGTCAGGATGCTTTGGAAATTGTTAAGGCTCGGGATGGAAAATTTCCTTGGACGTATTTAGGAAAGCCGCTAAAAGAAATTCTTGCTCCATTGGATATGTCTGTGGATGAATTTATTAAAGTCTGCGATAAATTTACAAATAAGAAGATTTTTAAAAAAGAGGCTTCAGGAATATTATTTAAAGATAAATACGGTAATTTAGAGAAACTTAATTACGACAACTCATGAAAGTAGCTGTTATTAATTATGGTATGGGTAATTTAAACTCAGTGCGCAGATCTTTCGAAGAGATCGGCGCTGATGTGATTATTGCATGCGAACCATCAGTTTTGTTCGATGCTGACAGAGTAGTCCTGCCTGGTGTTGGAGCCTTTTCTGAAGGTATGGAGCATTTAAAAGTGGGTGGCTGGGTTCCCGTCCTTAATGATATTGTGAAAGTTAAAAAAAAACCACTACTTGGTATCTGTTTAGGCATGCAGGTATTGGCCAGTAAAGGGCATGAAGGTGCCGAGACTTCTGGATTAGATTATATTTCAGGAGAAGTAAAAAAAATTAATTCTTTGGGTTGTGGCGAGCGTATTCCGCATATGGGATGGAATGAGGTTCATTACAAAATGAAAAATTTAATGTTTGAAGGTATCCCAGATTCTTCGGATTTTTATTTTGTTCATAGCTATGCTTTTGTTCCGACTAACCCAATTAATTTAGTTGCAACAGTTGATTATGGGTCTGAATTAACAGCAGTTGTTCAAAAAGAAAATATTTTTGGTTGTCAATTCCATCCAGAAAAAAGTTCTAAAGCTGGACGTCAAATGCTTAGAAATTTTATGAGCTATTCTTTATGTTAAAGGTAAGAGTAATACCAACATTATTATTGAAAGATTTTGGGTTGGTGAAAGGAATTTCTTTTGATAGCTGGAGGCGAGTTGGTTCAATTTTACCAGCAGTTAAAGTTTACAACTCAAGAGATGTAGATGAGTTGATAGTGGTCGATATTAAAGCTTCTAATGAAAATTCTCCTCCAGACCATAAATCTGTTGCTGATTTTTCTGAGGAATGCTTTGTTCCGTTAACAGTTGGGGGAGGGGTAACTAGCCTTGAAGATGTTCTGCATCTCTTACATTCCGGGGCGGATAAAGTATCAATTAATACTTCTGCGTACATCAACCCAAATATAATTGACAGTGTTTCATCTCGGTTTGGCTCCCAGTGTATTGTTGCAAGTATTGATGTGCGACGACTTGAGGATGGCAGTTATCGTTGTTTTAGTCATTCAGGCACACAAGATGCCGAGATAAAACCGGTTGAATGGGCAAGAGAGCTTGTTAGTCGCGGAGCTGGCGAGATATTACTTACATCGGTTAATAGGGATGGTACGATGCAGGGTTATGATTTAGAACTTACTGAATCGGTTGCTAATTCAGTTAATGTGCCGGTAATTGCATCCGGAGGAGCTGGAAATTATCAACATATGATTGATGTCGTTTTAAAGGCAGGCGCATCTGCTGTGGCTGCGGCAAGCATATTTCATTTTACAGAACAAACACCTACTGGCGCGAAACATGCAATGAAAATGGCTGGAATACCCATTCGAAAAAATTTTATTAGTGTGGCCAATTAATGAACGTTGCTTTCCGAGTTGATGCATCAGAGCAAATAGGTACAGGACATTTTATGCGTTGCCTTACTTTGGCAGATCAGCTTAAAAAGCAAGCTGCCCATATAAGCTTCTTCAGTCGTAATTTACCAGCACATTTGTCTGATATGCTTATTAAAAGAGAGATCAATCTTATTGAGCTACCTCCTAGTTCGATTGACTGCTCAGTCGAAGACCTGCCTCATTCTAGTTGGTTAGGTTGCAGCCAGTCACAGGACGCACAAGCTACTGTTAAAGCTTTATCTAATAAAGATTGGCATTGGCTAATTGTAGATCATTATGGATTAGATAAACGCTGGGAAAAAAAAGTAAGTCAATGCGTAAAAAAGATCATGGTAATTGACGATATAGCTGACCGTCAACATGCTTGCGATGTTTTGCTAGATCAGAATTACTATGTCGATATGCAAACTCGTTACAAGGGAAAAGTACCTTTACATAGCCAATTATTGTTAGGCCCCCGCTATACAATTTTGCGTGATGAGTTTAGAGCCTCGCGAGAAAAAGTAAAAGTTCGGATTGGTGAAATTAAAAAAATCCTAGTATTTTTTGGTGGCGTTGATTTTGATAATTACACATTAAAAACAATGGAGGCTTTGTCAGAATTAAATAGAGGGCTTCACGTTGACGTTGTGATTGGCGCTTCACATCCTTTTAAAGATCAAATAGAAAAATTCTGTACTAAGTATAATTTTTCCCTCCATGTGCAAATTTCTTATATTGCAAAACTGATGGCTGAAGCTGATTTATCTATCGGCGCTGGCGGAACTGCTATATGGGAACGCTGTTGCTTAGGTTTGCCTACTATATGTATTTGTACCGCTGAAAATCAGCGAAAACAAATCGCTGATGCTGCTGAATTAGGCTTGTTGTATGCACCTATGCTTGGTGAAGATTTGAAGGAATCTATTCAGATTCATGTTCAAGCTCTATTGAGCAATAATCAGTTAACTAATTTTATTTCTAAAGAAGGGATGAAACTTGTAGATGGTAAAGGAATATTAAGAGTTGCTAGTTTGATTGAATGTGAGTTAATTGAGATGAAAAAAGCTACTCATCATGACTCTAAAAATATTTTTGAATGGCGTAATAATAAACAAATTAGAGATGTATCAGGAAACTCAGAATTGATTTCATGGGCTGAGCATCAATACTGGTTTGATAAAGTTTTGAATGATACTAATCGCCATTTACTTATTGGGGAAATTGAGAAAAAACAAATCGGTGTTGTACGTTTTGATATCGACAAAGATGTTGCTGAGGTTTCCATTTATCTGATACCAAAAAAAAACTATATCGGCAAGGGCAAGAGCCTGTTGTCGGCATCAGAGCGATGGTTAAAAATTAATCATCCTGAACTAAAAAGTATTAATGCCAGAGTGTTTTATAGTAATCTAGCTTCAAAAGAATTATTTTTTGGCTCTGGTTACCGTATCACTTCAATGACATATCAAAAAGATTTATGAGGGTTTAAATAATGAAAGAAATAAGAATCGCAGATAAATTGATTGGCCCAAATCATCCGCCATTTGTTATTGCTGAGATGTCTGGTAATCATAACCACTCTCTTGACCGAGCTTTGGAACTTGTTGAGGTTGCTGCTAAGTCAGGTGCCCATGGATTAAAGATTCAGACATATACGCCCGATACGATGACCTTGGATTTGGATGAGCGTGAGTTCTATATTAGCGATCCAAAAAGCCTATGGGCTGGGACTTCGCTTTATAAGTTATATGGTGAAGCTTATACCCCATGGGAGTGGCACAAGCCAATTTTTGATCGTGCACGAGAGCTAGGCATCATTGCATTTAGCACTCCATTTGATCATACCGCCATTGATTTTCTTGAAAATTTAGATGTACCTTGCTATAAGATTGCATCCTTCGAGAACACAGATCTTCCTCTAATTCGTCAGGTTGCCGCAACTGGAAAACCACTGATTATTTCAACGGGTATGGCTAGTATTGCAGAAATTGATGATGCTGTGAATGCTGCACGTGATGCTGGTTGTACGAACCTGATATTGCTTAAATGTACTAGTACTTACCCAGCAACCCCTAATAATAGCAATATATTAACGATCCCACATATGCGAGAGTTATTTAACTGTGAAGTTGGTTTGTCTGATCACACTATGGGCATGGGTGTTTCTGTCGCAAGTGTTGCTTTGGGCGCAACTGTTATTGAAAAACACCTTACCCTTAATCGAAAAGATGGTGGGGTAGACAGCTCTTTCTCTATGGAGCCTCATGAAATGAAACAATTGGTTGTAGAAACTGCTCGAGCATGGGAGTCGCTAGGAAGAATTAATTATGGACCAACAGAGGCTGAAAATAAATCAATGCAATTCAGGAGATCTTTATATATCACTGAGGACGTTGAACAAGGTGATGTTTTAACAAAAAAAAATCTGCGTTCTATAAGACCTGGAAATGGATTGCCAGTTAAATATATAAACAAACTGTTAGGAATGCATGTAAATCGGAAGATACTCAAAGGCACGCCAATGTCTTGGGAATTTGTAGGGTAAGTAATTGTCAGTTTGCAGAGCACTAAAAATGATTGGTGATTTGTATTTATTAGCCGTTGAAATCAAGTTCAATCTTACACATGATTAAAAAAAATATTGCATTTGTAACATTATTCGAATCTTCAAAAACTTTTGCCCAGGTTTCAATTGAACTCGCTGAAGATTTTAACTCCTTCTTCATACTGCCAACACAACAGGATAAAAAGGAGTTAAATTCTTTTGGTATATATGATAATCGACTTCTTGATTTGTCAATTACTAGAAAACAGTTTAAAAAAGGTTTTTATAATGACAAAGTAAAAACGACGCTTGCTTTTTTTGAAGATTCAAGACTACCAATTCTGAGTATCATAGCTGCAAGTAGGATGTGCAATAAAGAGCGTTTAGAAGACCTAGAAATTTATATGGCAGACGCTTTATACAAAATTGATGATTTTCTAAAACGACATAGTATTGATTTCGTAATTACAGAGCCAAGCGATATAGTGCAACTTCTTGCACAGCTTGTTTGCTGGAAGAGGGGGATTTGTTTTGGTCAAATATCATTAGCAAGGCACCCTAGCAATCGAATTGTTCTTATTAAAGATTGTACTGAAAGTGAATTTTTTACCTTCGCTAATCCTAATGTGGTTGATATTTATGATGTAAAGGATTGGCTAAAAAACTTCAGAAGTAGAAATATGCAACCTGTATATTTTAGTAAGGTTACTACTTATCGCTCGCTAATTTCATTAGCATTATCTTTTAGCAAAAGAATTCCTAAGATTCTTAAAGAGCTAACAGGATTAAGTGAATTGAATGACTTAAGAACCAAAACACTATTGACGAGATATATGTATGATTTGTCAAGAAAGTATCTAAAGACAAATAGCGCTTCAGTTCTTAATGAAAAAACAATTAGGTCTACAAATTATGTTGTCTACTTTTTACACGTGCAGCCTGAGAGAACTATTGATGTAATGTCGCCAAATTATATTGATCAAATCGAAATAATTAAACAGCTTAGGAGGTCTTTGCCATGGAATATTGATTTGTTAGTAAAAGATCATCCTGCGTCTGATGGAGCTCAGTCTTTTCGTTTTTATGCGGTTTTAAAAAAAATTCATGGGGTTAGGTTAATCTCAAGCCAGATTGATTCGAGAGTGATTAGTGCCAATTCGTTAGCTGTTGCTACTGTATCAGGCACTATAGCTTATGAAATGGCGCTAATGAACAAACCTGCTATCATGTTTAGTAATGTATTTTTTTCAGGGCTACCATCTATTTATCTCTATAAAACTCCTGATTTGCTTGCCAACCATTTTCGAAGTCTGCTTAATTCTTATAGAAATGAGCTAGAGAGTAATGACGTAAAAATATGCACTTACCTTAGAAACTTATATAAAAACAGTGTTGTTAGCGATTGGGATGGATGGTATGGACTTTTGCAAAGAAAAACTATTTTAAGTTTTGCTGAGTTAATCCGCAGGGTTGCATTAACAAGATAATTTAAATTCCCGATAAATATGAAAAAATTTTTACGCCATATTGGCTTTAACAATACAAAGGTATGGAAACTTCTAAAAATATTTGTTGCTGATGTTTATCTTTTCAAAACTTTACGCCAGATTAAATCTAAACAGAATGAAAATGGTAAATTAAAAATTTTAGTTATAAACCATTTTTTTGATGGAGAAATTAAAGAGTTACTGAGCCATATTAACGGCGATGATTTTTCTTTAAAGTACATATATCCAGAACCAGCTTTTTCAAGAGCTTTTGTTTGGTTCCCACAAGAAATTCATAACGGACAAATTCCGTATAACAGCGAAGAAGTGAAAGCTATACGTCTTCGATTCAATCTTTTTTGTGAAAAGCTATTCTGGAAGTTGAGGGAGAATTATAAATTTGATTGTATTGTTACCCCGTCAGATATTTTCTTTTGGCTCAGAGAATTTATAGTTGTCGCTGAAAAGCATGGTGTATTTACAATTGTTGCAGATAAAGAAGGGACAATTTCTCCTTATGATTATTTGAATGAACCCTCTAGAATAAAAGCATATTACCCTCCTATTGCCAAGTATTTTTTTGTTTGGAGTGCACGGCAAAAAACTTTCTGGATTAATTCTGGAGTTGGTAAGAAAGCTATTAAAGTTATAGGCTCTATTAGGACGGACAGCTTTATAAATTTACCTACATTTACAAGCAAGAAATCGGTTTTATACTTTGATTTTGATGTTGATGCATATATTAATAATTTTGATTGGAACTTTCTAAATTGGTATGGTGAGCGCACTTGGGTTGATTTGCGAGATTCATTTCATCGAGTTATCTACAAACTGGCTTTGAAATATCCAGATTTAATCTTCAATATTAAGTGTCATCCGCAGCAAATTGTTTCATGCTTTCCAGAAAAGCTCACTCACCTTAAGAATGTTAAAATAATTAAAGGAGCTCCAAAGAGAATACCCTTTTTGATCGGTCAATCAGTTCTTGTTCTGGGGTTTCAGACAACCGCATTGTTAGAAGCTTCGCTAGCAAATATTCCAGTTATTTATGGAGCCTGGGGAAAGCTTTTCAATTCTGTAAAAGGGAGCCTTCTCCCTTGGCATGAATCTGGTTTTGGTTTTAGATGGGCGCGTTCAGAAGATCAGCTTGAGTTTTTTGCTTTGGAGTATATAAACAAACAAGTTGTCAGTAAAAAAAATCGAGAACGAATAAATGAATATTTCTATAAGAGTGATGGCAATGTTACTAATCGTTTTTTAAAAGAAATTAAAAAAACTATTACTGTGAGTAAAATTGATTAGCTTATTTCAAGTGCCTAGTTTCGTTCTTGCCTTTTCATTATTCATCCCATTGTTAGCAAGAATAAAAACACCTCACGAGAGACTTTATAGGATTCTTTTCTTTATACCAGTTTTTTATTTGTTTTGGCTCAACATATCACTTAGCTATCTCGATGGAGGTTTTTTTTCAGAGGAAATAGGGTTATTTACCTCTAGATCCTATGCATGGCTAAGAGTTCTTTTACTGTCACTTACTTTTATTACAATTACTCGATTGGCTTTCAGTATGCAGAGCTGGGATTTGGTCCGGACTTTTTCTAAAGAGCAGAGTTTTTTTGAAAAATTTATTTTTTGTGCAATACCATTATATGTAATTACATTATTTTTTAATTTACCTTGTTTTCCTTGTGTAATTAATAGAACAATTTTTTATCAAAGCGAAAATTTTATATTTTTTTTACTGAAATATATTGATCTAATCAGTCTTTTAATTGGTTACTTCCTTGCTTTAGTTATTGATGACACTGCGAAAAAAGTAGAGCGTTTGTATTTAATCATCTCTATTATCGTTTTATTTGCAACCTTTATTACATTAGGCCATAAGTTCTCGCAATTCGTGCATTTCATATATATTTTTTTAATTGGATTCTCATTAAAAGTTATTTGGTTTAAGCGCTTCCTTCACTTATTTGTATTTTTAGTTGTTTTATTTTTGGTTACATTTTTACTCTATAAAATAAAAAACGATTTATTTTTTTTTGAATTCGTAGATATTATAAGTAAACGTATTCTTAGTTACCAAGGCCAGTTTGCGTGGCTGATAGATTCTTACTGGATTAAATCTAACTCTCAAGTTAATTTAATTAGTTTTCGGGACTTTGTTATTAACGCCATTGATTATAATAATATCACCATTAAATATTTGATGAATACGACTTTAGGAATTTCGAAGTCTGCATTTATTTTAAATTCAGGGACAATTCTGAGTGGCGCTTTTCCTTCAGTATTTTTAGTTCTGAGTAAATATATACTCGTATGTATTTTAGCTATGGTTATTTATTCAGTTATATTCAGTTTTTTTCTATTGAAATTAATCTATGAAATTAGAAATAGACAATTGTTCTTTGTGATTTTGCTATTTTGTGTTTTTTATCCATGGATGACTTTTTTATTCAATGCCGATATCTCAGCTTTTTTAGGTATTAATTACTATCTGAAATTGATTTCATGCCTTGCAGTACATTTTTTTTATCATTATTACAAAAAAATAAATAATTGAATATAAAAATAAATACAATATGGAATGTTCTTGAGGCTTTCATTGCATTTTCTGTAGCAGTAATTGTTACTAGACTACTAATACTAAATTTTGGCATGAATCAGTATGGACTTTTCGTCACACTTTCATTGTTATCTAGTTATGGAATTATTAGTTTATTTGACCTCGGCATGACTGGGGCTGCTGTTACCTTTGCTGCTCGTTATAAAAACTCAGGATCCTCAAATGAGTTGAGAATGTTATGGTTTTTTAGCCTATTTTATTTTCTTGCAGTAGCTTTCTTCTCAGTTATTTTTGTTTTGGTTTTTATTAGTTTTGATATGGGGGGCATTTTAAGCAAAATACAATCAACTCAGCAAGGATTGAAAATCCTGTACCCCTCATTAATTTTAACTTTTTTGTCTTTTTTTAGCTTTGCTTTTACATCTTTTTTACAAGCCTTTGAACTCTACAAGCCCTTACAGCTTGTTAATATTCTTGGTCATCTCACTCGATTAGCTGCTGGTATTTATATATCAACCCTACCTGCTGGTATTTATTACTTTCTTTGGATCGCGGTTGGAATAAAATTTCTCACCCTCATTATTCATCTTTATATATTGGTTTCTTCAGTCCATGCACTAAAATCACCACTAAAACCTAATTTTAAATTAATAAAAGAGTGGGCAAACTACTCTATCATTTTGTTTGGGAGTGCAATTAATGGTTTTTTTATGAACATGCTAGATAAATTTTTAATAGTTGCAAAACTACCATTCTCAGAGGTTGCTAGATATGATATTGCAAACAAACCTGGGGGTGGTCTTAGAATGGTACTTTCAGTACTTTTTTCCGCACTTGAGCCAGCAACTATAAGGACTTATGCTACAGGGGGAAAGTCTGCTGTAAGATCCCTTTATAATAAAAGTACTTTTTCCATAAGTGCCATACTTATGCCACTTATAACAGTCAGCTTTATAAATATGGAAAGTATTTTAAATGCCTGGCTTGGGAGATCCGATAGTGTGTTAGTTCTTCTGGCAATTGCAGCAGCTAGTTATTTAATTGTAGCGATACACGCTGGTGTTGCAAACGTTATGTTGGTTGCAGTTGGCGCTGCTGGTAAAATTTTACCTTCGCAAATTCTGTCGGCCTTTATTGTTTTTATTTCCATGATTTATTTCATTAATATTTATGGACTCTTTGGTTGTGTTCTGGCTTTATTTCTGGGCAACTTAGTTGGCTCAATGCTAATTCTAAGATATTTCATTAGTTTTTTTAAGTATCGATCAACGGATCAATTTGGAATAATTATTTATGATACTATTTTTATTTTCTTTATTTCATTGTTGATTTCGTGGATGTTCAAAAAAGCTGATTTCTCGCAAGATTTAAAACTTAATGAATTGATATTTCTTTTTCTATTTGAGCTTAGTTCAATTTACATTATTATATTTTTCTATGATCGAATGAAAAAAAAGGAATTTAGATGTTTCTAATACATTACACTATCATTAGATATGCAGAAAAATTTTAGAAAATTATATTATTCGACAAAGCCGGGTGGTTATATTCGTCGTTTTTTGATTCAAACTCACCTTATTTTTTTATGCCTCTTTAATACATTATTACACATTATGCCCTTTGAGTTTTGGAAGCGATTTCTTTGTAGTTTAGCGGGTATTAAATTATGTAAAGGCTCAACACTCTGTTCTGGTGTCAGATTTTTGGCATTTGGAAGATGTATTATTGGAGAAAGAACTCTTATAAATAGAGATTGTTTGCTAGACAATAGGGCTGGATTAAAAATAGGGTCAGATGTTTCTATTGCTACTGGTGTGAAAATTTTTACTCAGGGTCACGATGTTGATACAGACTCCTTCAAGGTAATTGGGGGGGGCGTAATCATTGAAGATTATGTGTGTATATTTTCATCTGCTCTGATTATGCCTAATATAAAACTTTCTAAAAGTTGTGTTGTTTATCCAGGTTCAGTAGTAACAAAATCTGTTGGTATTGCAGAAATAGTGGGTGGCAACCCGGCAAAGTTTTTAAGAGTGCGAGAAGGTAAGCAAACTTATAAATTAAACAGTAATTTTTGGTTTAACTAAATCCCCTAATTAAGACGTATTTTATAACAACATTGGTAGGAGCATAGTATTCTGATGGGTCTTGTTATTAATCAATTGGCAGTAAATAGATCATCTAAGGGGGTAATGCGCTTCTGCTCTGGCATAGTTAAAAACCTAAATTGGAGCTCTGATATCAAATATGTTGAGGCTAGCAAATCTAAAATACTAGATAGAGTTCTTGATCTTTGTAGGCAAGGGTCTATTCATGACCTATTTTGGACTCCATCCCTAAGAGGGCCTTTAAATATGCCCAATCATATTATTTCCATTCATGATTGTATTAATATTGAATATATTTATAAAAACGACTGGCGATTACCTTTCTTTATGATGGTTACCCAAAAAATTATAGATAATTCATTAAAAATAGTCGCCTTGTCAGAGACTACAAGGAAATCTTTTTTAGAGTATTACAGTGTAGAAGAAAATAAAATTGTAGTAATTAAGTCTGCATCAAATTTTGACTGGATTGAAAAAGAAGAGTCTGTAAGATATACAAAAAAATATATAAATCCTCTGCAACCATACATCTTAATGGTTACTAATAATCAAAATCACAAAAATAACATAAGAGCTATTCAAGCATTAACTAATAGTTTTTGCAAAAAACAAGGGATCGGTTTGCATATAGTAGGAGACATCGGACTTCCTGAGTATAAAATATTGCAAGATAGTGGAATTATTTTCTCTGTAAATTCTGCTGTGTCAGATTCAAGTCTTTTTGACATGTATAAAAATGCACTTTTTTTACTTTCCCCAAGTTTGTCTGAGGGGCATAATTTGCCAATTGCTGAGGCGCTTCAAATAGGTACAAATGTTCTGTGTTCAGATATACCTACTCACCGAGAATTCTACAATGGAAGAGTATCATTTTTCAATCCATTGCATCTTGAAGATATTACTTACTCAATAAATGTTGCAATTGAAAAAAATGGATTGTGGTATTCGTTGCCTGACGATACCGTTAGAACCTTTGGCGATGTCGCAGGGGATTACAGGAAATTATTTCTAGACCTTGAACAAGCATATTGTAAATGATATTAAATCAAGCCGGGATAGGTTCCCACGAGTTGTTGTAATGTTTGGCAGCCTAAAATGGCCATACGCACATTAAAAAACAATTAGCCTCAATTTTTGATAAGTTAATTTGATTTTATTGTATATGTGAGTATTGACGAATTGATTTATGGCAGAGAAGAATTTTTATTTAGCTTGCCCTAGAGTGAAGAACGATTGAGATTGTTGCCTCTTTACCAATTTTTATTCCACAGGGTCGAATGTCTTACATCTGATTTAAGAGGTTGACTTTCTATCTTATGATTACATTGCATATTCAGACCAAGAGGACGTTTTGAAAACGGATAAAATATTTCATCAAATTAGGTTATTAGAGATAAGTCAGGCCGAGGAAGTTTTTTCAAATGTTATAGCTTTTGGAGTTGGCTTAAAAGATAAGGTCGTTAAAAAATCTTAATCAGCAAAAATTATTTTTAATTTGCAAAGTTTATCCACAAAATAGAATCTGAATAATATGTGAGCAAGCTGATTTGAAACTAAGCGTGCATCCCGGTAAATGTTTCATTGTCAAAGTAGGTTAGGATTATAGGCTTTGCATTTGGTGATAATAATGTGTTAGCTCCTATTGAAAAATTTCCTTTTGAAATCCCAGTTTTTGCTATGTCCCATTCGATTTTCCTTGCGCCCATTGGTAGAATTTCCCCATTCATCTCCCCTAACCATTTACGCTCTTCGCCCTCCCGATAAAGAAACAAAGTACTTTTAGCGCTTTGCTTGCTTGGATTGATTTGAATGGCTATGACTCTTTTTATTTTATTTGAGTCTAGGAGTACGCCTGATCTCCATTCTTGATTTTTAGAGGCCTTATTAACTAGTGTGGTTTGCGGATGAACTAATACTAATGAGCGCCTTTCCTTATCAGAATAAAGCGCGTAAATGTGTGGTGTAATTTTCCCAAGATGTTTGTCTGAAAAAACTAAGGGCGATGCCGAACGTATTTTTGCGGTAAGCATTCCCAAATCAGGTAGATTTTCACCAAAAATTTCAGAAGGTCGCACTTCATAAGATTGGAATGGTTCTAGAGATATAGATCGTTTACCAACACAGGAACCATTTTTACTATAAAGAGCTATATCATAAATACATGTATATGCTGTCATTGGTGAGAGGAGGGAAGGGAAATTGACTAATGAATATCTCGTCTCATACTCACCGCCTAAGTAAATCTGGACAATCGGTGAGCTTACATTTAAATTTCGCGGCAAAGAACCTTCCAACTTTCTTTTAAATTGACGCAAAATATTTTTCACGGCTTGTAC
>JACCDM010178189.1_pt1 | contig 14242 bp, 12 predicted proteins | sample 7445851 | NCBI WGS metagenome assembly JACCDM01 (sample SAMN15323438, study PRJNA562643) | freshwater metagenome | isolation source: river surface water | place: USA:Blue River Watershed | collected 2017-08-16
CAGGACGGGCTCATGAGTATCCCAGCCCAAACGCATCTTAGCCGATACGGGAATCGAGGCAGGAACGGCGCGCCTCACTGCTTCCACAATCGCGCGAATGCGATGCGGGTACTTCAAAAGCGTGGCGCCCCCGTCGTGTCGATTCACCGTGGGTGCAGGGCAACCAAAATTTAGGTCCACCCCGGGGGCTCCGAGCTCTGCCGCTCTTTGCGCTGCCAAAGCCAGTTTCTCAGGGTCGCCCCCCAAAAGCTGCACCACCACCGGAAGGCCCGAGGGCGTGGTGCAACCGGGAGCATTCAGTTCTGGAACGTGATCCCTGAAAACGCGAGCCGGCTGAACGTCCTGGCTGATCCGCAGGAACTCCGACACACAAAATGCAAAGGCGCCTGAGCGCGACTGAAGCTCCCGCATGGGGGCGTCGGTCACGCCTTCCATCGGAGCCAAAACCAGCGCAGGCACACCGCGCTGAATACCGGAAAACGACTGAACCACGGGGAGACTCTTACCCTGAAACGGGTTTTCGGTGTATCTGGAAATCGGGGACATTCGAAGGGGGACACATGAGCGCGAAAGCTTTCGGGATTTTTTCTATCTTGTTCGTTTGCATGACGGCCAATGGTCAGGCACAGCCTGCTGCAGTCAGCTGTCAGGAGCCTGTTTTTGCCGGCGAGCCGACTCTTCAAAACGGCATATTCACTGCCACTTTGACGTCTGATTGCACCATCTCGGCGCTCTCGAGCCGCGGCCTCAACGACTTGGAAAACCAGCAACTGAAAGAGATTCAAGACTCCGGAAAAGTGAATGCAGGCCCCTGGAGCGAGACCTTCGCAGGCCTTCCGAGCACCTACTTAGACATTACTGCCCCCATGGGCGATTCCGGCACCATTCGAAGCGACGTCCATGTGGCTACCGACGGAAAGACGCGCTTCCTTCTTCTCAGTGTCTCGAAAGAAGTTCACTTAAGCGGCATGGCTGGGGCCCTGAAAAAAGTAGAGAACCAAGTGGAAGTTCGTCCGGGTCGCGCAGGCGGCGACGGCACGCCTTCGCGGCTTTTCTCGCTTCAACTCATGAACACGATTCACCTGCAGAAGCCCGCCCTAGCACCAGGCCCGGTGTTTGTGTCGATTGCGAAGAAGAACGCCAAAAGCGAGTACCTGAAGAGCCGCGAGAAGCTGATTCAGTCGGTAGGCCCGGTGTTCGGTACGATCTAACATTACTGCGGGCCTCTCGAGTTCACCTCGAAAAGGGCTTTCGGACTACTTCGGAAGGGGCGCTTGGTACCAGAGTTTCAGCGCCTCTTCTTTATTCTTCATGCGCTGCTCTTCGCTGAGCTGACTCCAAACCGAGTGCGAATGCGTGGCTCGGGTCAGGAAATCAAAGAGCGGAAGGTGGCGCCTTAAGGCGCGCTTCAAACGGTGAGGCTTCACCGGGTTAAAAGCGCCTAGGAACGAAAGAAGTTGAAACGGGTTTTTTCTCACCCACATCCAGCTTCCCATCTCCAAAGTCAGAAGCATCATTTTTCCAGGCTTTTGAAGCTTCGCATGCTCCTCAAACAGGTGATCCCACAGATCGCCATGCGTGACGTAGTTCTTGGCCTGAGGCTCGATCTCGTAAACGTGATTCGGATGCACTTGGCGAAGAAGCTTCTTCAGAGCCATCATTTCGCCAATGTGCGGAAAAGGTTCGTGGGTTTTTGCGAACGGAAACCAGAGCTGATCTTTCATCCCGAAACCCGAGTGGCAATCGACTAGGATTGAAAGCTCTGAATCAAAGCTTTCTCGGCGCATGAAATCGACCAAAGCTTGCGCTTCCACTTCCATGCGATCGGGATTGCCCATGTACCAAGGAAGACGCGGGCTCACCGTCTGTCCGCCCACCCAAGGAGTCGCTCGCGGATAAGCACGCACGGGCGAGTTTCGCATCAAGTCCACGCCATTTCCGTTTGCGCGCCAACCTAAGTGCATGCCGATCGGGTTCACCAAAGGCATGAAGACCAAGCGCATGCGCTCGAGTTGCCAGTGAAGGGCTTCGTCCCATTCCAGACGACCCGCTACGTTTCCTAAAAACGCCAAAGCCACTTGGCTTCCGATTCGCTCCAAACCATGAACGCCGCCCGAAAAAGCCAGCGTGGGCGCCTTCGGGTCCTTCGACCCCAAGGTGAAACCCATCACAGGAAAGGCATGGGCTCCGTGTCTCGCTACGGCGAGCTCTTCGACGCGCACACGCTTGGCCAAAAGATTGGCCAGTCGTTCCTGCTCTCTTAGTTCGGGAAACAACGTCATCTGAAACCCCGTCTCGTTGGTGAGAGATCAGGATAACAGGGGTGCGAGCTCCTCGCGCGTGTCAAACGGCGCGCCATAGGTAGTGGAAATTTTTTGCCAGGCGCGCTCGGACAATTCCTTACGTGAAGTCCTTGAATCCACTGGGATCGGCTCGTGAACCGTCAAAACTACGTCGATCGTGCGCAGCTTCAACAATCTGACGAAATGCGAAAGGAACGTCATTTCTCCGTAGTAAAAGATTGAATCGCGCACGCGCCGGTCCAGCCTTTTACCGTCGGCTGAAACATACTGAAGGCACATCGGTAAAACGCGCGACTGCGAACGCACGGCAGAATCAAAGAGCGCATTCTTAAAGGGCAAGACTCCATCACCATTGGAACTCGTCGCTTCCGGAAAAACCGCCAAGTGACTTTGTCCTGAATGAAGAATGTTCTGAAGATCGCTGAGTTCTTGCGCGAGCTTCGTGCGATTTCTTCGCTCCACAAAATAGCTTCCGCCTGCTTTGCAAATTTGCCCCAAGCCCGGCGTTTGCTGCACTTCCACCGAAGTAACAAAGAGCGCGGGATAATGAGCAGCGAGCACCATCACGTCGACATACGAAAGGTGGTTGCAAACGAGGAGGCCCGTCGCTTGCCCCTCCTGAACATCAGCGACTGAGGGTGAACCCTGAAGCCGGACGCGAATCCCGAAAAGCCAAAGCATGATTCGCGAATAGAAGGCCAGATTCCTGGCCGCGAACCTACGCTTCCGCTTTTGCCCAAGCAAAAGCGCCTGCACGCCCAGCGCATGCACCAAAAAAACACTCAGCGTCGCGACGACGGCGAGCGCTTTTATAACTGGTAGCGACGTTCGTGGGCCTTGTTCATCTGATCCGTGCACAGCACGGTGAAGAAGTCGACGCACTCAAACTCCTTGTCCAGAGCCGGTTGGCGAACCACTTTGGCTCCTGCCTTCAGATAAGCCAGGAGAAGCGATGGAATGTATTCGTCCGCTACTACGGGCTCAGAAACGTTCACGTCCTTCGGCATGGACATGGTGTAGTCGGGCGTCGTACCGATTCCAAAATCGTCGGTCAAAGCGCCCAAACCCTGCAGGTGACTCTGAATGGCCTGAACGACTTTGGGATCCATCGTCTTCACGCTGGTGCAGCCAAACAGGTAGTCAGCTTTGGTCTCGCGCATGTAAGCGGCCAGTCCGCGCCACAAAAGCGCCATAACCATGCCTGAGCGGTAGCTTTTATCGATGCACGCGCGGCCTAATTCAAGCTTCACGCCGGGCTGCTTCAAGAACTCACCAATCGTGAATTCATTCTGAGAATAAAACTTATCCGAGAAGTCGCTGCAGATCAGACGGTAGGTGCCGACCAAGCGGTCTTCTTTCGGATCCAAGATAATCAAGTGATCGCAGATCGAGTCGAACTCATCGACATCAACGCCTTCTTCCGGCTGAGGCGCCGAACGGAATTCCTTGAAGAAAACCTCGTAGCGAAGCTTCAGCACGCGCTGCAGCTCTTCTTGGTTCTCCACGGTTTTGATGATGAAACCGCCTGCCTCGATGTGAAGAGCGACTTTCCGTCGATGTTGAATTTGCATCTCGGAAAAGGACGCTAACACAGCTCACCTATTTTCCAAGTCAGCAATCCGTTAGGACCCTTTTCCAGGTGCGAATAAATTCTTCGAACGACAATCCGAAAGACGCCCGGCCCAGGCCCGTCGCTTCCGAATCGAGCGTTTCCCATAACGTTCCGAGCTGCCCGTACCGGAAATAGCCACGCGAATCGGTATCCGGCAAATCGGGAATCGGAGGGAGAAAATTCAGCGGGGCATTGATGTCAGAACCCAAAGTCACTCGCCCGTGGCCAATGCATTCCCCGATCGAATGCATCTGAGTGAGTAAAGCAGGTAGCCCGCCGACACAGCCCGCGCGACAGGGATGACTCAAAAAATGCGGTAAAATCGAGGTTTTCTCGATCATATCCTGACTGGGCAGAACGCCCACGATGCCTTGGCTCTTCGCTAAAGCCTGAAGCTGCTCGCGGCTCACTCCTCGCTCACCCGGATAGAATTCCCGAAGCATGGTGTGAGTGAAAAGGTGGGGCTGCCCGGCCTGATCCAGCAGCGGCCGAAGATCGGCTTGTGCCCGGTCGGACGCATGAGAAAAGTCGATCCAAACGCCCCGACGGAGAAGGCCCTGAACCAACTGCCGTCCCCGCTCGGTCAGGCCCCGGGGATTCACCCGCACGCCTTCGGCACCCCGGGGGCCTAAGCCCGACTTCAGCCAGGCCCAAGGATTTAAAAGCCCGCCCCAGCCCGGTAGAAGAGCCGCCCCGCCAAAAGCATCGTCCAGGAAATGAAAGGGGGTGACGATCCGAATCCCCGCCCGGTCGATGAATTCCTCGAAATCGGCTTCGGTTTCGAGAACGCCTTGGGCGCCTTCTAAAGTGAGAAGAAGCGACTGTTTGCCCTGGGAATAGGCCTTTTCAGCTTCTTCAGGCGAGCGCACTAGCGCCCAGGACTCGCTTCGTTCGGTCACAAAGCTCTCGGCTGCGCGGATTTGGCGCCTCAGTGAGTCGCGTTGACTACCCCGAAACAGGGGGTGACAGTACAAAGCCACCCCCACCAGGGCCGCCCGGGACGCTTCGAGCTCAGAGGCATTGACCTTACTGCGCAAGCGATCGCGCCAGGACTGGGCCCGGAGGGGTCCATCAAAGCTGCCAAACCACGACACCCCCACCCCTTCGTGGAAGAACAGATGAGCATGCAGATCGACGCGTGGGGCAAAGGTGGGCTTCACGGTCGTAAAAGTGTATCATGGGGCCTTATGAAACGAGCAGTATCCAGCCCCCAAGCCATGGATTTGGAGGAGCGTTTCGGCGCCCACAATTACCACCCGATTCCCGCAGTACTGACCCGAGGGGAAGGCGTTTACCTTTGGGATCCCGAAGGCAAACGGTACATGGATTTTTTGGCCGCCTATTCCGCAGTGAACCAAGGCCACTGCCATCCGAAAATCGTGAACGCGATGATCGAGCAAGCCAAGCGCCTGACTTTGACTTCGCGCGCTTTCTATAACGACTCGCTCGGTCCGTTTTGCGAGTACGTGGCCGAGTACTTCGGGTACGAGCGCGTGCTGCCAGCTAACGGCGGCGTCGAAGCTTGGGAAGCTTCCATTAAGCTCGCTCGCAAATGGGGCTACCAGAAAAAGAAAATCCCCGAAGACCGGGCCATCATCATCGTCTGCCAGGACAACTTCCACGGCCGGACCATGGCCGCTGTCTCGGCATCGACCAGTAACGAATCGCGAAACGAGTATGGTCCGTTTCTTCCGGGCTTCGTCGTCATTCCCTTTAACGACTTGCCCGCTTTGGAAGAGGCACTGAAAAACCCGAACGTCGTGGGCTTCAACTTAGAACCCATTCAAGGTGAAGCAGGCATTCACGTTCCCGCGCCGGGCTATCTGAAAAAGGCTTCTGAACTTTGCAAAAAAGCAGGCGTGCTTCTCATTGCCGATGAAATCCAAACCGGCATTGCCCGCACTGGAAAACTTCTGGCGTGCGATCACGAAAACGTAAAGCCCGACATCCTGACGCTCGGAAAAGCGCTCTCAGGCGGCGTCATGCCCGTCTCGGCTATCCTTTCTTCGAGCGAAATCATGCTTTGTATTCGCCCGGGCGAGCACGGATCCACTTTCGGTGGAAACCCTGTGGCCTGCCAAGTGGGCATCGCGGCGTTGGAAGTGGTTCGTGAAGAGAAGCTTGCCGAGAACGCAGAAAAAATGGGCGAGCTTTTCCGAACCGAGATGGCGGCTTCAAAAAGTAAGCTCGTGAAAAGCGTGCGCGGCAAGGGCCTATTGAACGCGGTCGAGATCGCAGCCATCGGCCACGTCAATGCTTGGGAAGTGTGTATGCGTCTGGCCAAGCACGGAATTTTGGCCAAGCCCACTCGAGAACACATCATCCGCTTCACTCCGCCACTCGTCATCACGGCCGAACAAATGCGCGAAGGCGTGGCGGCCATTCAGAAGTCACTCGACGAACTCGAGCACGAGGCAAAAGGATGACTTCCTCTCGCTCGCAGGAAAGGCTGAAACTCCTAGAAACCTTGGTGCGCTTGCACTCGGGCAGCCGAAACCCTGCAGGCGTGGAAAAAGTTCAGCTCATTCTTGCCGAGAAACTCAGCGCTCTGGGCTTTCAAATCCAGTGGGAAAAGAACTCGAACCCACAGATTCCTTCGGCACGTTTTCTGATCGCAAGTTTTCCTGGCGAATCCGATGAAACGATTGATCTCGTCAGCCACGCCGACACGGTCGAAGAAGGTGAAGCCGAGGCTTCAGCGTTTCGCTTGGATTCAAGCCTGAATCGCGCCATTGGACGCGGAGCTTTGGACGACAAAGGTGCTCAAGTGATGGCGCTCGAAGCTTTAGAGCTCTGGGTGAAATCCCTGAACGGAAAAAAGCCCAAACGCACGCTTCGCTTTCTTTCATCACCGCTTGAGGAACTCGGTTCACCCGGATTTGGTCCGCTGCTTGAGAAGCTAGGTAAGAAAGCCAAGCTGGTTTTAGGCCTTGAACCCGCGCTCGAGAACGGAAACGTCATCGATTCGCGCCGCGGAAACCGCTGGTACTTCGTTGAAGTGGAAGGCCGAACCGGGCATTCCGGCCGCGACTTTCTTCGGGGCGTGAACGCGGCTCATGATCTGGTCCGAAGGCTTTCCCAGATCCAGGCCCTGAGCGACCCCACACGCGATCTGACCGTCAGCGTGGGAAGTCTTCACACGGAAAGCAGCGCTTACAACGTAATTCCCGAGCGGGCCTCAGCCAAAGTCGACACTCGCTTTGCTTCCTTTACGGAGCGCGATTGGCTGCACTCGCAAATCGAAGCCGAACTGAAGGCCGAAGGCCCCGCATCGCCCACGGACGGCCTTCGTCCGAAAGCTCGGTACCGGATTGACGACGATTGTCCGCCCTTCCCGAGCAATCCCCAGGTTCAGCCCTTGATTGATGCTTATGCGAAGATTGTTGCAGGCCTGGAAGGCAACGCACCGAAATCCGAGCGCGGCGGTGGTGCTGCCGATTGTTGCTACATGAGCCGCCCTGGGCTTTGGATCATCGATGGCCTTGGCCCCCAGGGCGGTCGTATGCATGCCGAAGACGAGTGGGTAGACCTGGGTTCGCTTGAAACTCGAGCCCAAGCCCTCCATCAGTTTTTGATCGGACCTGTGGAAGCGCTATGAACCCGCTTTTGGCCTACCGTGCGCTGACACGCCTTCAAGGGAAGAAGCCGCATGTTTTGGCTTTGCCGGGTCAACCCTTGGATTCGCTCTTACTAAAAAAGAGCCCGCTCTTTCTGAAAAGCAGGGAACTTTTCTCGGACGCAGGCGGAAAGCACCTGGCTTCTTTTGTCAGCACACCGCGCACTCTGGGTTCGCCTGCTCTTTTAGGAAAAGAAGTCGAATACAGCGCGCTTTCTCGCGAGCTGGATTGGCTCACTCAACCCGGCATGGACAAGAAAGCGGCGCTCGAGCGCTTCTTGGAGCTTCGCTCTTCGGTGACGAGCCTTCACCACGAGCAAAATCACCGCGTGCTTTGGAAGCTTCTGCCTCCTTGTCCGGCGGGGCGCGACGCGCGCCGCAGGTGGCTGAATTTATCTGAAAGCTTAGTGGTCATGCTCGACATGGCGCTGGGCGATGAGCTCGGCCCCAAACTCGCTCCCGCGCTTTATCAAGTGGGAGTAATTTACGATCCCGGAACCCTTTGGAGGAAAGAAGCACGCTCGCCCCGCCTTTATCGCAACCTTCTTCATGCAGCTTGCCAGGCCACTTACTGGGCTTTGGAAGGTTATCCGGAATCTGAGATTCGTCAGTCGCTGCCCCGCCTTTTTGCCATTCCTTTGAAATGGGCCGAGCGCGCCGCAGAACGCGCACTGAAACTCGATCGTCACTTCATCGAGAAGACCAACCCCCTTTGGCAGGCAAAAAACGGCGCTGTGGTTTCTAAAAAGCTCGGGGAGAAGCGAGGCGGCATGCCTGCTCTGGTTCTTTCCGAAGATCCCACTCAAACCCACGTGCATTACCTTTGGGCTGAACGAGTGCTCGAGCACTGGGGAATTTCCGGATGATTCACGATCTCGCGATCCTGCTGGGTACCGCGGGCGTCGTCGCAGCCCTGTTTCAAAGACTCCGCCTTCCCGTGGTCTTAGGCTATTTAGTCGCAGGAGTCGGCCTTGGCTTTCTTTCGCGTGGAACCACGCTCCTAGCCCATCCCGTGAACGTTCGCCACTGGGGTGAGTTCGGGGTCGTATTGCTGATGTTTAGCTTGGGGCTCGAGTTCAGCTTCCGAAAACTGGCAAAAGTGGGGCTTTTTTCGGTCGCCACTGCAGTCATCGAGATGGCCGGGATGTTCACTGCAGGCTACCTGATGGCGCGCCACCTTCTCGGCTGGCGCCTGCTCGAGAGCATTAGCTTAGGCGCTTTGGTTTCGGTTTCCTCGACCACGATCATCCTGAAAGCACTGGACGAACTCGGCCTCAAGACGCGCCGCTTTGCCGAAGCGACTTTCGGAGTCTTAGTCGTTGAAGACATCGTCGCCATTTTGATGATCGTTGCTTTGACCACCATTGGCGGCCCGCAAGCCCTGAGCGGAACACTCATTCTTCGGTCGGCACTCCAACTCGGCTTTATCGTCACGAGCTGGTTTTTAGTCGGCTATTTCCTGCTTCCTCCGTTTCTACGCTGGGCAGGTAAACGCGGCAGCGACGAGATGCTCACGGTTCTTTCGATCGGGCTTTGTCTGGGCCTAGTCGTTCTGGCCGAGCACTTAGGCTATTCGGCAGCGCTTGGAGCTTTCATCATGGGCTCCATTTTGGCTGAAAGTACGGAAAGCCACCGGATCGAAGAACGCGTTCAGCCCATCCGCGACGTCTTCTCGGCCGTGTTTTTTGTCTACATCGGCATGATGCTCGACCCAGCTCTTCTTCGAGAGTGGTGGCCTCAGGCTCTCGGGGTAGTGACCTTAGTCTTGTTCGGCAAAGCCCTCTTTGTTTCGCTCGGTGCTTTGATCAGCGGGCAAGGCCTGAGAACCTCGATTCAAATTGGCCTCTCCATGGCGCAAATCGGGGAATTTTCCTTCGTCATCGCAACCCTTGCGGCCGGAATGAGTTCTCGTTCGCGAATGCTCTACCCCTTGGCCGTGATCACTTGCTTAGTGACCTCATTGACGACTCCTTGGCTCATTCGGAACTCCCACCGAATCGCTGACCGCGCGGAAGAGCTTCTGCCTGTCAGGCTGCGAGATTTCCTGAACCGCTACGCTTCGCTTCGCCAAGAAAAGCGCTCGACCACTGCGGAACGGCGCGAGTTCTATTTAGGGCTCGCTCAGTGGCTTGCGTGCGGAATTCTCTCGACCACCGTTCACGTCTCCATCCGCGAGTGGTTTCCCATTCAAGGAAGCCAGGCCGTACTCTGGCTGATTTCAACCCTCCTCTCTGCACCCCTCCTTTGGGCCATGTTCCGCTCGTTTGAGCCGCAAGGCATTCGGCTCGGATTTGGCTTTCTGACGGTGATTTGGATGGGCTTGAATGCTCTCGAGTATTTCCCTTTCCGAATCGCAGCTCCTGCGGTGCTGGGGCTCGCCGTAGCTCTTGCATTCACTTACGGAAAAACTCTCGGACAATCCTTCCAATGGCTGAAAACGAACTTCCGCGCTGCCTTTGATCCGAAGCAAAAAAAGAGTGGTCGCCGCACCGACATGCTCCGCACTTTGGCTCCTTGGGATGCCCACTTAGTACGCCTGAAAGTGCATCCGAATTCAAAGGCCGCGGGTGCCCGAATTCATGAAATGGAACTTCGTTCGCGGCACGGTCTGAACGTGGTCGTCATTCGCCGAGGCATGCGCCACTTGGTCGCCCCTGGCCCGCAAACCGTTATTTTTCCAAAAGATGAGCTCCTGGTTCTTGGTACCGACGATCAAGTTGAAGCCGCCCGCGGATTCCTCGAGAACCCCCCTGGCATGAGTCACCGCTTCGACGAAGAGAGCGATACCGGCTACGAACTTCGCTCGGTGGGAGTCGCTGAAGAAGCACCTCTTGCAGGGAAGACCCTTCGAGAGTGCGCGATTCGGGAGCGATTCGGCGTCATGGTGGTGGGAATGGAACACCAAGGGAAAAGACTTCTCAATCCCGAGACCGATCAGCTCATTCGCGCAGGCGATCTCCTTTGGATTGTCGGCGAAACGCAGAAGCTCGATGAACTTCAAGACCTTCTCAAAGTCGAAGGTTCCGATCAGCTGATGTGATCGCCCACTTCCGATTCAATCCCCATGCGCTGAAGCAAGTTGATCCGGATGTTGATGTCATCGGCTTCGAGCAGCTGTTGACGAAGATCGGGATCGCGCACCATGTGCATGGAAATGAACTCAATAATTTTTTGATCTGAATTCAAAGTCGACAGCAGAGATTCACGTTCCACTTTTCCAGGAACCTGCTGATGAATCCACTTCTTGAGTGCGTTGTCGTAGCGCCTCATGCGGAAGCGATTCGGCTCAAGAACCTGATTTTCGTCTTCCAACACTTGGGCGCGGTAAACCAGATAAGGCTTATCTCGGAGTTGCCTTCCCAGCTGCGCTCGCGCCACCCCACGAAGCAAGATGAGCATCGTCCCGTTGGTGCGTTTCTCTAAAAGGGTGGGGAGGCCAAAACCTACGACCTGGGTTTTTGAACTCGAGGGCTGATTCGGATCCTCAAAGCTCAGTGCCACGGGGTGCTCACTGGCCAAGGCGTCCGTCATCATCTGAATGTAGCGGGGCTCGAAAATATTCAAAGGAAGGGCCGTCGTCGGAAAAAAGCTTAATTCCAACGGGAAAACAAAGACATCGATCTGCTGGGAGCCCTTACCAAAAACACTCACCTGTCCTTTATGGTCCCCCGGAACGGCCCCCAGGAACAACAAAAACCGTGGTAAAGCCCTATATTCGAGCCTATGCAAACTCCTTCAGTTGATTTCCAAAAATTTACGTTTTTTCCGGTCATCTTTTTGCCGCCCGTCTACGACGTCTTTGATTTCACAAAGGGCTATGACGAAAAGCGCATGCGCGAGTGCGACTACGGGATTGGCAAGTACGATGAGAAGCGCCCAGGCATGTACACGACCGAGCTTTTTGGCGGATTCCGAGACGTGCACATGGGAATCGACATCGCAGCTCCTGTGGGCGAACCCGTGCATGCTTTCTGGAAGGGGCAGATTCTCTTTCTGGCCTACAACCCCGAGCCGGGCGACTACGGCTACACGCTCGTCACCGAGCATGTGCTGGACGGACAAAAGCTCTATGCGCTGATGGGCCACCTTTCTGCCCGCTCGGTCGAAGGAAAAAAACCGGGCCAAACTTTTGAGCAAGGCGAAGTCTTGGCCTGGGTCGGAGATCGCCACGAAAACGGAGGCTGGAACCCGCACCTGCACTTTCAGCTGAGTTGGCAAAAACCCGATCGGGCTGATTTACCAGGTGTCGTGAGTGATCACGATCGCGACCAGGCGAAGCTCATCTACCCCGACCCGCGGCTGGTACTGGGCCCCCTTTACTGATAAGCCGGTGGGAATCCCATGACGAGCGCCGCATTTTCCAAAACTGCCTCAGCCTCCCCGGAACGAAAGCAAGTTCGCTTTTGGAACTCGCGTACCCAAAAAATGGAAGAGGAAGCCATCTTCGGGGAAGCGCCTCTTCGCTGGCTCTACGAGTCTCCTTTGGGTCGGGCATTGACCGATCACCTTCTGAGCCGCACGTTTGTCTCCCGCGCTTACGGCGCGCTTCAGGAAACGTCTTTGAGCGCGAGAAAGATCGACCGTTTCGTCCGTGATTTTCAGATCGATCTGACCGAGTACGAGTCAGGCCCCTGGAAGAGCTTCAATGATTTCTTCATCCGAAAATTTCGCGAAGGTGCCCGAGCTTTTCCTGAGGCTGCGCAGTCTTTTGGTGCACCTGCCGAAGCGCGCTATTTGGCCTTTGAGAAGCTCGATCCCGCTCAGCGTTTTCCCGTGAAAGGAATCGCGCTGACTGCGAGTGAACTTCTGGGAAGCGCCGAGAAAGCCGCCCCCTTTGTGGGAGGCCCTGCTTGGATTGCACGGCTTTGCCCAGTCGACTACCACCGCTACCACTACCCGGACTCCGGTAAGACGCTGGATGCGTACTCTTTGCACGGCAAACTTCACTCGGTGAGCCCGATCGCGCTTCACGCCAAACCCGACGTCTTGATCACCAATGAACGCCGAGTGGCAATTCTGCATACCGAGCACTTCGGAAAGCTTGCCTACGTCGAAATCGGGGCGCTGAACGTCGGACGAATCGTGCAATCCCACCCGGAAGCGACAGCGTTTCAGCGCGGCCAAGAAAAAGGTTACTTCCTGTTCGGGGGTTCCTCGGCCGTCATCTTAGGTGAGCCTGGTCGCTGGAAACTAGATCCGGCAATCGTGGAGCGCTCGCTTCAGGGCATTGAGACTTGGGTTAAACTCGGTTCTCCCTTGGCTGAACGCGCCCCATGAGTGAACCGGGCCGATTCCCCCTGCATCGCGCCTTAACGGAACACCCCAAAGGACCGCCCGTCGATTCCGACGCCGTACTGGAGCGTTTCTTAGATTACGCAAGCGAGCAGGGGCTGACTCTTTACCCCGCGCAAGAAGAGGCTATTCTCGAGCTTTATTCGGGAAAAAACCTGATTCTGAATACCCCGACCGGTTCAGGCAAATCGCTCGTGGCAGCGGCTCTTCACTTTCAGTCCCTCGCAGCGGGAAGGCGATCGTTTTACACCTCTCCCATTAAAGCTTTGGTGAACGAGAAGTTCTTGGCCCTTTGCCGCGACTTTGGGCCCGAGCAGGTGGGGATGATTACTGGCGATGGCTCAGTCAATCCCGGCGCGCCGATCATTTGTTGCACGGCCGAGATTCTAGCAAACGACACGCTCAGGCTCGGGAGCCTGGCCCGAGTCGATGACGTGGTCATGGACGAGTTTCACTTCTATTCGGACCGTGAACGTGGCTGGGCCTGGCAAGTGCCGATCCTGGCTCTGCCGCAAGCGCGGTTTCTGCTGCTTTCAGCCACTTTAGGCGACACGGCCCGGTTTGAAGAAGCGCTGACGAAGCTAAACGGCCTAGAGACCGTCGTCATTAAGAACGCCCAGCGCCCGGTTCCGCTGGAATACGAATACTCGGAAGAACCCCTGCACGCCGTCTTACCGAGGCTCGTTACGAAGGGAAGATCACCGGTTTATCTCGTGAATTTCACGCAAGCCGCTTGTGCCGAGGAAGCGCAGAACCTGCTTTCTTTGGACTTTTGTACGCGCGACGAAAAGGCACGAATCGCCAAGGAGATGGAAGGAACGTCTTTCCAATCTCCTTATGGAAAAGAATTTCAGAGAGTACTGAAGCACGGCATCGGGATTCACCACGCGGGGCTTTTGCCGCGCTACCGAATGCTGGTCGAGCGCTTGGCGCAAAAAGGACTTCTGAAAATTATCTGCGGCACCGACACCTTGGGCGTCGGTGTGAACGTTCCCATCCGCACGGTGCTGTTTACGAAGCTCTGCAAATATGACGGCGAAAAAACCGCGCTCCTTACGGTTCGTGACTTTCAGCAAATTGCGGGTCGCGCCGGACGAAAGGGGTTTGACGATCTCGGCACCGTCGTTTGCCAGGCGCCCGAGCACGTCATCGAGAACTTGGAGATGGAGCGGAAAGCGGCAGGCGATCCGAAGAAGCAAAAAAAGATCGTGAAGCGAAAGCCTCCTGAAAAAGGCTACGTCCACTGGGACAAATCCGTCTTTGAGCGCCTCTCACGATCCGAGCCAGAAACCCTGCAGTCGCGTTTTGACCTGAGCCACGGCGTGCTTCTTCAGCTCTTGTCTCGCACCCAGGAAGACGGGTGCCTGGCTACCCGAAAACTCATTCGCGCGTGCCATGAGTCGGATCGCCAAAAGCAGC
>JACCDM011150189.1_pt1 | contig 14241 bp, 14 predicted proteins | sample 7445851 | NCBI WGS metagenome assembly JACCDM01 (sample SAMN15323438, study PRJNA562643) | freshwater metagenome | isolation source: river surface water | place: USA:Blue River Watershed | collected 2017-08-16
AGAACAAGTAGAAAAACTACTACAATGAAAAAATTAATCGACGAAGAAAAATATTTATGAAATAATATATGATAAAAAATAATAACAGTTAATAAACAAATAGCCCCTTCTTTAGGATGGAAATATCCTAACAATAATCGTGCGCGACCATAATATGTATTATATATAAAATCACTTGATTCAAAAGTAACATTTAATATAAGTGGGATAAGAAAAATAAATAGAATAAAATAAAAATCATACTTATTAAATTCATTCAATATATTTTCAAAATATCTAGCAAAAAAGATACAAGAAAATAGAAATAATGATAATTGAAGAAATATGACTAATTCAGATATATTAAAGAATCCTCTGATGAAAAAAGGTATTAAAATTAATGCTACCAATACTGTATTCAAAACATTAACCCTATTAAGCTTTAAAGACCTAATAAAACTCCAGTCGAACCAAATCATAAAGGCTGGAATAAATATTGCTATATGTTTTAAGAAATATAACTTATTATCTAGTTCAACAATCGAGAATCTACTAACTGATAATACATAAGAAGTTATTATAAAGTATAAAATAAACTTTAATAATTTAAACCTATTGATTGTCATATTCCCTCTCAATTAACCAACTCAAATTGTAAACTGAAATCTGATGATCATATATCAATTTATGATCTAATTCCATGCAATTTTGTAAAAGATTATCACTCTCAGTAAAGTTATTAAATTGATTTATTGCCTGAATAAAAGAATCTCTAAATCCAGAATTGAAAACCAATCCAACACGATACTTTTCGACAATATCGGAAACGCACCCAACATTGGATGACACTATTACAGGCTTATTGAAGTACAAAGCTTCCTCTACTACCAAACCCCAAGTTTCTGAAAAAGAAGGCAAAACCAAACATTTAACATCATCAAATATTTCTATCAATCTATCATTCGATATATGAGGTGTAAATTTAATATTATCTGATGCGATGGCTTTCAGGTTTTGCTCAAGTGGGCCAGAACCAATGATATGTAGCTTTTCATCTGGCATATCATTAAAACATGAAATTAGAAAATTTAAATTTTTCTCAGGGACCAATCTTCCCAAGAATAAAAAAGTATTTCCAATAACACATTTACTTGGTTTTGCTCTATTTAAATATATGTTGGGAATGCCCACACCACCAACAATTTTATAGGGCTTCTTAAATTTTAACCTTATCAATACTTCTGCATGTGGAGCACCTGAGGGTAAAGCAAAGTCTACTAAACTTAAGAACAACTTCTTAATGAATTTATGTAAAAAGGTTAATTTAGTTTCAAAAATAGTGGACTCAATAGCTACACCTTTAAGAGATTTTAAAGGAACTAACATTGAAACCCAAAACTCTAACATATCCCATCCATTAACAATTAAATGACTGGCTTTTAAACGTGATAAAGTTTTTATTAACTTCAAAATAGAAAAGAGTTTATTCCTTTCCTCAAAACCTCTTTTATTCAATATTTCAAATGCAAAATTAAAATCTGAACTAATAAAATCAGATGTTCTACCAATAGAGTTTAGAGAAATAAAAATCACATATATTCTCTTTGTCTTAGCCATCTCATTATAAAGATTAACTTTATAAGAACTAGGTACATGCGTTAAAATAAGAGTATCAATTACCTTATTCATTTAATACTTGATATAATTTTTCCAAAAATCACCTCCATATTTTAACCAAGCATGGCACCCAAAAGGTAATTTTTTGTCATTAGATTTATAGCAATAGTCGGGATATCTTTCGAAAGAAAAACTCAAACTTTCATTTAATGACGCTACCTTAAAATCACAAAAAACTCTAGGAATAAATTTTGCCCAAAAAATGTCCTCATGTATACAGATACCTGGTAAAAATGCGCTTAAAATTCTGAATTTTGTGAAATAATGATTGTTAAAATATTTTTCAAAATAGGCAACAGTTTTAACAAAATTCGATAGGCCGCACTTTGAAACTATGGAAGCAATATTCCTAATATTCTGAAGATCCTCAAGACATTGTAGACATGAATGAATATTTCTTAATGAAAATCCAGAATTACCAACCGATATAAGCTTTAACTGTTGATCAATTAATTCAACAAATGGAGCTCCAACAAAATCATACCCTTTAGATATCCAATAATTTAAATGATCTTGAAACACATATGAATCTAATTCATACGTAAGCAGAAAGTTATAATCTTTGAAAAGTCGATAGAATTCAATATCTATCTTCATTTTATTATAATTTTCAATACTTGATAACCATCGTTCAGGGACTATTATCGTGTCAAAATTCTTGACACGCTTTTTATATATCCTCAAATCTACTTTCATAGTAGTTAACACCACTATATCGAAATCAATTAAAACGTTGAAGCATTGTTTAAATGAAATCAATTCAGCCTCAGAGGGGCTTGAAGTGTGAACAGGAATAACAACACACACTTTTCTCACTTGAATAACAATATCTTTTTTAGATAAAATTTAAGATGTATAAAATTATTTACAAAAAATAAAAAGATCTTCGGTTTAATACCGTGTCTTAGCTTGATCAAATTATACTCACTAAATATTTTTAATTCGTTATTTTCCCCTAATCCATCTTGACGCCAATTTGAGAAAATAACATTGACAGTATAAATACTAGGTTTATTTTTAAATGACCTTAAAACATGTTCATAGTCCATACTATACGTTAAATTTTCATCAAATTCACCAAACTGATGAAAGTATGATTTGTTAGTAAACAAAGCCTGGTGATATAAGCTCATTCGCCAAACTAAAGTATTGTAATTGAATTTAGATTTATTTTTTTTTGAGGTCCACAATACTTTTTTCTCCGATGTATTACTAACTCGATTGATTCTAGCAATTACAAAATCTTCTATAAAATCCCGATTAGTAAAAATCTCAGATAAAACATAGTTAGTAGCTAATGTATCCCCAGAACCTTGAAAATTTATATAATCTCCTTTTGCAAGTCTCACCCCTTTGTTAAACGCATCAGCGATGCCCCTATCAGGCTCACTTACCCAATAGGAAATATAACTTTCATACTCCTTTAATATATCTACAGTATCATCAACTGAGCCCCCATCAATTACAATAATTTCAAAATTACGGTATGTCTGATAAATAATGCTATCTAATGTGGTACTTAAAGAATTGCCACTATTATATGTTGCTATTATAAATGAGATAAATGGCTTATACATTTTATCCATAAATTAAAAAAGCCACTTTTCTATAAATCCTATTGATTAGTGAATATCCTTTAGCTAAAATATATAATAAAATTTTCAAAATAGGTTGTACAAAACCAGGTAAGTGGAACTTCAATAATAAACGTTTAATAAATAAATCGCTCAGATTGAAATATTTATTTGACAATAAATCAGCATAGAGTATAATTAAATAAAACGAAGACTTTTTAGCTTCATTTATATTCGAAATAAAAAATTGGAAACCGTGCTTTTCTATAAGTTCAAATAATATAGCTTCATACTCTATAACATTAACTTCTTGAACATCACTACGATTAAATGTGTTGTCATGTTCCCTTCTAAAACAGCTGTATTCTTTATTAAACTTAACTTTGGCAAAATGTAAGACGTGAAATATGAAGGATACGTCCTGGCTAATTCTGAATCTTTCCTCAAACTTATAATAGTTTTCAAAAAAATCTTTTTTTACTAAAAACGCACATGCATAATACCAATAATAGAAATGAGTAACTGGAATTGCAATTTTGGGAAATATTGAATATTTATCTTTTCTAGTTAGTGTCTGATTAGAAAATTGATAATATAATAAAGAATTAGAAATTACTACATCTGTGTCAGATCTTAACATAGTAACTTGCTTCTCAATATGATCATTAGTATAAAGGTCATCATGACTCAACCATGAGAAATATTCTCCTTTCATTTTAGAAATGCCATTATTTAAAGCAACAGAGACCCCTCCATTTTCTTGCTCAAAATATTTAATCTTATCACCAAAGCTAAGTGCAATTTCTCTTCCCGCACCATTATCCCTAGATCCATCGTTTATGACAATTATTTCAATATTAGTATAGGTTTGATTAAGGGCACAATTAATGGCTTCTGATAGAAAATTTGACCCATTATAGAGTGGTATAATTACAGACACTAATGGTTTTGCTTCAATCATTTATTTATATTATAATGTTTATATCTTTGATTTTGATCACTTTCAAGAAATTGGAAAATTTCTTGAATCATTTCCTCATAGGGGGGAATTTCTATTGTTAAAAGTTTTCGAGTATCTATTAAAGATTTATTAGTTACATAACCTTCAACTTTATTCACATTTGATGATTTTTTGCTGAATTTTTTGAATAAGCATAATAAATCATATTTAGAGATCGGCTTCAAGCTAGTCACTTGGTAAAGTCCATTAACTTTATTTTTTATTAAATTTTCAACCGCTCGAGGCAAAAATAATGTACTGACACCAGACCAAATGCTTTTTTCAAATCCATTAACATCATTCTCTTGAAACATAAACCAGTTAAAAAGTTCTTCACTTTCGATTTTTAATTCTGGTCCAACGACTGAAGTTCTAACAGTTAAGTGATTATTATCACACAAAATTTCTCCTAGAGATTTTGTTTTTGAATATATGCTGGTACCATCCTTAACATTATTTTCCTCGTATTGACCTTTATTGCCAGAAAAAACGCAGTCAGTAGATATATGAATTAGCCGCCCACCGTAGCTGTCAAGTAATTTTACTAATAAATGAGGCAGATAAGCATTTAAAGCAATTGAAGATTTAATATCTATTTCAGATGCATGAATTAACAACCCAGCGCAATTAATTATGTAATCTGGTTTTAAATTTAAAACAAAATGAGAAACTTTCTCTTCATTTCTAAGGTCAACAAGAACCGTTTCTCCTCTAGATTTACGAGTAAGAGCAATGTCATACACCTCATAATGAGGTAATTGTGCAAAATGATTTAACATTTGGTGGCCTATTAAGCCACTTGATCCTAAAATTAATACCTTAGCTTTCAATTTAATTTTAGGATTTATGCCAAACGGTTCTATTCACAAAATCAGTGTAGGAAAGTATTATCCTGAGCACTTTCTTAGAGACATTGTCAACATCGTAGTCCTTAATCAATTTAAAACTACGTTTTTTTGAAAAATGCTTAGTGGCAACATTAATCGCTTCAATAACTCGATCTTTTTTCAAACCTGACATGATTACAGTCCCTTCATCCATTCCTTCTGGACGCTCATGAGCTTGTCTAATTGTAATAGCCGGTAAATTCAAAATTGAACTCTCCTCAGTGATAGTTCCACTATCCGAAATAACGCAAAATGCATTAAGCTGTAAATTATTATATTCATGAAAACCATATGGTTTCGAAAACCGAATCAACTTATTACTAAGATCATAGTTTAATTCTTCTAATTTTTTTCGAGTTCTTGGATGGGTTGAAATAATTACATCTAACTTGTAAACTTTAGTTATTTCTTCTATTGTTTCAAGTAAATCTGAAAAGTTTTGAATAGAATCCACATTTTCTTCCCTATGAATACTCATCAAAAAATACTTCCCTTTTTCTAAGCCTTCTTTAACTAATATATCAGAGGCTAATATCTTTTCCATGTTAGCATTTAACACTTCTAACATGGGGGAGCCTATTTTAATAATTGTATCAGATTTAATACCTTCTTTTATTAAATAATCACGTGCATGTTCAGAAAGAGGAAGATTAATATCACTCAAATGATCGACAATTTTTCTATTAATTTCCTCAGGAACTCTCTGATCAAAACAACGGTTACCTGCCTCCATATGAAAAATAGGGACTTTTCTTTTTTTAGCTGGAATAACAGAAAGGCAGCTATTTGTATCTCCGTAAACTAATATTGCATCTGGATTAATTTGAGAAATAATTTTATCAGCTTTCGCGATAATATCGCCAATTGTTTCCGAAACTGTACCTTTAATTGCCTCCAAGAAATAATCAGGTCTACGAATTCCCAATTGCTCAAAAAACAATTCATTTAGCTCATAATCATAATTCTGCCCTGTATGAACAATTATATGCTCTGTATTAGCATCTAACTCTTTAATTACTTCACTTAACTTAATGATTTCTGGGCGAGTACCCACAATTGTCATAACTTTTATCATATTTCTAATTATTTAATTCATTCTTAATGAAATCTAATCTTAATAATAATTCGATCATTTCACTTTTTGTAAGTCTAAATGTATTTTCAGATGTGTAATCTGAAGTGTTTGCAATTTCTTTTTCTCCTTCCTCAAAGTACTTAGCATAATTAAGGTCTCTAGTATCCGCCTGAATTCTATAATAACCTCCCATATCTTCAGATTTCAAAAATTCTTCTCTGCTAAGTAAAGCTTCATGCATTTTTTCCCCATGCCTTGTTCCGATAATTCGAATTTCACTTTTAGAATTAAATATTTCAAGTAATGCTTCCGCAACAGTAAGTATGGTCGCTGCAGGAGCTTTTTGAACAAATGTATCACCTTGCTGGCCATTATTAAATGCAAACAAAACAAGCTCCACTGCGTCAGGAAGGGTCATCATAAACCTAGTCATAGCAGGATCTGTTATTGTTAATGGCAAGTTCTTTTTAATTAATTCCGTAAATAATGGAATTACGGAACCCCTAGAAGCCATCACATTGCCATATCGAGTTGCAGAGAGAACCGTATTCTCAGGTGATAAGTTTCGTGACTTTGCAACCATCACTTTTTCCATCATTGCCTTAGACATCCCCATTGCATTGATAGGATAAACGGCTTTATCTGTGCTTAAAACAATAACACGTTCAACTCCATTATTAATTGCTGCGTCAATTGTATTTGCTGTTCCAAAAACATTCGTATTAACTGCTTCTAGGGGATAAAATTCGCATGAAGGCACTTGCTTTAATGCAGCTGCCGAAAAAACGTAATTAACGCCTCTCATTGCATAATTTAATGAGCCAACATCTCTAACGTCCCCAATATAAAATTTGATTTTATCATTATTGTAAAGATGTCGCATATCATCTTGCTTTTTTTCATCCCTACTGAAGATTCTAATTTCTTTAATTCCTGTATTAAGGAACCTGTCTAATACAGCATTTCCGAACGAGCCTGTACCACCGGTAATTAAAAGGGTTTTGTCTTTAAAAATTTCACTCATCTTTTTTTGTATTAAACAGTTTAAGATATGTTTGAGTTGTAATTGACTTTATTTTAAAATAGTCAATTTCCGTCCTAACCTTACTGCGATTAATGATCGCAGCATTATCAACTAAATTATCTTCAGAAATAGCTTTTCTTATTGCCAATTCAATAATTTCTGGATCTTCTGGTGGTACAATTATACCGGTCTCTCCATCCGTAATCCATTCATTCGCACAAGATGTATTTGATTGAATAGGGAATGAGCCAACTGACATCGCCTCAATAAGAGAAGTACTAATTGCATCTCCCATACTCAGCCCAATGGATATTCTGGCATTAGAATGGTATTGCAAAATGGTAGCATGATCCGTATGTTCTTTTAATAATTCTATGGGTATGCCTGTATCATCAAAAAAAAGGCTAGATGCAATTTTAATGTCTTCAGCCTGTGTATTTGTATATATTACAATTCTATATCCTATAAGGATATCTTTGCATCTAGCTAAAGCCCGAATGCCAACAAGTGCTCTACCTGCCCAGCCTTGGTAGCCTTTCAGCATTATAATTCTTCTTTTAGAGGGAGCTATTGAATTAGAAGTTAATTTCTCAATTTGATCAAATCTTAATCCCCCTGAATTAGGATAAACAGGTAAAATGTGATTGTTATAACCCAAATCTTTCGCTAAAAATACATCTCTTTTACATTCACATGAATAATAATCGCAGTTTGCTAAAAGCTGTTGTATTTTATGTTTATGATGTGGAATTCTCCCGAAAATAAAGAAGTCACTTCCCCAATTAACGTGCCACCAAATAGGAAAATCATTAGATTTATTGAAATAGTTAAGCTTAACATTGTTGACTAGATATCCCCCACCCTGCGTCTCCATAGATTGGATAATATCCGGTTTTATTTTTCGAATAAACTTATATAATCTTTTCTCGTAATAATTATTATTTAGCTTATAATTCAATTTAACAAATACCCGATAGATCAAACGATAAACATCTCCTAATCCAAATTTATCCATCAAGTTAAAAAGATTCCAAAATGGAATTAAGTATTTGACAGAATTCAATTCTTTGTTTATCCACAAATTGTCATAAGAAGGGAATAAATATAAGTCCCAGCCTTGATCTTCTATCTGACTAATCCATCGTGAGGTATGAATACTTCCAGAAAGTGCAACAAAGAGGATTTTCATTCTTACTTGGAGATTGGTTTCCAATGAATAATAGATTTCACGAAATACTTCATAACAAATAATCCTCCAATAGTATTGAATATTTTAAGTAGCAACGGAATTCTATCGATGAATAACATTAAACTAAAATTATCGTTCGACAATACATTTTGAAAATACTTTCTAGACCTATTTTTGAATATAATTGAGTCAGCATGAATACTATTTTTTGTAAAATAATCCTTAATACTTAATTCTACATCTAAGTATTTCTTTAAATCTGATACATTTGTGATACATCCATTTAAATAGTAGTCAACATGTTCATTATTACCACTTAAAAAATTTAAGTGCTCTAATGAAATTTTTTTGGACATCTCCTGTTGCTGAATTGCACCTCTACTTGACATCTGAGATTCATGAATCCTATACTTCAAAACAATGTTTGGTAGGTTCGCCATTCTGCCGACATGGGAAATATCCGTCCAAATTTTATAATCCTCAGCATTAACATAAGATGAGTTATAAGATATTCTATGATTTTTTAAAAAATCGGCCCTCATTATAATTGTAGGGTGAGCAAAAGGACAAAAATCAATCAATTCCAATAATAGCTCACTGTATTTGCAAGAAGGTCTAAAAAAATTGTTTGAATCAATTACTTGATATCCGGCTCCACAAACAACAATATCGGGGTTTGCTTCCATAAAGTCGAATTGTACCTCAATCCTATTCTGAATTGAAATATCATCCTGATCCATTCGTAAAATATATTTCCCATTTGCAACTTTTAATCCGAGATTCAAAGTATCAATCAATCCAGAATTAATTGGTTTAAATATTAACTGAATTCTAGGGTCAACTATATCTTTTAAGACTTCAATCGTACCATCACTTGATGCATCATCAATAATTATTAACTCAAAATCAGCAAATGTTTGATTCAAAATACTATTAACAGCTGAAATCACATAGTCCCCACCATTGTATGTTGGCATCAATACGGAGACTAGCGGTGTATAATTTAAATTCTTATCCATTCAGCAGGAATTAAGTAATTAGTCTGGTCATTTAATTTTTTATCATTAAACCATACCTTAGGAGATATTACAATTTTATCAATATTAGCATTTAACCAAGCGCCCCACCAACTAAATGTGCTATTGGCAGTTATATTATGCTTGCAGGTAGACATTAAACGTAAATCCTCATAATCAGATTTAGCATCATTAATATCTACGAATACAGTTTCAAAATCTATATTTAGATTATTTTTCGCCCATAATATATCATCAGAAAATATATAGAATATAGGGTTTAAAACTTTAGAAGAAATAATTTTAACTGCCTCATTATAATATTCTAAGGAGGTTGTCCCGTGAGTTTCATTTACGTGACTAACATTGACATAATTACCTCGTCTAATGTGAAGACTTACCGCATTTTCTTGCTGCATTTTTTCGATCAATATCTGATTTTTTTTACTCGGAGGTATTTTTATAAAAAAATCGTTTCGAATCTTCAATTCAATCTCTTTAAAGTAGTTTTCAGACTGCCAGTATCCATCGAGGTAAAGTGGAGCCTTCTTTAATTCATAATCAGGATTAAATTGAAAATTGTCTTCTGCTAACAAATAGTTTACTCTAAATACTTTGCGGTATAGTTTTTGAAAGATATTTAAGCCAATCCCCTTATAGTTATTGCACTCTTCTGGTGTGGCGAAAATTTCATTTATACAAAAAGGAGAAAGACTATAATCGTGCCATTCATAATTTTCATATGATGAAACATCTAATTTCAATTTGCAATTATTGCTTATAGCTAAATGCTTCCCAAATGCATATTGAAATAACTGGTTACCTAATCCCCCCGTCAAATTGACTATAATCATAACTAATACTTATAAAGGCAACTACTGATGGTTTCTAGATCATTTTCCGTTAATTCTGGATAGTTTCCACAATAAAAACCATTGTCATGTAAAAAATCTGTCCCCGGCATTTCATATTTTTCAGTTACATATTTATCGTAAAAAGGCTGACGCTGCATATTCCCGGCAATCATTGGCCTAATTTCAATTCCTGCGCCAGAGAACCGTGATAAATAAAGTTCACGCAATTCTGGTGTCTTACAAACAATAGGGAATGCAAATGTTGACAATTTTTTAATGTGATCATGCTTTAAAGTAATAAAGTCATCATTTTGAAGCATGATTTTTTCTAATCTTAAATAATTAGATTCCCTTGAATTAATATTAGAGTCTAAAAATTGAAGCTGGTATTGTCCTAAAAAACCAGTTATCTCTGTCGGTCTAAAATTAAATCCAAGATCATAAAAAGTATATTTAGCTTCAAATTCAGAATTAATATTATACTTTTTTCTCCATTTAAATTGCTGTTTTGCTGTTAAATTTCGATCCCAACCATTGGCTCTTACAATTCGTAGCATCTCTGCAAAATCATCATCGTCGGTGCAAATCATTCCTCCTTCAATTGTACTCATGTGATGTGCAACAAAAAATGAAAAAGATGATCCCAAACCAAAATTACCCGCTTTCCCATCTGCCAATTCTGTCCCCAGGGATTCACAATTATCTTCCAATAAGATAATATTATTTTCTTGACAAATCTTTTTAATATTTTGAATATCCCCCAAAAAGCCCAAAACATTAGTCAAAAACAATGCTTTTAAATTTGTAGACTTAAGCCTCTCAATTAAATTTTCAGACTTCACATTTAGATAAGTCGGATCGCAATCTAGTGGTACTGGTACCATTCCCATTTGGATAATAGGCATTGTATTTGTACTCCATGTCAATGCAGAAAAACCAACTTTATCTCCATCTTTTAATTGCCCTAAATTTTTTAATGCTTGAAGCATTGCCAAATTTGCACTACCACCACTATTAAAGAGAACCGCCTCATTTCTGCCTTGGTATAGAGCAAATTTACGTTCAAATGCGAAACATTCATTATCCATACTTAAACGCTCTGCTTTAAGAATGAAATTAGCTAATGCAGATTTGGTATCATACTCATTTAAAAAAGCATTTTTCATTAATGGAATCATAATGTTCTATTTATTTTATAAAGTTCAATCATTTGACGTACGCCATTTTCTAAGCTAATCACAGGGGCAAATCCTAAATTTTTCATTTTGGTAACATCCATACATTTTTTTAACATCCCATCCGGTTTTGTTATATCCCAATTAATTATACCCTTAAACCCAACCAATTCTGAAATTAACAATGCTAGCTCCCTAATACTAATATCTTTTCCACAACCAACATTAATGAATTCGTCTTCATTATAATTTAACATCATAAATAGTGAAGCTCGAGCTAAATCATCTACGTGCATAAATTCTCTTCTAGCAACACCCGTTCCCCAAAGTGTTATTTCACCTAGATTTTCATCATTTGCATCCACAAATCTTTTAACTAAAGCAGATAATACATGAGAATGTGTTAAATCAAAAGAATCATTCGGTCCATATAAATTACACGGCATTATACTTATTCCATTAAATCCAAACTCCCGCCTAAAGCCTTCAATCAATTTCAAGCCAGCAATTTTAGCAATTGCATAGCCCTCATTAGTAGGCTCTAATTTACCTGACATCAAATATTCTTCTTTCATAGGTTGCTCACATTCCTTAGGGTAAACACAAGAACTACCTAAAAACAATAACTTTTCAACGCCATATTTTAATGATGATTTAATAATATTATTCTGAATGATTAAGTTATCTAACAAAAAGGTGGCAGGGTGAGAAATATTTGCCTGAATTCCACCAACCTTTGCAGCACAAATAAAAACATAATCAGGACGATTATTTAAAAAAAAAGACTCAACTTGGTTTTGATCTAATAAATCTAATTCATGCTTACTTCGCACTAATACATTGTAATATCCTTCTTTACTTAACAACCTATAAATTGCAGAACCAACCATTCCATTATGGCCAGCAACAAATATTTTACTTCCTTTATTCACAATAAATTAATTAAAAATTATATTCTTAAAATACCCCCGATTAGTTCAAAATTGGTTATACTCTTTCCACCAATTAAAAAAGTTCAATAGCCCCTCTTTTAATCCAGTCTTAGGTTCATAATTTAGCAAATCTCTAGCTTTAGTAATATCTGCACATGTTTTCCTTACATCCCCTGGCTGTTCATCAAACCTATTAATTAAAGCCTTTTTATTGCAAATATCTTCAATAGTATTAATAAGAAAGTCTAAAGTGATAAGCTTGTTATTTCCTAAATTAATTATTTCAAAATTAGATTGGTTATAATCAACTGCACTTAGAATACCATTAACGATATCATTTACATAGGTATAATCTCTACTAGTACTACCATCACCAAAAACCGTCAAAGGCTCGTCACGCATAATAGCATGAAAAAATTTATTTATTGCTAAATCAGGTCTTTGACCAGGACCATAAACTGTAAAAAAACGTAGTGCAAGAAATCTAATTCCATAAAGTTGACTATAGACATGTCCTATCATCTCGCATGACAACTTAGTAGAGGCATATGGACTAATTGGATATAAATTATCCCCCTCCTTCCATGGAAAATTTATATTAACACCATAAACACTACTTGAAGAAGCAAACACAAACTGCCTAATTTTATTGACCTTTGCATATTCCAACAAAATTTGAGTCCCTTTAACATTTGATTCATAGTAATCTAGGGGATTTTGAATACTTGGTCTTACACCAGCTTTTCCTGCAAGATGAATAATGACATTTATATCATTTATTTCATGAAAACGATTTATATCTAAAATATCACCCTCAATAAATTTAAAACAATCATGATTTAATAATGACTTAATATTGTATAACTTTTGTTTTTTTGAGTAAAAATCATCAAAATTATCTAGACCAATAACATAATGATTGCCCAATTCTAATAATTGCTTTACTAGATTACTTCCAATAAACCCAGACGCACCAGTTATTAGAATACGTGTTTTATTTTCAACTTTATACATTAAAAATGATTTGATAAATGAACATATTTAAAATTGAAACTAAGAAGGATCAAATTTTTGCAACAATTATGTCATCAGCAATATGCCCGTCAGCATAGGAAATAATATAGTTTGGATTTACTTCTTTAATTTTAGAAATAATTAACTCCTCATTAATTCCTTCGCCCCACCAAATACCAAACATCCTTCTGTCATCAATTAACAATTTGTGTTCCAACGGCGAAGATTTAATGTATTCTAATTCTTCAATCAAAGGACATTTTTTCACACCTCCTGGGCCAAAATCTTGATGAGCATCGAGCCAAAAAGTACAAGATTTATCTATATGATTAGCAATAATTTCAGGCATTAATTCAAATGTATCACCAAGAAACATAAAAACTCTACCTTCATCTATATATTTTTTATACCTAAGAATATTTTTAGCATAAAGTACAGGGTCAATCTCGACAGTAAAAATCTTCTCAAATCCACATTGAAGTGCCAAACGTACAGCATCACCATCTGCTGTACCTGTTTCGAAGAAGTAATGAGACATATTATCCATTAAAACAGATGCCGGTAAAGTCGTTTGAATTTCTTGAGAAACAATTATTTTTTTAGACGAAAAAAAATAATTAAAAAATTTAGTTAGGAAAAATTTGAAAGTTTTTATTAGTTTCATAATAGATTGAAATTTAAAAAAGAGTTTAAATAATGGTTTAATAAATATTAAATCGATAAAAAAGATGCAAACTGTATTATTTCATTTTCTAGCCTAGATTCAAAATCTAAATATTGCTTACTTAATTCAAAATTATTGTTAATTGCATCCAACATTTTGTCGTAAGAATCAGATTTTAGAT
>JACCDM010440031.1_pt1 | contig 14238 bp, 13 predicted proteins | sample 7445851 | NCBI WGS metagenome assembly JACCDM01 (sample SAMN15323438, study PRJNA562643) | freshwater metagenome | isolation source: river surface water | place: USA:Blue River Watershed | collected 2017-08-16
AGCGGTGCGATAGAGTGCGCTCTCGCAAGACGATAGTCCCTGATAGCTCAACGGCAGAGCAGTCGACTGTTAATCGACAGGTTCTTGGTTCGAATCCAAGTCAGGGAGCATATGAATAACGGCAAGCCTCTCTCACGCCGCACCACACTCCGCGGCGCAATGCTTATCGCCCTTACCTCTACCGCTTCACTTTTCTCGAAGCAGAGCGCAACAGCTGCCGATGTAAGAATTGTGAGAGTCAACAAACTTCCCGTTGGCGGAACTTTTACTTTCACAACCAAGGCGAAGGGGATTCCGGCAATTGCCTTCCGCACAAAGGCTGGCGTATTCGCTTATTCAATGATCTGTAGCCACCAAGGATGCACCGTCACTTACGCCAAGAAGGTGAACAAGTTGGTCTGCCCTTGCCACGGCGCTCAATTTGATCCAACCAAGGGAGCGCAACCAGTTGCCGGGCCGGCTGAGAAGCCACTTGCTTCAATCAAGGTCGCCATCAAGGGTGGATGGGTCGTCGAGGCTTAATCGCCGCACATTTAATCTTTTTTCAAGATTGATAACAGGAAAAACTCAGAATCCTGGGGCAATATATGCGCCATGAAGAACTCAAAGACCATCATCGCCTTTGTCGCTGGAGCTGCTATTGCAGGTGGAGTCGCAACTGCGGCAACTTCACCCACATCAACAGTCAATGCCTGCGCTGATTCTCGTACCAAAGTTCTCTATCTCGCAAACAATGGAGTGTGTACTGGCACGCGAACTCCTGTCGTAATCGGCAGTAGCTCATCCATGGATGCAAAGACAATCGCATCCCTCGTTACCCCTTCCGTAGTATCAGTTAAAGTTACAAGCCCATCTGGTGGCGGCAATGGCTCTGGCTCTATCTATCGATCAAATGGTTCAACAAGCTTTATTGTCACAAATAACCATGTAATCCAAAGTGCAGCATCAAGTGGCACTATCACCATCGAACTAGTCGATGGAAATCAATACCGCGGCACCATTGTCGGTCGCGATGCAAATTATGATTTAGCTGTTGTCAGAATCAATGCTGGCAATCTTCCTACAATCGCACTCGGAGACTCCACCAAAGTAAGCGTAGGTGAAGCAGTGTTAGCGATTGGCTCACCACTCGGACTCGCAAATACGGTAACCAGCGGAATCATCTCTTCCCTCAATCGTCCAGTAACTACTGGGTCTGCTGGATCTGAGTCATATGTCAATGCAATCCAGACTGATGCTGCAATTAATCCAGGCAACTCTGGCGGAGCGCTTGTGGATGCTCAGGGCCGCCTCATCGGCGTTAACTCCGCCATTGCAACTCTGAGTTCTGGTGGTGCAAGCGGCAGCATCGGACTTGGTTTTGCAATTCCTATTACTGAGGCAAAACGAATCATCGATGAAATCATCGATACTGGAAGATCTACACGACCAGTCCTTGGAGTCTTCTTTGATCCAGCGTACACAGGAGTTGGTGCTCGCATCACTCGCTTGAGCGCCGGTGAAGCAGCCGAGAAGGCAGGTATCCCTGCAGGAGCAATTCTTACCTCAATCAATGGAGTGAAAATTCCTGATACCGAAAGCGCGATTGTTCGTATCCGTTCACTTATTCCTGGATCCTCAGCGACGGTGACGGTGACACTTCCTACCGGTGGCGAGAGAACTTACAAAGTTACACTCGGATCAACGCCAAGCTCAACTAACTAAGCGAGCAGAAGCGCCTGCACTTGGCAGGGATGTGAAGAAGCGCGGAGCCTTAAAGTTCTTTGCTGCGTAGGCTTTTCTGATTGCATCCTTTGTTGCTTCAATCTGATCTGCCTTAATAAGTGCAATTGCGCTGCCACCGAATCCGCCGCCAACCATGCGTGCACCCAGAGCTCCAGCTGCGCGTGAGGCGTCAACTGCTTCATCGAGTTCTGGGCAAGAAACGGTGTAGTCATCACGTAGTGAGTTATGAGATTCATTAATGAGGCGACCCAGAGTTGTGAAATCAGATGAGCGCAAAGCGGTAACAGCATCCTTTACACGTTGAATCTCAGTAACAGCATGGCGAGCCCGGATGAATTCAGTTTCTGTAATTTCGCTCCGCCGCGATTGAAGTACATCCATTGAAAGGTGGCGCATAGATGGGATTCCGAACTTTGCTGCTACAGCTTCGCATGATGCGCGACGTTCGGCATATCCACCATCGACGAGTGCGTGATGCGCTTGAGTATCAATGATGAGAAGTTCGAGACCTGCCGAAGCAACATCGAAGGGAACTGATTCAGTTGTGAGGTCACGGCAATCAAGGAGAAGCGCTGAACCCTCACGGCCCATCAATGAGACGGATTGATCCATGATTCCGCATGGCATTCCGACATAGTCATTCTCGGCTTTCTGGGTTGCACGTGCCATCTCTTGGAGAGATTTGCCTAAGTCGAAGAGGGTATTGAGGCCTACAGCAACCGAACATTCGAGTGCTGCAGATGAAGAGAGGCCTGCACCAGATGGGACATGGCCATCAACCAATATATCTACACCCGATGTGATTTCCATCGACCAGATTACTCCGAGGACGTATTTCTCCCACTCGCCAGCGCTTCCTGGTTTTACATCGTTGATATCGATGGTGAAGATGCGATTCTTACGTTGCTGTGATGCAATTCGAACTAAGCCATCGTTGTTACGGCTAATCAGCGCATCAGTGCGATCTGCAATTGCGAATGGGAGTACGAATCCTTCACTGTAATCAATGTGTTCACCGATGAGATTGACACGACCTGGCGCCTCTGCAATTACTTGAGCTCTATGCCCAAATAATTCTTGAAAAGTAGTCTCCAGCGCAGACATGGCTTATAGCTTTACATCTTTGAGCTGCTGGGCTGATTGCTCTGGCTTCATATCCATAATGAAAGCCCCCATCGCAGATTCAGAACCAGCTAAGTACTTTAACTTTCCAGGTGCACGACGGACAGAGGTGATCTGCCAATGCAGGCGCAAGAGATCGCGACCTTGGCGCACCGGTGCTTGATGCCAAGCCGCGATATATGCCATTTCAATTCCGAATACTCCATCGAGGCGCTGCATTACTTCGATTGCGATAGATGGGAAAGAATCACAGGCAGCTGGTGAAAGTTCGGTGAGATCGGCAACGGGTTGCAGTGGAACTACATGAATCTCAAATGGATAACGCGATGCATAGGGAGTGTATGCAACCCAATGTTCGTTGCGAGCGATGATGCGCACACCATCGCGGAGTTCGCGAGCGAGTACATCATCAAAGAGAACGCGACCTGTCTTCTCTTTATGCTCTAGCGCAACTGCCAACATTTTCGTGACGCGAGGAGGAAGATAGGAATAGGCATAAATCTGGCCATGCGGATGGGCGAGGGTGACACCAATTTCTTCACCACGATTTTCAAAAGGTGCAATATGTTCAACATATGGAAGCGTCGATAGTTCAGCTGTGCGATCACGCCATGCCTCTAGCAAGGTGCGAACTCGCTGGGGGGAGAGAGTCTTAAAGGAACCACCGTGATCACCGGTAAAGCAAATAACTTCGCATTTACCTGCCGCCACACCTTCGTCGGTGTCGGAGCCCACTAAATCAGGGAGGGCAAAATCTCCCTCAGGCGGACGAAGTGATGGGGAGCGGTTGTCGAAGACAACTACTTCATATTCAGATTCAGGAATCTCAGTAAGGAGTTCGCCCGTTGTTGGACAGAGTGGACAGAGCTCTTTAGGAGGCAAAAAGATGCGACCTTGGCGGTGGGCAGCCATCGCAACCCACTCATTGACGAGCGGATCTAATCGAAGTTCACCAATTCCTGGCTGCTCTTCCTTTTCGCGCTGGTCGAGCACGGTACGAGATTGACCAGCAGTGTCGTAGTAGCGAATAGTGCGACCGTCGTTCATGGTGCGGTCGGTGCGAATTACGCCGGCTGATAACTCTTTAATCTCGTTCATAATGGAGTAACTCTATCCCGCTAGAGGTTGTTTTCTTGCTAAGCCCAGTTAAGGGTGCGTTCAATCGCTTTCTTCCAACCGGTATAACCGATTGCTCTACTCTCTTCGGTAGATGTCGGATTCCATCGACGAGATTGTTGCCAGAGCGCTTTCAATTCGTCGGTATTTGCCCAGACACCAGTAGCGAGTCCCGCAGCATATGCAGCACCCAGGGCAGTTGTTTCAGTGATTAAAGGTCGAGTGATGTCGATTCCCATAATGTCCGCCTGCATCTGCATGCAGAGAGAATTCGCTGTGATGCCGCCATCGACTCGCATCTCAACCATTGGAACGCCAGAATCAGCAACCATCGCATCCATCACATCGCGAGTTTGATAACAGATAGCTTCAAGCGCCGCACGGGCAAGATGTGCTTTTGTAGCAGCGCGAGTAAGTCCGACAATAACTCCACGTGCATCGCTACGCCAGTACGGCGCAAAGAGTCCTGAGAATGCTGGAACAAAGTAGACGCCAGCTGTATCTGTAACAGATGAAGCCAGTGCCTCGGTATCAGCGGCATGGGTAATGATTCCCAGTTGATCGCGCAGCCATTGGATTGCCGATCCTGTTACTGCAACCGAACCTTCAAGTGCATACCGTGCTGGTTGATCACCAAATTTGTAACAGACTGTAGTGAGTAGCCCATTGTGAGATTTCACAATCTCTGTTCCAGTATTTAGGAGCGCAAAGTTACCGGTGCCATATGTTGTCTTCGATTCACCTCGATCGAAACAGACTTGACCTACCATCGCCGCTTGTTGATCGCCGAGAATTCCTGCAATTGGCACTGCGGCACCAAAAGGTCCATGAGGTGATGTGAGGGCATAAATTTCTGAAGAAGATTTAATCTCTGGCAATACAGAGCGCGGGACTTCCAAAACTTCAAGAAGTTCGCCATCCCAATCAAGAGTGGCAAGGTTCATCAATAATGTGCGACTGGCGTTGGTGACATCAGTGAAGTGAACTCCACCTTGCGTGCCACCTGAGAGGTTCCAGAGCAACCAACTATCAATGGTGCCAAAGCGAGCGGTCCCAGCCGCAATTGAACTTTGGACGGCAGGTGAGTTTTTGATGAGCCAGTGCATCTTGCTGCCTGAGAAATACGGGGCGACAGTGAGACCGCTCTTTGCGCTCAATAATTCCTTTGATTCAACTGGAAGGGAATCTAAATAAGAAGCTGTTCGAACGTCCTGCCAGACGATGGCGTTATGGAGCGGTTGGCCAGTCGTTACATCCCAGGCAACCGTGGTCTCGCGTTGATTGGTGATACCAATTGCTGAAAGATCTGAGCCCAAGAGGTTGGCCTGCTTGAGTGCGCCCGCAATAACCTCTTGAACGCGTTCCCAAATTTCAGCGGCGTCGTGTTCGACCCAACCTGCCTGCGGAAGAATTTGTCGATGTTCGAGTTGATGTTGCCCCACCACTCGTCCGCTTTGATCAAAAATCATGAAGCGAGAACTACTGGTTCCCTGATCCAAACTACCTACGAATGCCATATCCTTAAGCCTACTCAATAGAAGAAGAAATCGGTATACCCTCGATGTTTTCATCCGAACTTAGTCCAGATCAGCGCGATGCCGCCATTGCATCTTTGGCATCCGAGGAGTTCGACATTCTTGTTATCGGGGGAGGAGTAACCGGAGCTGGCGCCGTACTGGATGCCGCATCACGCGGTCTCAAAGTTGCACTCGTTGAAGCACGCGATCTTGCATCAGGTACATCGAGCCGCTCTAGTAAATTGATTCACGGTGGACTGCGCTACCTCGAGCAATACGATTTTAAATTAGTTCGCGAAGCTCTCCACGAGCGCGAGTTAATGGTTTCATCTTTAAGTCCACACTTGGTAAAGCCAGTTGGTTTTCTTTATCCGCTGCACGAGAAGTTAAAAGATCGCACCTACGTTGGTGCGGGCTTGGCACTCTATGACGTCCTTCGCGGATTTCAACGCGCGCTTCCGTGGCATAAGCACATGTCGCAGAAAAAAATTGCCGAGATCGCACCATCACTTCGTCAAGATATTGTTACAGGCGCTGTTAAGTATTACGACGCACAGGTGGATGATGCTCGCCACACCATGACAATTATTAGGACTGCTCGTCGCCATGGCGCAGTGATCGCAACCCGCGTAGAAGTTGATCAACTCATCCGTGACGGCAAGAAGGTTGTTGGCGCAGAGGTAACCGATACTGTCACCGGCAAGAAGATAAAGGTTTCCGCGAAGGCAGTTGTGATGTGTGCAGGTATCTGGAGTGATGAGATGCATGCCAAGTTTGGCCTCAAACCTGGATATGGCGTGACCATGTCCAAAGGCGTTCATATTGTCGTACCGGGTTCTGCCATAAAATCTGATACCGGAATCATCCTTAAGACCGCAGTCTCTGTACTCTTCCTCATTCCTTGGGGAGATAAGTGGATTGTGGGTACTACTGATACCCCATACGACGGAGATCGCGCTCATCCTCATGCGACCAGTGAGGATGTTCAATACATTCTTGATCAAGCCAATAAGGTGCTCGAGCCACAGCTTCGCCGCGATGAAATCATCGGTGTATATGCGGGGCTACGTCCACTCGTGGCAAATGCTAAAGATTCAACAACGACCAAGCTCTCTCGCGAGCATACAACCGATCGAAGTGCGCCAGGCTTCGTCAGTATCGCTGGCGGCAAATACACCACATATCGCGTCATGGGCAAGGATGCAATTGATCTCGCCGTTACAGACCTGCGTCGATTGGTCAATAGCTCTTGCACCGAGAAGCTTCCATTGGTGGGCGCAGATGGTTACTTCGCACTCACCCAACAGTCTGCTCAAATTGCAGCAGAGTTCGGAATCGAAGAGAAGTCAGTTGTTCACCTACTCAATCGCTATGGCTCTCTAATCAGCGAAGTTCTAGAACTTATTACCGAAGATAAGAAACTAGCTCAGTTGCTTGATCATTCTCTTCCTTATCTTAAAGCTGAAATTGTTTATGCAGTCACTCATGAAGGAGCAATGAGCGTTGATGATGTGATTTCTCGACGTACTCGCTTAGCTTTTGAGGCACCGCATGCAGGAATCGAATTAGCAGAAGATATTGCTACTTTGATTGCACCATATCTCGGATGGGGCGCGAAGGAGAAGAAGGCGTCGATAGCCGAATATCGCGAGCAGGTTGAATCAGAAGTTACAGCGCTGGCAGCGCTGATTAATTCTTAATTAATTCTTTATCTGGTTCCTGCAACCATCGGTCTTCTTTGGCGTTGGTTTAGCAGTAGGAGCAGGAGATGGAGTTGGTGCTGTTCCTTGCGCAAGTTCAAAGGTAACTCGCGTTGCAACATCAGCATGAGTTCCGGATGGATCACTAAAGCGTAGCTCGCCATTCCATGTGCCCGGCATATCTGTTTTCAGTGCAATTTTCCAAGTACCGCTCGTTGAGCGCACAATGGACTGGGTAAATTTAAATTGAACTGGATTGCGACCAGAAATAAATTTCACATCCCCTGTCACAACTGGAGAGCTATCAGGGCGCAGGACTTGCAAGGTGAAGTTAACGGATTTATCTGTTGTCGATGAAGATTGACTCTCTAACAACATCGTTGAAGTTTCATTATGTGGCATCTGATCTATCTCACCAGGGATCCAGGTTCCGGTAGCCAGCGCAAGGAATTCTTCTCGAGAGCCGCGGAAGACATTGAGATCAAGGCGGTTTCCAGGCACCCCATACTTAGGGGCGATTCCACATGAGGTGTACTGCCAGACAATCCACTCAGATTTACAGGCTGATGTCGTCCAAGAGTGCACGTAACACCCGATGTTCTTTACTCCAGGTTGCGCGTTAGGAATCGCGGGATCAATTGCATAGTGCGCCAGCCAGAGTGGGTACTTTGCTAACTCTTTATCTCGAAGCATCGCGCTCTCTAAGAAATTTGGATAGGAGTACAAGATAGGAGTTCGCCCGGTGCGCTCCTTCATTGTTGCAAGAAATGTCTTTGCCCAGAGAGTTGCCGCCGCTTTAGTTGCACGCTTTGCGCATGTGCCATTGCTGCGATACCTCGTGCAGTTATTCTCAAAATCGAGGGCATATGGAAGATCTAATTCGTTGTAACCACCAAGAGATGCCAAACGCCAAATAGCTTTCTGCGCCTGCACTCGAGCATCCTTGATAATCTCACTATCGGTTTTCACATCAGGAAGAGATGCATAGTGATAGAAGCCAGTAAATATCCCTGATGCCTGTGCGCTCTTTCGATCACCAGCAACCCATTTCACCGCAAGGCGATCTGCATCTTGCCGTGAATCGGATGCTTTGATAATGACAAAATCCAATCCAGCTGCGCGCATCTTTGTGAAATCAATTGGCTTGCCACCAGGGTGTTGCCATCGGCTGATATCGGCGCCATGGATGCGATTGCCTGGCCCTGACATCGATAGCGATGATGCAGCAAGAGCCGATTCTCGTGGCGCGGCAGAGGTAGGGGATGCAGTCAATGGAAAGGCGAGAAAGGTAAGAGCCGAGATAAAGGCGATAAATTTGTGAGCGCGCATTTACTTCTCGATAATCACAACGGAGATTCCAAAGATATCTTGGATAACTCCAGCTAACTGGGGTGCCATTCGTGAGCGCGCTTCACGGTAATCGTGCCCCATGGCAAGTTTGGAAGGATCAGAGAAATCGAGAGTCAGACGGCCGTTATCAAATGATTCAAGTCGGCCGTCAAAGAAAGCCATCCAAGCGATGCGGTTCTGGCGTTCGAGTAAATCCAAGACCTCATTCCAGCGTGATCGGATATCCGCGATGGTGAGGTCGGTTGGCATACCCCGACTTTACCGCAGGGAAATTACCTAGATCGCATGTTCGCGAGGCGAACCCAACCATTTGTAGTACTCAGAGGCCAAGATGACGCGCATATTGCGACCTTTCTCATGAACAACATGAAGATGTTGCGCGATTCGAGTGATGGTCTGCTCGACTGATTTCTCGCTGACATATCTCGCTTTCCCGATATCGGAGTTGCTCAAGCCCAAGGAGAGAAGTCGAAGCGTCTCAATCTGGATATCGGTTAAGGAGTTGAGGGATGAATCCCAATCATTGGCAAGCCAGACAGTGCGTGCACCTTCTTTCAGTGAGTTATCGATTGCGCTGCGGATATCGCGGAGTTCGGCGAGAGCTGACTTTTCTATGAGTTGAGTGCCGCGGGGGAGTTGATCTTCACGGATTCCGTAGAGACGAAGATCTGGCGAATCAGTAAGGAGAACGATTCCGAGAGAGGGATCAATCTCACGGAAACTTTCGAGGAGTTCGACACATCCATGATCGCAGCCTTGAAAGTTAATGAGGACTGCATCTGGATGGATGGCGCGGAAAACTTGTAGCGCACCATGCGAGTCTGAGACCTGGCCGACAATATCGAGGCCTTGCATACGAAGTGAATCTGCCAAGGTAGCGAGTTCGAAGCGGTTGCAATCGAGAATAAGTGTGCGTGGTTTTTCAATCTGAAGAGTCGTTACGTTCTGTGTCATGGTGTGACGGTAGCGAGGAAAGTGAGGAAGAAGTAGTGAAGTGATGCTCTTGTGAAGATAACGTGAAGTTAAGTTTAGGTTTGCCCGTCCTATTTGAGGATTGTTGCTACCGCTGCTGGAATTGCATCAACAAGAGATGAGGCGCTGATAGGTCCGCCGTTACTTGCAATCACTGCAGCTTTGTTATGGATCAGCGCTGCAGTTGCTGCTACCTCTGCAACCCTGCGAATATCGTTGAGGATCTCAATGTAATTTGTTGCGCAGAGCGCACCAATGATTCCAGCTAGAACATCACCAGAACCAGCAGTTGCTAACCATGGAGATGCCACTGGAAGTTCAATCACATAGCCATCTTGTGCAACGACAGTTCGCGATCCTTTCAACAAAACAGTGACAGCCAATAACCGTGATGCTTCCTGTGCCCAATGTGAAGGATTAGATTCAATGAGTTCGGCACTCGCGATAACGCCGCGTTGAGCCAAGAGACTCGATAGTTCGCCAGAGTGCGGAGTGATTAAGGTGGGTTGCTCGAGAGATCCTGCTAATTGCAAGGCACCGGCATCGAGCACTGTAGGAACGCTCTGTCGCTCCAATAGAACAAACCAGCGATGGCGCAGCCAAGTGGTGGCGTCACTGTACTTCTTTGAATCAATTCCAGAGCCAGCAAGCCACGCGGTGACTGGCCCTGGCTGCACTAGCGCCTCTGGAGTTTGATGAAGAACAAGATGTGCCAGGCCTGAATTACTATGGAAACGAATCACGCCGAGTCCAGTTGCAGATGCGGCGCGAGTAGTAAGAACTGCCGCCCCTGGATACTTGGCAGAACCTGTAATCACACCGAGGGTGCCACGAGAGTACTTATGATCAAGCTCGCTCGGAATAATGATGCACTTCTTCGCATCTTTGATTGTCCAGGTCTTCTTAGCCATGGCTACATCATAGAGTTCTTTATTGACTGCCCCAACGCGATAGCATCCGCGATATGCAACCGATAAAAGTAGTGGCACTCATTATTCTCTTCGCTACCTCTACTTTCTCGGCTCACGCGCAGACCCTTAACTCTGATCAGAAGATGGTTCTCATAGACAGTATTGGTGGCTCAATTTCACCAAAATCAGTTCTGGCTTCGGACTCTGGCTTAATCAGCGCGCACAACATGATGTATCGCCATAGCGTGACAATCTACGATGCCAACACCGCAGAACTGATTGCCACTGTTCCAGATTCTGTTGTTCTCTCTGACTTTGGATATACCCAGTACTCAGGAACTTATCGCGGAGCTCCTGTTGAAGGCGCCTTCTCTCCTGATGGGAAATACCTCTATTTCACAAACTATTCCATGTATGGAAAGGGCTTTACCAAAGAGGGTCATGACACATGTTCTCCAGCATCCGGCTATGACAAGAGTTTCCTCTCTCGAATAAATCTCGAGACCAAAAAGATTGATGCTGTATATCCAGTGGGGTCGGTCCCAAAGGTCGTGCAGGTGTCGCCAGACAACAGGTTCGTATTAGTGAGCAACTGGTGTTCCTATACCGTCACCGTGATTTCAACGGAGAGTGGAAAGACCGTAAAAAGTATAAAGATTGGGCGCTACCCACGCGGAATCGCAATCACCAAAGACAGTCGTTTCGCCTATGTCGCGGAGATGGGCGGCTCGCATATTCACCGAATTGATCTGAGTGACTTTTCGAAGACCCTTATTCCAATCGGCTCCAATCCGCGTGCAGTGGTGCTCTCACCTGATGAGAGCAAGCTCTACGTCACTATGAATCTCGCTGGCAAGGTCCAGGCATGGGATCTGATCGAAAACAAATCAATTAAGAGTGTGAAGACTGGTGCCAAGCCACGTAGCCTAGATATCTCTAGCGATGGAAGCGCGCTCTTTGTAGTGAACTTCAGTGGGGATACTGTCTCAAAGATTCGCACCTCAGATGTGAAAGTGCTGCAGACAATAAAGGTATGCAATGAGCCGATTGGCGTTACTTACGACTCTTCCACTAACAGAACGTGGGTCGCTTGCTATGGCGGGACTCTCAAGGTCTTCGAGAATCGATAAGGCGTACTTTAGTTAAGTGAGGCGGGTCGGGCTCGAACCGACGACGACCGAATTATGAGTTCGGGGCTCTAACCAACTGAGCTACCGCCTCCAGTGAAACTGGATGAGGGGCTAATCTTACTTGTCTCGATGCGTTCTTCTATCCATCTTATTTATACGCAGATAGACTGCCACCATGATTCACCTCAGCCAATCTCGCTCATCTATCATCTTTGAAGAAGGCGATGAGACCCTTTCAATAGTGCATTGGGGCAAGAAGGTTGGCGCTCTTGATAGCAACGGCGAAAAGGCGCTCTCAGCAGCGGTTCATAAGCCACATTTTCATGGCGGCCTTGATGTAGCTCCTCGCAATCTTGTCTTGCGTGAACATTCACGAGGCTTTATTGGTCATCCAGCGCTTCGCGGCCATCGTGGGGGAGTCGGAGCTTCGAACCGCTTTGTACTCAAGAGCGCAGTTCAGAAAGATCAAACACTTATCGCACTTTTTGTAGATGCAATTGCAGAGCTTGAGATTGAACTCACCTACACGCTGACTGCCACTGATGTTCTGCTCATTGACGGCAAGGTCTCCAATAAAGGAAGCACTGATTATTTCTTGGAGCATTTCTTGTATTGGATTCCATTAGCCGAACAGGCAGATCAAGTACTTGATTTCTTTGGGCATTGGACTAAGGAACGTCAGCCACAGCGCCGCGACATTGCGTATGGCCTCACTTCACGTGAAGGATTTGAAGGACGTTCTGGCCACGATTACACCATCACTCAAATCGCTCTCAACAATTCAACCAACTTCCGTAGCGGGCAAGCATGGTCACTTGCGATGGCATGGTCTGGAAACAATATTCATCACGTCGAACGTTTGATTGATGGCAGCAAAGCAATTGGTGCCGGCGAATATCTATTGCCAGGCGAGGTAATACTCAAAGCAGGAGAGAGCTACCAAGCACCTCGTGCTGTCGCATCTTTCTCCGATGAAGGTCTCGACGGTTTAACGCAAAATCATTACGACTGGATCCGTGGGCGCAGCAACCACATCACAAAAGTGCGCCCTCGTCCTTTGACACTTAATATGTGGGAAGCGGTCTACTTCAACCACTCATTCGATGGCATTAAGAAGATTGTAGATAAGGCAGCCGAGATTGGCGTCGAGCGGGTGGTTCTCGATGATGGTTGGTTTGGCGCACGGCGCAATGATCGCCTCGGTCTTGGCGATTGGGTAGTCTCTAAAGAAGTATGGCCAGATGGTTTACAGCCGATTATCAAGTACATCAACGATAAGGGAATCGAATTCGGGCTCTGGTTTGAGGGCGAGATGGTCAACGCTGACTCTGATTTGTATCGCGCACACCCAGATTGGATCTTGCAAGAGCCAGGACGCATTCCCGTTGAGGGTCGTTGGCAACAAGTTCTCGATCTCACCAAAGAAGGCGCGTATAACCACGTGCTCAATCAAGTAGATGCTGTATTGAATGAGAACAACATTGCCTACATTAAATGGGATCACAATCGTCACCTCTCTGACCCAATCAGCGATGGTCGCCCCGTTGTGCGCAAGCAGACTGAAGCCATCTACCGGTTGTTTGATGAACTCAAGCGACGCCATCCAGGTCTTGAAATTGAATCCTGTTCATCCGGTGGCGGTCGAATTGACCTAGGAATGATTGAACATGCCGATCGTTTCTGGACCTCAGATCAGAACGATGCGCTTGAGCGTCAACAGATCCAACGCTGGAGCGCGATGGTGATTCCACCAGAGTTCCTCGGTACACACGTCGGCCCAACTGTCGGACATCAGATGCACCGCACACATGAGATTTCATTTAGAGCGCTCAACGCTCTCTTCGGTCATGCTGGTATCGAATGGAACGTCACTGAGGCCACTGAAAGCGAATTAGCAGTGCTGAAGGATTACATCGACTTCTACAAGGAGCACCGTGGATTACTTCATTCGGGCGATGTAGTGCGCAGCGATGTTATTCAAGGAAATGCACTGATGTACGGAACTGTTGCCAAGGATAAGAAATCCGCCATCTTTACCTATATGCAGCTCACATCTCTCGATAACTTCGGGCCATTGGTAGGAACTTTCGATGGTCTCGATAGCAAAACTCTTTACTCAGTAAAGGTCAATGAGAAGCTCAGTACGCCAGAATTTTTGCAGAAGGCGCAACCAGGATGGTGGCCATCGGTAAACCTCACCGGCGAACAATTGCAATCAATTGGACTTCAGCTACCGGTCTTCAAGCCTGAGACTGGATTGCTCTTCGAAATCACCGCTCTTTAATCTAGAGACTCTTTAATCCGGATTCCTTACATCGTTATCTGGCTTATCCCAGAGCACCCATACCAGCATAACCAGGGCAAAACCAAAGAGGAGATCTTCTGCCGGCGCTGAAGCAATTCGGATTCCGATAATTGCATCAGGGGAGTACATCACGATGTTCTTTGATGTGAGCCACCAGTTGGTTATCAATTGAAAGAAGATGATGATTGCATAAGACGTCCAGAACCGCTTAGTGAGGATTAGTCGCGTGCGAGCGATGAAGTAATCCGTTGTTAGCGCAACGACGACGCCAGTAATTGCTAATTGGGTATAGGTCATTTGCGACCCCAATGTGGCTTAACCTTCACAACGGCTTCAATAGTCATCAGCGCTGCCATCGGAACGAAGATAAAGCAGGCATACTCTTCAATC
>JACCDM010922260.1_pt1 | contig 14234 bp, 9 predicted proteins | sample 7445851 | NCBI WGS metagenome assembly JACCDM01 (sample SAMN15323438, study PRJNA562643) | freshwater metagenome | isolation source: river surface water | place: USA:Blue River Watershed | collected 2017-08-16
ATTAAATCATTTTAGTAATCTACAACCACTTTGTAGTAAGGCTAATAGATATGTAAAAAGAAATATCATAGATGATACAGTATGTCTATGTTGTGGTAAAAAATTAGTAAATAAAAAATATTGTAATGATAAATGTAGAAAAAAATACTATTATATGAACGAAAAAAATACAACAGAGACAGAAGAAATTATTGATCAAGATATTCCTAAGGAGGAAGTAGATTGGAAGGATAAATATATCCGTTTATATGCTGAAATGGAGAATTATAAAAAAAGACATCAAAAAGATAAGGAACTATTAGCTGAATCTTTAACTATAAAATCAATGGAAGTTATTTTAGATTTAGATAATGATTTATCGATTGCTTTAAAATCTATTAAGGACGAGGAGTTATTAAATGGTATAAACTTGATCATTAAAAAGGTGAAAGATACTCTAAAACATAAAGGTATTGAGGAAATTCAAGTTGATAAGTATGATGAAAATATTCATGAAGTTATTTCTGTTATAGAGAATGGAGAAAATAGAATTGGTGAAGTTATATCTAAAGGATATTATTTAAATGGTAAAATTATTAGGTATCCTAAAGTTATATTATTTAAGTAAAAATGAATCTATATTTGGAGCCTATTAATACAGAAAATATTAATAAAATTACGATTTATGAACAACGAGATTGAATTAAGAGATTTTTTTGCTGCTCAACTTATGAGTGGGAAAGTGAATGATTTTTATTCACAAGCACACAGGGAAAATGTTGCACAAAAACAAGGTGATGAAGAATGGGTACAAGTATCTGCGGAAGAAGCGACAAGACGAGCGATAGACAAAGCAGCAAAAAACGCTTACATAATTGCAGATGCTCTTTTGAAAGCACGAGGTAAGTAATTTTTATTGCTTATAGCGCAAAAATGAGAAGGGACAACAAAATTTTTATCAATAGCTTCTATATGTTGGGCAATTGATATGTATTATAATTAATATTATGTTAAATAAATAGAAGAGGTGGTTAAGATTATTAATTTGTTGTGTAATCGAAGATCCATACCATTTAACATTTCATTATCAGTTGATACTAAAAATTTAGACTTAATAATAAATTATTCATCGGTAATAATGTTTAAATTAGATATAGTAAGAACTATAAGAGAAATGAAATTGGCACAAATTTTGATAAAATAAAATATTATGGGAAAAGACTATTATAAAATATTAGAAGTAGATAAAAATTCTACAGCAGATGAGATAAAAAAATCATATCGAAAAAAGGCAATGCAATATCATCCCGATAAAAATCCGGGTAATGCTGAGGCTGAAGAAAAATTTAAAGATTGTGCTGAGGCATATGAAATTTTATCAGATCCACAGAAAAAGCAACATTATGATATGACAGGACAAGCACCTGGAAATTCATCAGGTGGTTTTCAAGGACATGGCTTTGATATCAATGATATATTTTCGCAATTTGGTGACATTTTTGGTGGATTTGGCAGTAGATCATCCAATCAAAGAAGACAGAGAAGAGGAAATGATTTAAGAGTTAAGGTTAATGTAGATTTAACTGATATAATTTTTGGAACAAAGAAGACTATTAAATATAATAGACATGATAAATGCTCTACTTGTAGTGGTGCCGGTGGATCTGATTCTTCAAATTGTTCAGCATGTAATGGTACTGGTCAAAGAACAATTGTCCAACAAACTCCTTTTGGACAAATTCGACAAGCAACAATGTGTAATATATGTAATGGTGATGGTCAAATAGTTAAAAATAAATGTAGAGATTGTTCAGGTTCGGGTACAAAGGTGAAAGAAGAAACCGTTGAAATAGACCTTCCTAAAGGGGCTGTTAATGGTACATATTTAACAATGCCTCAATTTGGTAACTATACCAAATCTGGTGTTGCAGGAGATTTACAAATTGTAATAGAAGAGATACCTGATAAAGTATTTAAGCGAGAAGAAAATAATTTAGTTTACAATCAATCAATTTCGGTTGTTGATGCGCTCCTTGGTAAAGATTTTGAGATAGATTCTCCACATGGTAAAATTAAATATACAATAAAGGGTGGTACAAATCATGGTGATGCTATACAAATTGATGGTAAAGGAATACCTGATATTCATTATCACAATGAGATGGGAAATTTATATATTATAGCATCAGTAAGAATGCCTGATAAATTAACATCTAAAGAAATAGAATTATTAAACAAACTAAAAAAAGAAGAAAATTTTAAATGATTTTTTACTATATTTGTTATTCGAATGAAATATTATCCAATTGAAATGGAAATAATTGAAAATATCTCTAGTTTTATTTTAGATATAAAAATAAACAAATTTATTCTTTATATTGCACATCTATTTGGTTATCGAAAAGATGAGGAGCATATGGATAATATCACTATAAATATTGATCGTGATATCTATGATGATAGACTTATGAATATTTTGTTATTAAGTCTTCCCAATAAAAGATATGTATTTTTTGGAAATGATGAATCTCATATAGAAAATTTAGTTGATGATATTAAAAAGAGAGTATATAAAATACTTTCAGATAATTCTAAATTAGAAAAGAGATGTGAGAATGTTAAACAGGTATATTTAACATTCTATGCTAGTGATGATAAAGTAAGAAAGGGATCCATAATTAAAATAATGATGTATCGTGATAAAAAACTTTATTATACTTATGATACGAAGGAGGCAAAAAGATATGAGAGGGATTGTGCCCTAGAAACTATTTTAAGTTAAATAAAAAATGCGAAGAAAATGGGAAAATTTTTGGTTTGAATATCACTGTCCTAGTCCTATATATGGAATAGGTACACAAGGATATAGAAAATTTCGTAAACAGCGGCTTTTTAATATTATAATAGCATTTATATTATTATATTGTTTAATATTTTAAATGATAATTATATTGACAAGACCAATTAATTGTAGTTGCAACTTTTCCAGTAACTCTCATTCTAACATTATTTGTAGCATCGCTATCAATAGTTATTGATGTTAATGTTGGCCCAAAATCATCATAATAAGAATATGTTGACCCAATTTGTGTTATAACACCGCCTGTCTTTCTAAATGCTGCTGAAAAATTATAAGCAACACCTGCTGTAAAATCTGATTTAAATCCATTAATAGTCCCTGTAACACTTGCCATTTGGTTATTTGCCATTGAGACAGTTGCAATTGTTGTCAATGTCGTGTTTGTTGTTTGTAAGGTTCTTAAATCCGAATAGTAATAATCAGAGTTCATTCTAGTTATTTTATAACCAGTATAATAGGTACTACCAGATCTAATCATTGTATTTGATCCTTGATCTAAAATAATAGTTGATTCACCAATTGTATCTATATCTGTTATGTATTTACCTGCTAGGAAATTTGTTGTGGTTGTGACATTACCATCAGTTGCCGGATTAAATAATATTTCAACATCTTTTGGTGCACCTGCCCCATCACTTTCAACTCTTATATCAAATCTTCCGCCAATTCCAAAACATCTTGGACTGCTCATAAAAACATTTCTTGCTGTACTTTTAACATGAAAATGTGCTGATCTATCTGATGCTGTTGCTCCACTACCACCAACAGTACCTGGATCCTTTGAATAACAACCGATTAGATCAATATTTCTACCTCCGGTTATAACATAACTACTACCTCTAAATAAGGTTTGATTTCCACTTCCAATATCATTAATTGATTGTACACCACCGCTACTAGATGCTGTTATACCATAACTATTTGGTATATTTCCTGTAACTCTTGTCTCATTTACCTCGGCTCCACATCCATTTAAAACAACATTATTACATGATCTTAACCAATAACCAATACCAGCACCCTCGGCAGCGCAATTTAATACATTTGCATAGGATAATCCATTAAAGGCATATGCTGCAAGGTTGGCACTTGATACATAACAATTTGATACAAGTGTTGAGGTACAAGATCCATCAAAATAAAATCCATGCCCAGCAGCCTCAGATATTCTAACATTATCAAATACACTTAATAACATACCAATCATGAATATTGCATGGGATTTAGTTTTTTCAATATAAACACTTTCTAATAGGACTTGATTTAAAGCATTACCACCTCCGGAAATAAATGGATCTGGTTCTAACATATAAACCCCTCCTGATCCACTTGTACTATAAGTTGTTGATTTTACACCAACTAAGTCCAAATAAGATAATCTAAATACATTTATTCCTAATGAGTAAATATGATATCCTTGCCCAGCACTAGACATAACAATCCTTGTTACACCTGGCTCAGATGCTTTTGCTGCTCTACCTTGTCCTACTATAGTAACATTATTAGATGTTATATTAAAGACATTATTATTGGCTCCTACACTACAGTTGATTGTGTATCCTCCCAATATAATTGTTACTGGAATACTAATTGTCACTGTGGTTGTTATTGCCTGCGATCCTGTTAATCCTGTACAATCAATTGTTGATCCTGTTAATCCTCTTGCTTGTAAATCATTTATACATGTTTGTAATTTTACACCAAAGTTAGCACCTGCATAAGAATCTACTAATATAGATGTTCCACTGCCTTGTGGGCCAGTGAATCCTTGAGGCCCAGTAAATCCTTGCCAACCTTGTATGCCTGTTGGTCCAGTTTGACCCTGAACACCTTGAGGACCTTGAACACCTTGAGTACCTGTTGTACCAGTTCTGCCTTGATTTCCTTGCCATCCTTGATTACCTTGAGGACCTTGTACACCTTGAGTACCCGTTGTACCTGTTCTACCTTGAGGACCAATTGATCCGGGATCACCTAAATCACCTTTAATACCTTGAGGGCCTGTAAATCCTTGGACACCTGTAAATCCTTGGACACCTGTTGCTCCAAATTGTCCTTGATTGCCTTGTGGTCCTTGAGCACCTTGTATTCCTGTTGATCCAATATTTCCTTGAATACCTTGAAATCCTTGATTACCTTGAGGACCTTGAGGACCTTGTATACCCTGCCGACCTTGTGATCCAACTAATCCTTGAAATCCAGTTGTACCAGTTGATCCAAATCCTTGCCATCCCTGATTACCTTGTGTACCTGAAAATCCTTGAGCACCTGCTCTTCCTTGATTACCTTGATTACCTTGTGGGCCCGTGAAACCTTGTGGACCTGTGGCTGAACCTGCAACTCCTTGAGGTCCTGTAAATCCCTGAGATCCAGTATTACCTTGCCATCCCTGATTACCTTGAGGACCAGTGGCTGAACCTGCAATACCTTGAGGTCCGGTAAATCCTTGAGGTCCGGTAAATCCTTGAATACCTGTTGGTCCTTGTGATCCTGTACCACCACCAAGAGTACCTTGATAACCTTGAGGTCCGGTAAATCCTTGATTACCTTGAGGACCAGTGGCTGAACCTGCAATACCTTGAGGTCCGGTAAATCCTTGAGGTCCGGTAAATCCTTGAGGTCCGGTAAATCCTTGAATACCTGTTGGTCCTTCAACACCTGATCCAGTTGGTCCAAGATTTCCTTGCCATCCTTGATTTCCTTGCCATCCTTGATTTCCTTGCCATCCTTGATTTCCTTGATTTCCTTGCCATCCTTGAGGTCCGGTAAATCCTTGTATACCTGTAAATCCTTGCCATCCTTGCCATCCTTGATTTCCTTGAGGTCCGGTAAATCCTTGTATACCTGTAAATCCTTGTATACCTATTGATCCTGGATCACCTATATCACCTTTAAGTCCTTGTGGTCCGGTAAATCCTTGTATACCTGTTTTTCCTTGAGGACCAATTACTCCTTGTGGTCCGGTAAATCCTTGTATACCAATAGGGCCTTGTATACCAATAGGGCCTTGAGGCCCTATTGGACCCATACTACTATCTAATGCCAATGCTACTTGATTCCATACGGTCCATAAAGGATCTCTAAAATCTTTAGCAGTTATATAATTACTATTGTTATCAGGAAGATTAGCAACTACATTTTCCCATCCTTTATATGGTAAACCATCATCCCATAGATAACTACTATCATAGACAGGAGTTGTTTGAGGTGGTGTTATACCATAGTAACTAAATGTTAGATTACTCGGACTTGATGTTGCATAAATTGCCATCTATTAAGAATGTAATATTTTATCTATATATTAATTCTAAACATTCTTATATTGATGAATATAAAAATTAAAAATTAAAAATGTATAGTATTTTTCATATAGATGGTGGAATTGGTAAGAATATATTAGCAACATCTGTTATCTCATCGCTTAAAAAATCTGATCCAGATAGAAATATAATTATTGTAAGTGGTTGGCCACAAGTTTGGTTTAATAATCCTAATGTATATGCAATATATTCATTTAGTACGATAGCGAATTTTTATAAAAATTATATAAAAGAGAAAGATGTTAGAATTTTTCGACAAGAACCATATTATACAGAAGATTATCTTTTAAAAAAATCACATTTGATAGAATCTTGGTGTAAAATGATAAATATTAAATGGGATAAATCATCTCCTAAATTATACCTTTCTCCACTTGAAATAGAATATACCAAAATAAATTTACTGAAAGATATTACTAAACCAATCATGATTATTCAATCAAATGGTGGATCACAAAATAATGTAAGGCCTTATTCATGGTATAGAGATTTATCTTATGATATTGTCAAAGAAGTTGTTGATCACTATAAAAATGATTATACTATATTTCAAATAGGTTACAAAGAACAAGTTATCGTAGATGGTTGTAGCCGATTATCAGGTGAGTTGAGGGAAATAATGGCTGCATTTTTGTTTTCAAATAAACGATTATTAATTGACTCATTTGGTCAACATACTTGTGCAGCACTTGGTTTAAAATCTGTTGTTTGTTGGATTGGAAATGATCCAAATGTACTTGGATATAAATCTAATATAAATTTACTACCAAGTGCAGATAAAATTTTTGATACCCTACATTCATCATATTTAGAAGATGCTGATATTTCAGGAAATCCTATCCAATATCCATATGATACATTAGAATTGTTTAAATCAAAGGATATAATTACTGCACTTGAATCTTAAAAAAAATTTAAGGCAATTTACAAACTAAAATTCCATTTAAAAAGCATAGACATGTGTATGTTGTATCGAAATTACATGAGATACCAATTTTATAAGTGTTACCACCATCACTACTAACTTGTATACCACCACCATCAGATATATCAAAGTCAGAAGATCCAACTACACTTATATTGGGAGATAATAGTGTATTTTGATCACCATCTAATATAAGTTCTTTTCCTCCTATTATTACTGAATTTGATGCCCTGCTATGTAATATTGATCCAGTACTTCCTATTATTGCTGAATTTAGTATGTCGCAGCATACTATATTTTGCTGACCCCCAATAATTACTGACTTGCATACCCCACAGCATAGTAAATTTGATACACCACCAATTATTGCTGAATCTATAATTGCAGTGAGCTCATTTCCAAGACCATTGAGTTTACTTTGAGATGATGATATTATAGATGAATTAAATGTGTTTGTTAAAATAGAATTATTATAACCACCAATAATAACTGATTTATTATCACAATAGATAACATCATCAAAAAAAATATTAGATAAGCCTCCTATTATAGAACCACCTGTCGATTGAAATGTAGAATTATTAGAACCTCCTATTATTGTGGATAAACATCCAGTCTCATTTGTGTAGTTATTATATCCGCCTATTATCACAGAATCATACATACTTGAAGAAATATTTGATTGACTTCCTGCAATAATAACAGAATTATGTATATCATAACATATACAATTTTTATAACCACCAATTATGGAACTGGCCTTTATGTCAATGTATGCTAAAGTATTGTTATACCCGCCAAATATAGTCGAGTATGATGCTGATAATGAACTACTTCCAATAACTAAACTACTGTCATTTTTATTAAATATGAAATTAGCATCACCACTAAATGTTGCATTACCATTAAATTGAACAGATCCAACTGGTATCCCTACAGATGACACTACTGAAGGACCTTGATTACCAGTCCTACCCATTAATCCTTGATTGCCTTGACACGATTGAGCACCTCTTAGCTGAGCACCAATAAATCCTTGAGGTCCTTGAGAACCGGCTCCACCACCACCTGCAGATAATATATTCCACTTATTAAATCCAGCAAATATATATTCTGCTCTTGTATCAATTTCTAAGAATCGATCGCCAATATTAACACCAGTTGGTTTGGTATCTGTTGAATAACCTGAATATCTAATTGTCCTTTTCATTTCTTAAGATTGTCCTATTAATATACCATTTAGAAAGCAAAGGCAAGAAAATGATGTCATGTTACAATTTATACCACAAAAATAACTAGCACCACAATTAGAACTTACTCTTAGTGATCCAGTTGAACAGGATAGTTTTAAAATTGGAACATAAACTCTATTCACCTCATTATTTACTATTATTCCAGAGCCGCCTATTATAGAAACATTATTAGAATTACATATAATATTTGAATAACCTCCAATAATTGAAGAGTTACATGAGTTACAACATATTATATTTGTATCACCACCTATAATACTTGACCTACATGATATGGAAACAATATTACCTAATCCACCAATAATAGAAGAATTTTGGCTTCCAGTATATACAGCACTACCTGACCCTGATATAATAACAGAATCTATAGCACTATCTATATCATTACTATATCCACCAATGATAGAAGATCTAATTGATGCATTCATTTGATGTAATCTACCACCTATAATACCAGAATCCTCGGAAGTATCTCCTGATGTATTTATTGATCCGCCTATGATATAAGACGTTTTGTCTTCCCATAGACAATTACAATAACCACCTATGATAACTGAACATTGAGAATTTATATATGAACCACTTCCGCCAATAATGGCAGAGTTTCTAATTGAGTCTCCACTATTAGAAGTAATTACATTTAAATGGCCACCAATAATTGCAGATTCGGAAACACTTAATAGTGAATTTTTATATCCTCCTAATATTACTGATTGTGATGATGTTATAATTGAGCTACTTCCAACTATTAGATTAATATTATTTCTATCATATAAAAAGTCTGCACTTCCACTAAAGGTTGTACCTCCGTTAAATTGTACTGATCCAACAGGAAGACCTGGTGTAATACTTGATCCTGCAATTCCTTGTGGTCCTAAAATACCCTGTGACCCTTGCGGTCCTTGCGGTCCTTGCACACCTTGCACACCTATAATTCCTTGAGGTCCAATAGGTCCTTGAGAACCGGTTCCACCGCCACCACCTGCAGATAATATATTCCATTTATTAAATCCAGCAAATATATATTCTGCTCTTGTATCAATTTCTAAGAATCGATCGCCAATATTAACACCAGTTGGTTTGGTATCTGTTGAATAACCTGAATATCTAATTGTCCTTTTCATTTCATTTTAAAAAATTTTGGGATCAGTTATAAATTGTCACCGATCCCTTTTCTTGCCTTCCCTTATAAATTGTCAGGGACGCTAATTATCCTAAATACCTCATTTTTACCATATTTATCAATTATGATTTTATAATTTGTTACTAAACTATTTTTATGTGTTATTATATCATAAAAACAAATAAATATTTCAATACTACCTGGTTTAAGATTTTTCTTAAAGGTTCCAATTTCAGAAGTAATTATAGATTCTAATTCTTTTGTTGTAGTAGTCAGCATTGATATTTTATTATCAGTAACAACTCTTGTTAAAGTTGTAGATAAGTTTGTATTTATTAATTTATATTTTTGTGATTTCTTATTATAGATAAGAAATCTTAATTTTTTATTTGTAATGTTTGGTGTTGAAAAACTAAATGTTGCATGATCAATACTATTAATATCTACATAATTAATAGTATTATAGTTAGATGGAACTTCAATCAGTAATTGTTGAAAGTTGAGTGGATATAAAAATGGTCTAAAACTATTTCCCTTATAAATAGCATCAATATATATACTACCATTATCATAATCAAATTGATAAGTGCTACCTAGATCATTCATAAGGTCATCATTAGAATGTATCATTAAGGCAGGCCTACCAAGTGCTTCAAATGTAGTTTGATCCGATATAGTTGTTTCGAATGTTGTATTAACAAAGTAACCATCTACTGTTGAAGTAGTAATTGATCTATCAGATTTAACATAATAATCTGACATTATCATAGAATAAAATGCTGCTCCATCTGGATTATCAACAACACTTAAGTAAATTATATATACTTGACTATAATAAGGAACAACTTGTATTAGTGATTCTGTATTTCTATCTGTATTATTTCCACCTGTGCCATCAGAATTTAGGTATTTATAATTACCGAAATCATATAAAAGATTATCTAATTTTCTATCAATATTAAAATAAATATTTGCTGTTTTGCCTTTATCATAAATACGATATGTATCTATTGCTTGTGCTGCACAAGATGATGTCCATGATGTTGAGTAAGTAACTGCGTCAAACCCATTATTATCATAAAAAAGATCACCATAGAAATTATGTCTATTGAGTTTGTTTAATATTCCGAATGAGTGTACAACAGAAGGTACTGAATATTTTGAATATACTCTTTTCATTGTCTCAACATATACTGATTTACTGACCGAATAATCTTCAAAATTACCCATTGATGCTGTTGTACCACCATTTACAAAGCAAGCATTGAATTGATAAGATAAATCTCCGTAAAATTGAGAATCTTTAGTTGCTTGATATACTTTACCTAAAATATTTGATGACCCAGTTAGACCATTAGCATTATAGGTAGCCCATCCTGTTCCTAAAAATGTTTGTTCTGCTCCATCTGGACCAAGCCCTATTGATCTTTTTCCATTTTTTGATGTTCTATTTAGATATTGCTTTACTGATCCTGTAGAAAAGTGCATAGAGTTACCTTCTTTATTTTCCCTAAATGAATTAAATAAAGGATTTACCAATTTAACATTTCTTGGTTGGTCTAGTGTTTTCTCTAAATACATAAATATCTCACAGTCAAGTCTAATTTGACCGGTAAATAATATTTCATTTTCGAAGTAATTAATAATATTATCAATAATTTGCCCAGGCCCAATTAAATCACTAATAGATCCTGTTGTTAGATCTAATGATATCCATTCTATACTTATTCTTTCAGTTGATGAATTATGTGATGTTAGAATACTCACATAAGTTCCTTCATAGTTAGTATTTGTAAAATATTTATTACTTCCAGTACCTGATAAATACTCATCAATTTTTGCTTTTATTAATGTAGACATACTTGTATAGTCATTTACTACCTGAAAACTACCAACATTTATAGTATTTAGTATAATTTTTTTTCTATTTAGATAATCAGGATTTGAAAATGTTATTCCATGTATACCATCACTTATTACTAAATCGTCAGTAAATATTTGCTTAAACTGCATTCTTCCAGATTGACTACCCGTACCCATACCAGCATATATTGATATTGGACCAATTGCCATCATTAAATTTGGTAAAAAAGTAAATAAATCTGCTAGTATATTCATATCTGTTTTATATATTTAATCCTATTACACCTCCGAGTTTTATCCACATGCTAGTACCATCAGATTGCAACATATTATAATCCCAAGGTATAGTAAGAACCAATGAATCTGAATATCCCTCAATATTATCACCTGGATAAGGATATATATTGACATCTGATTGAGTAGATAAATCAACTTTTTTAATTATATATACCCTATTTTTTGCTTGTGCTGCAGGTGGTAGTGAAACTGTCAATCCTGAATTACTTGGATAGCATAATAGAGTAAAGTTATTTATTCCCAGTAAATAGTCACTTGATGTTGTTGCTAGGTCCAGTGATAATGAGCCATAGACTTGAAGAGTAGATGACGCGGTTGCTGTACTTGCACTGCCAATACCAACTACATTTCCATTATTAAAAATATTAGTTGATGTTGTTTGCCAATTACCATTTAAAAAATATGGTGTAGACCCTGTAATTCCAATATTTAGATAACCAGTTGGTCCTTGACTACCAGTATTACCCTGCCATCCTTGAGTACCTTGAGGTCCTTGAACACCAGCACCAGTTGGTCCTGTAAATCCTTGACTACCAGTATTACCCTGCCATCCTTGAGTACCTTGAGGTCCTTGATTACCCTGTGCACCTTGTGATCCAGTTGATCCTGTTCTACCTTGAAATCCAATTGATCCTGGATCACCTAAATCTCCTTTAAACCCTTGAGGGCCTGTAAATCCTTGAATACCAGTATTACCCTGATATCCTTGATTGCCTTGCGTACCTGTTGGACCTGTAAATCCTTGGCTACCAGTATTTCCTTGCCATCCTTGAGGGCCTTGTGCACCTGTTGATCCAGTATTTCCAATATTTCCTTGCCATCCTTGAGGGCCTGTAAATCCTTGAATACCAGTATTACCCTGCCATCCTTGATTGCCTTGTGCACCTGTGTGTCCTGTTAATCCTTGATCACCAGTATTTCCTTGAGGTCCTGTGTGTCCTGTAAATCCTTGAGGACCTGTAAATCCTTGGCTACCAGTATTTCCTTGCCATCCTTGTATACCTGTACTTCCTGTTGGTCCTTGTGGTCCTCCAAAAGGCCCGGTTGGACCAGCAACTCCTTGTGGACCATCAGGGCCACCATAATATGTAGCACCTTGTGGCCCTCTAAGACCCGCAGGACCAACTAATGAACCTGCGGTAATTTGAGTTCCGGGTGAGGAATTATTATAATCTAAATTTGTTAGTTGTAGAGTAGTTGAATTAGGTATGCCACCAACTAAAAAATACCCAGTATTTTCAACATAAACAATTTGACCAACAGAAGCCCATTCAGAATTATATACCGCTAAACTTACCGTTCCACCAATAGTTGGAACAACATCATCATATAGAACATTTGTAAATGCGTTATAACCTGTTGAACCTTGACTACCTGTATTACCCTGCCATCCTTGATTACCTTGAACACCTACACCTGTTGGGCCTGTCTGACCTTGCCATCCTTGATTGCCTTGTGATCCTGTTGGACCTGTCTGACCTTGCCATCCTTGAGGTCCTGTATACCCTTGAATACCGATTGGTCCTTGCACACCAGCACCAGTATTACCTATAAAGCCTTGCCATCCTTGAGGTCCTGTTGGCCCATCATTTCCAGAATTTCCAAGATTACCTTTTAATCCTTGAGGTCCTGTAAATCCTTGAATACCTGTTGGTCCTTGTATACCAGTCGATCCTAATATACCCTGCCATCCTTGATTACCTTGAGGTCCTTGAACACCAGCACCAGTTGGTCCTGTAAATCCTTGAGGTCCTTGAATACCAGTATTACCAGTTGGCCCATTTGGATCACCACCTGGCCCTTGTGGACCTGTAAATCCTTGGGCACCTGTTGGTCCTATAATTCCTTGAGGACCTGTAAATCCTTGAGGACCTGTAAATCCTTGAGGACCTGTAAATCCTTGAGGACCTGTACGTCCTTGAGGGCCTGTACGTCCTTGAGTACCTGTTGGTCCTGTATGTCCTTGGGCACCTGTTGGTCCTACAGTACCTTCCAATGCATACCCAACTAAATTCCATAGAGTCCAAAATGGATCTCTAACATCTTTAGCAGTTATATAATTATTATTATTATCAGGTAGATTAACAACTATATTCTCCCAGCCTTTATATGGCAAACTATTATCATATAGATAACTACTATCATAAGAATTTGTTGATTGTGGTGGTGTTATACCATAATAACTAAATGTAAGATTACTTGGACTAGCAGTTGCATAAATTGCCATTTATAGTATATAAATATTTTAATCTATATATTAAATTCATTATCTTTAAATTAATCGTTGGTTTTTTAAATTCAAAAAAATATGTTATATTTGTAAAAAATCTGATAGATGTCAAAATACTTTACTACATATAATAAAGAATCTTTGTTTAATAAGATTGATAAAATATCAATAGAACAGGTTAACAATCAGATTATAACTAAATATGATAATATAGTTAGGTCTATTGCTAATGTGTCCAAACATTACGAAATTTTTGATATTAAAAAATACTTAAAGGAGAGAATTGAGTTTATTGAGAAAAATTTCAATATATCAAAATACAATTTAGTTATTAAGTCTGGTCGTCAAGAATTAACACTATTGAGTGATATCATTGATATCAAT
>JACCDM010383511.1_pt1 | contig 14233 bp, 10 predicted proteins | sample 7445851 | NCBI WGS metagenome assembly JACCDM01 (sample SAMN15323438, study PRJNA562643) | freshwater metagenome | isolation source: river surface water | place: USA:Blue River Watershed | collected 2017-08-16
ATCGTTGAAGCGGAAGCCGGTTTCGATCTCGGCCAGAGTTTCGCCATCACATTCGATGTTCATGCAAACGTAGTGGGCTTTGGCGAGTTTCTGGATCATATAGGCCATCTGGCGACGACCCCAGTCTTCGACACGGTGGACTTTGCCGCCACGGCCGCTGACCAGACCCTTGTAACGTTCGATCATCGCAGGTACTTGCTCGCTCTGATCCGGGTGGACGATAAAAACTATTTCATAGTGACGCATCATTTCTCCTTAAGGTCGGATTACAAAATCGCCCACCCCGGCGTCAGGACGAGTGTGGGAAGAGGAAAGCCCGCGACTATACCGGGTAAATAGAGAAAACTCAATGTCATCAGATAGTTATCTGCTAATACTGACGGGAAACACCCTATATTGTGCTTGCCTTTCGCTCAATGCTGTATAAAAATACAGGCTGTTTATAAAAACAGTCGCTTTGCCGGGGAGTAATCATGATCAAACTGACCGCCCGCCAGGAACAAATCCTTGCGCTGATACGCGATGCCATCGAGAAAACCGGCTTCCCACCGACCCGAGCGGAAATCGCCAACGAACTGGGTTTCCGTTCTGCCAACGCAGCTGAGGAGCACCTGCAAGCACTGGCGCGCAAAGGCGCGATTGAAATCTCGCCCGGCACCTCGCGGGGTATTCGCCTCTTAGACCGACCGGCGGATAGCCGTCCTCGCCGCTTCAGCGTCGCCCAAATGGTGCTGCCCCACGCTGACATCATGCAGTTTTCCTTACCCCTGATCGGTCGGGTCGCTGCAGGCTCACCCATTTTGGCCGAGGAGCATATTTCGGCAAACTATCAGGTCGACCCCGCATTGTTCACCGCTCGACCCGACTATTTACTCAAAGTTCGTGGCATGTCGATGCGAGATGCCGGCATTCTGGACGGTGATTTGCTCGCGGTGAAAAAAGCGGATCAGGCGCGCGATGGCCAGATCGTCGTTGCGCGGCTGGATGATGAAGTGACCGTCAAGCGCTTCCGCAGAAATGGCGGTGTCGTGGAGCTACTGCCGGAAAATCCGGAGTTCGATGTCATCCGCGTGGAGCCGGGCAGGCATGAGTTCGCACTGGAAGGTCTGGCGGTTGGCTTGCTGAGGGCTTGGGGCTGAGGTCCTGGTTAAGCTTGGCACTTACGCTGTTCTTTCCAGCTTGATGAAGCGCGGTGGCCGAAGCCAAGCAAGGCTGCCCGAACCGTACCGTGTTTTTCGCAAGACTCAATGCGGCCTCGATGGCTCACTTCAGTCGCTTGCGACGCTCGATGATCTGCGTTGCAATCCCTCGCAGGATATTGACTTCTTCTGTTTCGAGCCCCGTGCGTGAAAACAATCGCCGCAACCGCGGCATCAGCTTCTTCGGATGATCGGGATCCAGAAACTCAATCTCGATCAGTGCCTGCTCAAGATGCCGGAACAAGCCTTCAATCTGCTCGGCGCTTGCTGCTTCACCCTGAAAACCGATACCCATGGCTTCGCGCTGCTCACCCACTGCAGCGACACGACATTCATACGCCAGGATCTGTACTGCCTGAGCCAGGTTGAGCGAAGCATATTCGGCATTCACGGGAATACTGACCAAGGCATTGCATCTTTCAACCTGTTCATTGGACAGTCCAAAACGCTCGTTGCCAAAGACCAGCGCGCAGCGCAGGCTGGTATCAGCATGTAATTGCTGCGCCAGCGCGCGAGGCGACCGCAACGGCGGTGAAAACTCCCGCAGTCGCGCCGTCAGTGCGACGGTCAGGTTGCATCCCGCCAGCGCCTCATCAAGGCTGTCGACAATACGCGCCTTGGACAGTACATCGTTTGCGCCGCTGGCAAAGGCGATGGCTTCTTCATGATGAAGCGCATCCGCCTCGCGCGGAGAGACCAGAACCAGCTCAGAGAAGCCCATGGTTTTGATTGCCCGGGCAGCGGCGCCGATATTGCCCGCCCGACTGGTTTCAACCAGAACAAAACGTACTCGCTCAAAGACAGGGACGTTGGAAGTGGGACGGGTTGACGGGTTCATTTAAAATAGCGGCAATTCGCGGAATTCATGCCGCATCGTTCATTCTCACTGTGGTGGCTATCAGCGATATCCGCTGGCAGCCCAATTTTAACGGAACCACCATGCACCCCATGATCAATACCGCGGTGAAAGCCGCGCGTCGTGCCGCCTCTATCATTACTCGTGCATCTTTCGAAGTCGAGCAACTGCGCGTCACTGCCAAGAATCACAATGATTTCGTGACCGAAGTTGATCAGGCGGCTGAGCAGGCGATCATTGATGTGCTGAGACAAGCCTACCCCGACCATGCGATTCTTGCCGAGGAATCAGGTGCCTCTGCCAATCTGCATGATGAGAATGAGCATGTGTGGATCATTGATCCGCTGGATGGCACCACCAATTTTATCCATGGATTTCCGCAGTATGCTGTCTCGATAGCACTGCAATATCGCGGCCAGATCACACAGGCGGTGGTCTATGACCCGACGCGCAATGAACTCTTCACTGCCAGCAAAGGTGCGGGCGCCTTCCTCAATGAAAAGCGCCTTCGGGTCGCAAAGCGCGACAAACTGGCCGATGCCTTGATCGGCACCGGCTTTCCTTACAGTGATCTCTCCGCGCTTGATGAGTACATGAAAATGTTCCATCTGATGACGCAAAAGTCGGCTGGTCTGCGTCGTCCCGGTGCAGCAGCACTCGACCTTGCCTATGTGGCAGCGGGCAGGCTTGATGGCTTCTTCGAAAAAAATCTCAAGCCCTGGGATATTGCAGCCGGCGCCTTGCTGATTACGGAGGCTGGTGGCATCGTGGCAAATTTTTCCGGCGAATCAGACTACCTCTACAAAGGTGATGTGATTGCCGGCTCGCCCAAAGTCTTTGGTCAGATGCTCAATGTGTTGTCACCGTTTGCCTGAGGTCGTCATCCCCAGCCGTGCTCGGACTCGCTCTGAAAATTCAGCCAACGCCGTTGGGCGCACCTTGAATGCGACCGCTGCGTTCATTGTGACAAAGCGTCTTTGAAACACACGGAATGCCGACTCTGACGGACCCTGTTATACTCCGCCGCGCTGCGGTCATTGTTCCAGTCTCCTGACCGCCCCTCCTGTAAATCCCCCCTTGACCTGTGACTGGCGCCCTGATGCGGCGGCGGGTCGACTTATTTTCAAAATCTATGTCATTTGCTGAACTCGGCCTCGCCGAACCTATCGTGCGCGCCGTCACGGAAAACGGTTATACCCAACCCACACCGATTCAATTACAAGCGATACCCGCCGTTTTAAAAGGTGGCGATCTGCTTGCTGGCGCCCAGACAGGCACCGGCAAAACTGCAGGGTTCACCCTGCCCATGCTGCAACTGCTGTCCGGCAAACCACGTCCGGCTGCGCGCACCGTGCGCGCACTGGTGCTCACCCCGACGCGCGAACTCGCCGCGCAAGTCGAAGAAAGCGTGCGCACTTACGGTAAATACTTGAGCCTGTCTTCTGCGGTGATTTTCGGCGGCGTCAACATCAATCCGCAAATTCAGCGACTCGCGCGCGGCCTCGATATTCTCGTCGCTACCCCCGGTCGTCTGCTCGATCTCATGCAGCAAGGTGCCGTCGATCTGCGTGCTGTAGAAATTCTGGTGCTCGATGAAGCCGATCGCATGCTCGACATGGGTTTCATCCGCGATATTCGCAAAGTGCTCGCAGCCCTTCCACCAAAGCGTCAAAACCTGCTCTTCTCGGCGACCTTCTCCGATGAAATCAAAGCCTTGGCTGACGGCCTGCTGGACAACCCTGCAATGATCGAAGTCGCACGACGCAACTCAACAGTCGAAGTCATTTCGCAAAAAATTCATCCGGTTGATCGCGACAAGAAGCATCAATTGCTGACGCACCTGATCAAAGAGCACAACTGGTTTCAGGTACTGGTTTTCACGCGTACCAAGCACGGCGCCAACAAACTGGCCGAGCAACTGAGCAAAGCCGGTATACCGTCGCTCGCAATTCACGGCAACAAGAGTCAGGCTGCACGCACGCGTGCGCTGGCTGAGTTCAAAAGCGCCGACCTGCAGGTACTGGTTGCCACCGATATCGCAGCACGCGGAATTGATATCGATCAGCTGCCCTATGTCGTGAATTACGATTTACCGAACGTGCCGGAAGACTATGTCCATCGCATCGGTCGTACTGGCCGTGCCGGCTCCACTGGTCAGGCCGTGTCACTGGTCTGCGTGGATGAACGCGGACTTTTGCGCGACATTGAACGATTCATCAAGCGGGAAATCGCGGTCGAAGTGATCGCTGGTTTCGAGCCGGATCCCAATGCTCGGCCACAACCGATACAGCTGCGCAGCCAGGAACACCGCAGCCAGCCGCGCCATCAGCAGGGCAAGCGTCCCTCAGCGCCCGCCGGACGGTCGGGCAGCAAGCCGGGCAATCCAGGCCAACGCAGTAACTCGCAGCGGTCAGCGCAAGGGGCTTCGAACACCCCTCGCACGCAGAGTGCAGGCACGGCATCTACGTCAGCCCCGGCGCCCAGACCGCAGCGCGCGCCGGGAATCCGTACTGCGGCCTTGCTCGGCCAGCCGGCGGCGAACGCAGCCTCCGGCAAGCGTCGCAGCGGTCAGCGCTGACCAACGCGGGCTGTGCTACATTTTCGCGTCACGCAAAGCCGGGCCTTGTGCCCGGCTTGTCTTTAACCTCTATTGAACTTCATCTTCGTCCGAATAACGCATGACCGCACCCGAGCGCTCCAGCCTGGACAATCACACGCCCATGATGCGGCAGTACCTGGGTATCAAGGCCGAGCATCCGGATACCCTGCTGTTCTACCGGATGGGTGACTTCTACGAATTGTTTTTTGAAGACGCTGAAAAAGCAGCGCGACTTCTTGGCATCACACTGACTCAGCGTGGTGCCTCGAACGGCAATCCGATCAAAATGGCCGGTGTGCCCTTTCATTCAGCCGACCAGTATCTGGCCAAACTGGTCAAGCTCGGCGAGTCGGTCGCCATCTGTGAACAAATCGGCGATCCGGCGACCAGCAAAGGGCCCGTAGAGCGCCGTGTACAACGCATCGTCACACCCGGCACCCTCACCGATTCAGAGCTGCTGCCGGAAAAATCAGACCGGCCGCTGCTGGCGCTTCATATCGTTCGGCAGCGCAAAGGCATCAAAGGCATCACGCTCGGTCTGGCATGGCTGTCACTGGCCAGTGGACGCTTGCGCGTCACTGAAATCATCGCTGATCCATCGCAACTGACATCCTGCATACGACAAGAACTGGAACGCATCGCACCTGCAGAAATTCTTTGTGACGCTGCATCCAGCGCTTTGCTCGAAGACCTGCCCGGTATTCGTCCGACCGCCGTCGCTGACTGGCACTTCGATCCCACCGCTGGCGAAAAATCGCTGCTGGAACAACTGGCCACCGCCACGCTAGCGGGCCACGGTGCTGAACACCTTGGCGCGGCACTGGGTGCAATCGGTGCCTTGCTGCACTATGCGCGCAGCACTCAGGGCAAACATCTGCAACATGTGCGCAGCATTGTCGTGGAGCGAGAGAGCGACACCATTGCGATGGATGCCGCCACGCGACGCAATCTCGAAATTACCGAGCCGCTGCGCTACGCCGAAGGTAGCTCACCGACCCTGTTTTCTTTGCTCGACCATTGCAAGACGGCCATGGGTTCGCGCTTGCTGCGTAACTGGCTGCATCACCCAAGCCGGCATCAGTCGGTTGCACAACAACGGCACGAGGCTATCGAAGCCCTGCTTGCCGCATCCCAGTCAGCGCATCTGGCTGATAGCTTGTCTGGCATGCCTGATATCGAACGCATCGCCAGCCGTATTGCTTTGCTGAGTGCAAGGCCCCGCGATCTGTCTGCCCTGCGTGCCGGGCTGGCGCAATTACCCTCGCTGCAATCGGCTTTGCGCACTGAAGGCCCGTTGCAGGGATCGGCGCTCTTGGCACAGACAAGTGAGGGCCTGAGCACGCCCCAAGCCTGCATGACGCTGTTACAAAAATCCATCGCCGAAGATCCCGCGGCACAGGTCCGCGATGGTGGCGTTATCGCCAATGGCTACGATGCCGAACTGGATGAACTGCGCGGTCTGTCCGACAACGCGGGTCAGTTTCTGCTGGATCTGGAAACGCGTGAGCGCGCCCGTACTGGCATCGCCAATTTGCGCGTCGAGTACAACAAGGTGCATGGCTTTTATATCGAAGTCACCCACGGCCAGACAGCCAAAGTACCCGATGATTATCGCCGTCGGCAAACTCTGAAAAATGCCGAGCGCTACATCACGCCCGAACTCAAGGCCTTCGAAGACAAAGCACTCTCCGCACAAGACCGCGCACTCGCGCGCGAAAAATTCTTGTACGAGCAATTACTTCAATTACTGGCACCGCACATTGCCGAGCTACAGCGCGTTGCCGAGGCTGCAGCGCAGCTTGATGTGCTGGTGGCTCTTGCGGCACACGCAGAACGCCACCACTGGTGCAAACCACAGCTGCAATCCTCACCCGGTTTGCATATTGTCCAGGGTCGGCATCCCGTAGTGGAAAATGTCATCGAACGCTTCATGCCGAATGACTGCGAGCTCTCACCCGAGCGGCGGCTGTTGCTGATCACTGGCCCCAACATGGGTGGCAAATCGACCTACATGCGTCAGCTCGCGCTGATTACTTTGCTTGCTTATGCGGGCAGCTACGTGCCGGCCTCCAAGGCAACACTGGGCCCGATTGATCGCATCTTCACGCGCATCGGCGCGGCCGATGATCTGGCGGCGGGTTACTCGACCTTCATGCTCGAGATGGTGGAGTCGGCTGCCATTCTGCACGGCGCCACGGAGCACTCGCTGGTGCTGATGGATGAAGTCGGTCGCGGCACCTCCACCTTCGATGGACTGGCATTGGCCTGGGCGATTGCCAGCGCACTCCTCCAAACCAATCGCAGTCTGACTCTCTTTGCGACGCATTACTTCGAGCTGACGCAACTGCCGCAGACGCATACTGGCTGTGCGAATGTGCATTTGTCTGCCGTCGAACACAAAGACACGATTGTGTTTCTTCATACGGTGGAGCAAGGCCCTGCGTCACAGAGCTATGGGCTGCAGGTCGCGCAACTCGCCGGCGTGCCGCAGAACGTGATTCGCGCCGCACGCAAACATCTCGCCGCACTGGAAGCACATGCTGCACAGTCCGACACGCAATTCGATTTGTTTGCCAGCACAGTGGCTGAAGAAACGGTTGCGGACCCCGCGCCTGATATCGCATCACCACTCAACGAAGCACTGCTGGGTATAGACCCCGACAGCCTGACACCACGCGAGGCGCTGGAAGCGCTCTACCGCCTGCGCCAGCTGGCAGAGGATTCGTCATCCCGATCATGAGACCTCTCGTACTTTGGCTGTCGATCGGGATACTCGGCCTGGTCGGTCTGCCCACCCTTGGTCATGCCGATCCATTTCGCTTCAGCGTACTCATGCGCGTGGCAGAAGAAAGCAATGAAGACCATGCATGGCGCACAGCAATCGAACATGCGCAGACGAATGAGGCTACCTTCATCGTCGTCAACGGGCTCAAGCGTTCCGGCGAACGATGCAGCGAAGCGTTATACCAGCAGCGCATCGATATGTTTAAGCAAGCGACCGTTCCAGTGATCTTGTCAATGGCAGCAACCGACTGGGCGTATTGCCGTGACCGGCAAAATCGTCCTGCGAGCTTGGTGTGGCTGAACCTTTTGCGAGAAAAATTTGCAAGCGATTTCAGCACGCAAGGGAGCTCAGCTCTTAACCTGAAATACCAAAGCGCGATGCCCGCCTACCGCAGCTATGTGGAAAATACACGCTGGGTTTACGACCGCATTTTGTTTGCGACCCTGCACGTGGCGGCCAACAACAATCAGTACATTGAAGCCGCCGGACGTAACAGTGAATTTGAAGACAGGCAGGTCGCCAATCGCGAGTGGATACGGCGGCTTGCGGAGGTCGCGATGCGGGAGCATCGTGCTGCCATCGTGATCTTCTGCGATGGCGATCCACTACCCGCCCCCTGGCTGCGAGGTCAGGAAAAAGATGGTTATAAAGTCATTCGCAAGCAGCTGCGCGAACTCGCCGATAAATCCGGTCTCTGGATTTTGCTGGTCCAGGGCTCGTCGGTGGAGACACCCAAGACCACACCCGAAATCGTCTGGGCAAACCGACTGGGCTATCTGACTCTGCCGACCGGCGTCAGCACGCTGGCCGCCGATCTCAACGCAACATCACCCTTTACCGTGGTCACGGAAGGACCGTAAGCCGCCTGCCTACTGCAACTGAATCGAGCGGAACTGGTCGCCCTCATCATCATCGTCGTGATGGTGATGGCCATGCGGCCCGTGCACATGCCCGTGGGCGATTTCCTCGGGACTTGCTTCCCGGACTTCAACCACATTCAGTGCAAAACGCAGGGCCATCCCGGCCAGCGGATGATTGCCATCAAGGACCACCTTGCCATCAGCGATATCGGTCACGGTGAAAACCCGCGCTTCGCTCGACTCGCCCGCTTCGGGCGCACCCTCGAACTGCATGCCAATTTCCAGTGGTTCCGGCAAGGCCTCGCGCGGCTCGATTTTCACCAGATCAGCATCATATTCGCCGAACGCATCCTCGGGCTCCACCTGAATGGTGACCTGATAGCCGGCAGCTTTACCCGCCAGTGCTTCCTCGATCTTGGGAAGCGTGTTGGCATAGCCACCATGCAGGTAAACCATGGGTTGCTCGCTCTGCTCAATCAGGTTGTCTTGTGCGTCAGAGAGCTTGTAGTGCAGAGTAACGACGGTGTCTTTGCCGATGTTCATCATGTCATCCTTTCGCTGAATCGGTGGCTGAGTATACCCGACACCTCCCGGATTACCCCCTTTCGAGAAGGCATTCTGGTGCCGTCGATATAATGGTCGGATGAAAAACATCCACCTGCTTGGCGGTCTCACAGCAGACCAGTTCCTTCAGCGGCATTGGCAGAAAAAGCCCCTGCTGATCCGCAATGCCATCCCCGACATGCGAGCGCTGCTCGCGCGGGAGGATTTATTCAGCCTCGCGGCACGCGAGGATGTCGAATCCCGACTGATCACGAATTTCCGCCAGCAGTGGAAAATGCAGCAGGGTCCACTCAGCGCCCTGCCCTCGACCGCACAAAAGAACTGGACGCTGCTGGTGCAGGGTGTAAACCTGCATGATGATCAGGCCGATCAACTACTGCATCAGTTCCGCTTCATTCCCGACTGTCGCCTGGATGACCTGATGATCAGCTATGCCACTGCAGGCGGTGGTGTAGGGGCGCACGTGGATTCGTACGACGTCTTCCTCCTGCAGGCCCATGGGCAGCGACGCTGGCGCATCAGCGCGCAGCAGGATCTGCGTCTGCGCGAAGATCTGCCCCTCAAAATCCTCAGACATTTCGAACCCGAGCAGGAGTTCATTCTCAACCCTGGCGATATGCTTTATCTGCCGCCGCAGTACGCACATGAAGGTGTCGCTGTAAACGAATGCATGACCTATTCCATCGGCTTTCGAGCTCCGGCCTGGCAAGAGCTGGGCGAAGCGTTTCTCGCGTTCATGGCCGACGCCATTGAACTGACTGGCCGCTACGCTGATCCGGCACTGCGAACTACCCGTCACCCCGGCGCCATCAGCGATCACATGATGGATGCCGTAAACCGCACCCTGCTAAAACTCGGGAGCACCGTGGCCGACAGAGAGATTTTCCTTGGCGAGTATCTGTCCGAGCCCAAGCCCTCAGTCAGCTTCGATCCACAAGTCAAACCGCTGGGTGCACGGCAATTTGCCAAAGCAGTGGCACGCAGTGGTATTCGCTTGCATCGCAAAACACGGATGCTGCATCGCGGCAAATATGTCTTTATGAATGGCGAATCCTATTCGCCCGGCACTCAAGATCGCCGTATCCTGAGACACTTGGCGGACAATCGTGCACTCGACGCCACCCATCTCACTCAGGCCTCATCCGACCTCAGCGAGAGCTTGTACCGATGGTATCTGGATGGCTGGGTCGATCTTCAGACAACCAAGGCCTTGCAAAAAACCTAATAAATCTACTTTACCGTTCTTTCAGCGCTCAATTCACCTGTATCTGCCCACAATTTTCCTGTACGAAACTTGGACCAGGTCTCTGCAAATCGCATAAAACGGCTTGCACGGTTTTCAAGAAGGCCAGTATAATTTCCGGTTAGGAAGTTTTGATGGTGCGGCAGTGCGTCAATTGCGTCTGCCAAGCCTGAAAACACGACCTGATGTGCGATAACTACCGGTAGTTATTAAACAAAATTGAACTGTAATTTTTTATATTTAACCGAAGGAAAATCATGAAAAAATCGTTGCTGATCGCTTCTCTGCTCGCCCTGGCTCTGGCTGCTTGCGGCAAAAAAGAAGAAGCCGCTGCTCCTGCTCCTGCTCCTGCTCCTGCTGCTGAAGCACCGAAGGCTGACGCTCCTGCTGCAGAAGCACCTGCTGCTGCTGACGCTCCAAAGGCTGACGCTGCTGCTCCTGCTGCTCCAGCTGCTGAAGAGAAGAAGTAATCACGGGCAACCGAGCAAAAAAGCCGTCCTCGTGACGGCTTTTTTGTTAGCTACAAGATCGTCTGCCGGGCAGCTGCGTTCACTCCAGATTGACGTAGCAAGTTCTGGTCGTGAAAAAAAATTCTCCGTCCCGCAGATCGCTTATCCCCTCAGAATCCCAGCTCCCGAATAACTGCGCGCGCCATTCGCTGCGGCATCACCATCAGCGCCTTCAGACTGTCACCTTCAATATAAACGCTACCGCGCAGCACGCGTGGCACTGATGTTTTTACGTCGGGCTGAATGCGTATCCGATAGTGCACCTCACGAAACAGCGGCTCACCCTCGCGTGAATTCAAGGTGGCTACGGTACCGCCATGCGACGAAGACAATATCGCGGATGGCAATGCATGCGCGGCGGCTGTATCAATCTCCACAACGCTGCCCTGTACCGGGCGCACATTCAGATCATCCGGATAGAAAATCGCACGCATTCCCTCTCGCAGGCGATGCACGCTCGATTCATCTACATACGCATGGATCACACCATCATCTTCAGAAACCACACGCATGAGCAATTCCCGTTTGCGCACCCAGCGGCCAGGTACTGCATCGGCAAGCAGATCGCGAATGACCCCATCACCTGGCGCGCGCAATCTGAGTAATTCTGATTCTTTTTCTGACAAATGCTCGGCTGCGCGTGTCCCGGCAAGCTGGCTTTCGATCGCATGAATACGTTCACGCGACTGTGTGTTAGCCACTGTCCGCTGCAACTCCTCGATCAGCGCATTGCGCGAGATCACAGCGGTATCCCGACGAAGCACGGATTCAGGAGACACAACAACGACCAGCTCATCGCCCACCGCCGTTGACTGGCCATCACTCACGCCGACCTCGACCAGCAAACCGGAGGATGGCGCCTGAATGAAATACGCATGACGCGCCGTCATCAATGCAGGTGAGCTGACCGAAGACGCCAGAATCCAGGCCCAGCCAGCGAGTGCGACCAGCGAGATCACCGCAAAAAGCAAAGTCCATTTCGGACGCAGCTCGCGCCATCGCCGGTGCAACACCAAAAACTCATGATAAACGGGACGAATTACGAACCATACTAATTCGACCAACATCAAGAAAATTCCCAGTAGTTTGAAAAAGTAGTGATAAACAACGACAGCGATCGTGACAAAAACAATCAGACGGTAAATCGAGGTTGTCAGTGCAAACAGGGTCAGCCAGTTTTTGCGGCGTGCAGACAAATAAGGCTCAGGATCGGCATCACGCAAGCCAAAAAACCACCGCCGCAAACGCGCTCGAGCCAACGCAGCGCCTCGCTCATGCAGGTTGGGCATGTCAAGAGCATCAGACAGAATGTAGTAGCCATCGAAACGAAAGAATGGGCTGGCGTTCAGTCCAAGGGCAACCAGCCAGCCGATAAAAGCGACAGAGAACAGCATGCTGCGCAATACACTGTCAGGCGTAATGGTCCACAGGAGCGTTGCCACCAGTGCAAGCGATACTTCCGCAATCATGCCAGCCGCGGCAATCCACAGACGCTGATGCTTGTCGCGAAGTCGCCAGCTGTCACTGGTATCGGTATATAGCATCGGATACATCACAACGACGGCGATACCCATGGCCGGCACGCGTACACCCAAACGTCGCGCCGTCAGCGCATGACCGAATTCGTGAAAAAATTTGCTGATAACACCCGCTGCGCCAATCAATATCAGCCCCTCGAACGAGAAAGATTCATCCGTGTGGGCGACCAGTTCCGACCAATGCTGAAACACCAGGTGAACATCGATCAGTGCAAGCACCAGCAACACCAACAGCATGCCTCGGGTGTACATCCAGCCGGTGCGGACGACCAGTTTGTTCAGCAAACGCTCGGGATTAAAGAGCGGGACTCGGAAAAACAAGTAACTGTGTAACAAACGTTTCCACAGGCTGGGCTGATGACGTTCGCGCCGATCACGTAAAAACTGTCTGACCTCTCGTCGTGCAGGCGAGAGCAATTCGTTTTCCTGCAAAAAGCCGAGCAGCGGAAGAATATCCTCAGTCCCGACGACGGTACCTGTCGAATGGGAGACGCGCTGTGCAAGCTCGGCAATACCGACAGCGGCTGACCACTCTGACAGCACCGCGAATTCGAATGGACCGACATCAAAAAAACGATTGCGCACCGGATCACGAATGCGCCATGTGCGGCCTACCTGAGCCACGATCGGACCCTGCAGAAGCTCGAGATCCTGCCGGATATCTGGCAGAACCGGGCAAGCCTTGGCGGGCAGCTGGGCGACGGCATCGATGTTCAAGGCTGCCCCTTCAGACCTACCAACCCAGCAGACGACGCAGGGCCCGAAGCGGCTTTCGGATCAGCAGATAGCCCAGCATGCTGCGCTCGCCATAGATACGCGCCACACCCTTGAGACCAATACGCGGTAAAGAATCACTGGCCTCAAGGGCTGCATGCATCAAGTACGCTGCACGACCGTCCGGCATGATGACTGCCTCATAAGCACTTTCTACCACCCTGGCGTGTCGTATTCGCAAAGGATCAATATCCAGATTGAATTCGATACCCGGCGTTTCACCGAGGGGGATTGCCTCTTCGACCGGCACATAGAGCGTCAACCAGACCTTGCCGGGGTCTGCGAGCATCATGATGCGCTCGCCACTCTGCACCGAGCGACCGGTCCATTCCTCGGCATCGCGAAATATGGCGACACCCACTGCAGTCGAACGAATCTCGAGACGGTGAGCAAGTTCATCAAGGTACCCAGTCTCTGCTGATTTTTCTTCAACCCTTGCTCGCAAGGTCCGCAGCTCGGCACGAGCGTTTTCGTCGCCAAACGCTTTGCCGGTGGCTCGATCCAGCTCGGCTTGTGCAACCCCCACGGTCTGCTGTGAGACGAAAAGTTTGCTGCGAACTACTGTGCCGTCATAGCGCACGAGAGGTGTGCCATTTCGGACTTGCTGATTAGGCCTGACCAACACGCGCTCGATCACGCCATCTTGCGTGGCTGTGATCGGCATGGCATCTCGCGCACTGACCTCGACGTTACCGATGGCGGATTGTCGTACAGGCATCATCAAACCACCTGTCAGCACCCCAATTACCAGCAGAATCACTGCAAAGCGACTCGCGATTCGAAACCCTTGCGATCGCCTCAGTCCCGAACAAACCTGCCACCGCGTGAGCATTCGAAAGACCGAATGCGTAAATCTGCCGAGTATTTCAATCTCTCCCGAGCTAAATTCGTGACTGCGCGCCACAAAAATACCGCCAATGACACGACTATCCGAATCACGCAGCGGTAAATGCCGCGAATACTCGAGCAGGTAGTGTCCGCGCTCAGTTCGCAGATACATGTCGTCGAAAACATCGGGTATCAATTGAACCGGTGCGTTTGCCGGACCAAGAAATTGTCCGGCAAGTAGCTCGAACCAATGCGTGAAATCAGTATGGCGCTCGATACTGGCAATGCCCGCGACAGCCACAATACTCGGACGGCCAAAGCGACGCCGCCACATCACCGCCTGCCCGGCGCCGACCAGCGCTGCCATGGCATTGACCGCGACCAATACGGTGTCGGCCTCCGAACTGGCGCTGAGTAATGCCTCGGTCTCAGCGAGCAAGGTCGTCTGTAATGTCTCATTCATGTTTTGCCGCGGATC
>JACCDM010782112.1_pt1 | contig 14213 bp, 12 predicted proteins | sample 7445851 | NCBI WGS metagenome assembly JACCDM01 (sample SAMN15323438, study PRJNA562643) | freshwater metagenome | isolation source: river surface water | place: USA:Blue River Watershed | collected 2017-08-16
AACTGAACCAGCATCTGAACCAGCATCTGAATCATCAACTGAACCAGTAACTGAACCAGCATCTGAATCATCAACTGAACCAGCATCTGAGCCAGTAACTGAACCAACGTCAGAATCAACCTCACTCTCTTGCTTGGTGTCGCTCGACATGCTTGGTTGACGGTGAAGCTACATTTCGACATAAAAAAATCATTTTTTTATGACCGTTAGGTAAAGAATAGTATGTTATATTTAGGCTCATATTCAGCTGAATATGAATGTAGAGCTGAATATGAATGTAGAGCTGAATATGACATGATATAATTAACCCTATAAAACATATATAAAAAAACGATTCAACTAATCACCATTAAAACCATTCTAAACGGCTATTAGGGTTTTCTTGACACCACCTCAAGGAAAATTCAAGCCTACGTGGTTTCGTCTCTGGGTAGGTTATGCTCTCCTGACAGTAGTTGTTTACATCGTGAGTATCTTTGTAATACATCACCACGAAATCGCGCATATCCTTATCCGACACAATGAGTGAAATATACTGCGTGTATACTTCATACATGATTAGGCGGATGTATGCAACACCGCTCTGAACCACCGTGTTAAAATATGCGTGTTCATCACCGCGACCCTTTCTTTGTTCTATGTAACAACTTATGAAATCGCCAATTTCATCAGTCTTATTTACAAGCATGAAGTAAATGCAATTAGTTATGAATCTCTCAAAATCACGCCTACTGTTGGGTGTTTTCATTGCGATCTCAAATAAGGATATGGCATGTTCGCGAATGGTTGGACTTGTAGAACGCAGTATCTCTTCGAGCGCATTGATAAATTGGTCTGTTGTTAATTTCTTCAGCCGTTCAATCATGTTTAGCACACTGGCAAGCTTATTTATCTTATCGTTTTCGCGTTTAAGTTCTTCTGGTTGTGGTCTCAGAGCTGCTATTTTTCTAGGATCAACCACATTACTATTCGAGGGACGCTTAGCGTCATCTGTATCGAGACATCTGGTATCATCTGATCCAGTAACTGAACCAGCAACTGAACCAGCAACTGAACCAGACTCTTGCTCAGAATTACTCGACATACTTGGTTGCCGATGAGGATGCGTTTCGATATAAAAAAATCATTTTTTTATGGGTACAAATTTGTTTGTTTATAATTGCGGTCTATTTTACGATTTTTTATTCAACAAATTCCAATTTTCTTATTCCATTTTCCATGGATATATGCAGTTATTTTGCTTCATTAAATATTTTCAATTTCGAAATATGGTTGTATGTAAATTTCATTCTCGAATAATGTTAAGCAATCCATAAATACGCAAAATTTTATCCATTCATATCATGCATTAAATAATTATAGTCAAAATATTTTAAATTCGTTATAGCCAAGTATTTTTTTTACTAAAAAATTGAATTCATTAATTAAATTACTAATGTATGCATTTTGGGATCTTGTGTGCGACAATCCAAATAAATCATGGAGTTGGAACGGTATTTCACGAAATCCAAATATCACATGGGATATTATTCGAGACAATCCATATAAACCATGGGAATGGTCTTATATTTCACAAAACCCGAATATCACATGGGATATTATTCTGAACAATCCAGACAAACCATGGAAGTGGAATGGTTTTTCACAAAACCCAAATATCACGCGGAATCTTCTACGGAATAATCCAGATAAACCATGGAATCGGAAAGATATTTCACTAGATTTACATATTATGTGGAATATTATTGGACGTAACCCGGATAAACCAAGTGATTGGTGGCATATTTCACGACATCCAAGTATCACGTGGGATATTATTCAGACTAACCCAGATAAACCATGGTGTTGGGATAATATTTCACAAAACCCGAATATCACATGGGATATTATTCAAACCAATCCAGATAAACCATGGAATTGGCGTTGTGTTTCATGTAACCCAAATATTACACCATGCATAGTAAAGGATAACCTAGATAAACCATGGAATTGGCATAACTTATCATATAACAAAATGGATCAACCATATTATAGCTCACAACACCATAAAAAACAATTGGCTAATCAGTTGGCCGAAATCATATTCACTGAACTAATATCCGTTGTATGCAATCCACGCCATCATCCATCCAATTATTTGCCAATTTGTGAGTTACGCGATCATCCATTAAGTAATTACGAGCAGAATATTTTGGATACACTGTAATATGTTTTAGAATACACCACCACAGAACTCTGTTTTTTTTAAAAAAAAAATGAATCCAGTTAACTGGATTACTAATGTATGCATTTTGGGATCTTGTGTGTGATAACCCAAATAAACCATGGGAATGGCATTGGATTTCACAAAACCCAAATATCACATGGGAAATTATACAAGCCAATTCAGATAAACCATGGTGTTGGGAATGCATTTCAAAAAATCCAAACATCACATGGAATATTATTCAAAATAATCCAGATAAACCATGGGATTGGGAATATTTTTCACAAAGTTCAAATATCACACGGGATCTTCTACATGATAATCTAGATAAACCATGGAATCGGAAAAATATTTCACTAGATTCACATATTACGTGGGATATTATTAAAAATAACCCAGATAAACCATGGTATTGGTATTATATTTCATGCCATCCAAATATCACATGGGATATCATCAAGAACAATCCAGATAAACCATGGAATTGGTATGGGATTTCACAAAACCCAAATATCACATGGGACATTATCCAGGATAATCCGGATAAACCATGGGATCGGTATGGGATTTCAATAAATCCAAACACCACATGGGATATTATTCAAAATAATCCAGATAAATCATGGTTTTGGGCTGATATTCCAAATAACCCAAACATCACATGGGATATTATTCAAAATAATCCAGATAAACCATGGGGGTGGGATTCTATTTCGTTTAACCCAAAGATTACATGGAAAATTATTCAAAACAATCCAAATGAGCCATGGTTTTGGGAAAGTATTTCGAGTAATCCAAATGTCACGTGGGAAAATATACAAGCCAATCCAGATAAACCATGGGAGTGGGAGTGGATTTCAGAAAGCCCAAATATCACATGGGACATCATTCAAAACAATCTAGACAAACCATGGAGTTGGCTTTCTGTTTCAATAAACCCAAACATTACACCATGCATAGTAAAGGATAACCCAGATAAACCATGGAACTGGCACGGCTTATCACAGAACAAAATGGATCAACCGTATTATAGTTCACAATACCATAAAAAGCGATTGGCTAATCAGTTAGCCGAAATCATATTTGCTGAACTAATATCCGTTGTATGCAATCCACGCCGTCATCCATCCAATTATTTGCCAATTTGTGAGTTACGCGATCATCCATTAAGTAATTACGAGCAGAATATTTTGGATACATTATACTTTTGATATTGTGAGATTATATAAAAAAATGCTATCCTAACAATGGCCCACAGCATGTGCTCAAAATAATTTCCAACTTCTTATGTCGCTCGTAATCTCGAATATCACACAACATATCCTTGAATTACGGTACATCTCTTGAATATACACTTGCTCGGATTCAGTAAATGTTTTGATTCTCGAAATATATTGTATGTATATTTCATACATTATCGTCATAAGGAATGGCATAAATTTGTGATAATTATAAGTACATGCCTTTCCTGAATTGTGATGCGAGATACATCTAGATACATATAATTCTAAATTGTCCATATCAAATAGTAACATATAATAAATCGACCGATTGATTACACAACGTAACAATTCGCTGTCGATTAGTAATTCAACAAAATCTTTAATAGAATCAGAAATTGGTTGATAATCTTTATGGTTAAACAAATCCATATATGTTTCGAGTAGTGAATCGTTCTTTGTAAAAGATTTTAATTTGTCAATTAATGAATTAATCATTCTCTGTCGAGTAGCATTAGCTAATGCTGATTTCAAATCCGCAATAGGATATTTACACAACCCAATCTGTTTACGCTTAAATAACAACTGTTCATCTTTATTCATTGCAGTAAACGTTTGTTTTGTTTTAATGTTATTTAACACAAGCTTATGTATCAATTCTTGTTCGATTCCAGAACGCAAATGGTATACATTGCTGTTTTTTGCAATGAATAATTCCCAACGGATCGATTCGAAAATATTCAGTATCTCAATAATGACATTCACTTCTAATTGTTCAATCACATCGATCATCCACTTGTTGGATTCGTAATCAGATAACTTTGTTCTTTCCATCGAATTCAACCAATATGTGTTAACAAAATCAGCTGAACGGACGAACAGGTTTAGAAACAACATTGCCACCATTAGTTGAACATCACCAGAATATTTGTTAAGCAATGCGACGAGCTCATCTTCATATTTGCTCTTAATTGGTTTATATATCTCTGGATTCATCAAACGTTTATCAAACATACTAATCAAGTCGCAGACAATAGCGCGTGGTTTGCTGGATGCGATGATGTCATCGATGATTTTCCGGTAATCCACAACCTCTGACATGTTTGTGTTTTGGTCATATGGCCAATAATATTCAATTTTTATTGGCCATATGACCAAAAAAAATGGTCTCTGTATCAACTTTTACATTCTGACTTCAATCGCTTCAGATCTACTGTGATGGATATAATCTATCCATCTTATCTTTCAGTGATTTTTCTATTTCTAACAATGCATTGAAATTTGAATTGATGTTCTCTTCTTCCGATTTTTCCCACGGCATATCATTCTCTTGTCTATGTTGTAGTAGTAACACTTCACACATTTGGTTACACAATATTTGCTTAATGGTATCGAGTCTGCGCATGAAATCTTCCTTCTCGCAGCATTGTAGATGATCCTTGCGGTTAATGAATTCTTTCAAATCCTGTTGACGCTTGACACGTTCAGAGGAACTATCATCACACTGACGCTTGACACGTTCAGAGGAACTATCATCACACTGACGCTTGACACGTTCAGAGGAACTACCATCACACTGACGCTTGACACGTTCAGAGGAACTACCATCACACTGACGCTTGACACCGTTTTCGCGCTGCATTCTCTTGTCTGCATATTGCTAAAAAAAAATCAATTTTTTTTTCAAAAAAATTAGTCCGCGACCTTGTCTAACTTCTCGTTATTCTTATTCTTTTTTGATGGGAACTCCATAAGCTAAAACAATCTTTCGCAACATACGAATACTCAAAATCTGTCGATGATTCTTCTTCATAAACCCGTGATAAAGCATATGCCATCCTTTCATCCTGTAAAAGGGTGGAAAAGTATTGTGTATATAATTCAAACAACAGTAATTTGATAAATGCCATTCCATCTAATATCTTCTTTGTCACGGCAGCATAATTACAAAATTTTTTGGATTTTATAACAAGCTCCATGAACGGAATTAAATCATCAACACCATGTTCCAAAATGAAACCAATACATAATAAGATATAATACCTAAACATTTCGTTGTTATCCGTATCCTTCATAAATTCATAGAATCGTTTAATTGGCGCCTTATAATGAGCATTCTTGCAACTAATTAGCATATCAATTGCTGCAGCATATTCCGTAAATGAATTTAAGTTTTCAATCACGTCTCTCGTTTTTATTAAATGTTTATGTTTTGTAAATGCAATTACTGCAGCATCAAGGTCGCTACTTGAGCACATCAGCATATATATGCGCAAACGCACTGTTTGCGACTCTGAACCACTTTTGTCATAATGGATGCAGCGATAATCGCACTCTGTGTGACTATGGGCTTTATGTTCCCGCTCTTTAAGTATTTCTAACACTGCGCCAAACGAGGGCTCGGTATGATCATAATTACTCATATGATCATATTTGTTCAGCATTTTTTGCAACTCATCGCTGTCATAACAAATGCGAGAAATATATTGTGTATATAATTCATACATAATTATTTTAATAAATGACAACTCACATCTAAGTTCACCAATATACACACAGAAACATCTTGAATATACGTAATTCCACAATATGTTTTCTTCTAATACCATACATAAATATTCAGCGCCGAATTTTAGTAGAAAATAATTACTCTCGGAAATTATTCCGGGTAAACAATCATAATCCCCCAGAAATACTTTCTTAAAGAATTCGTGAAATGATTCCCGATGCTTATCGTATTTTGTATGCGCTAATAACTGATTTAATGCTCTCTCGTATGAGGGACTCTCTAAGTCAATCATTAGACGGACTACTTTATCCATGAACGTGTCATCGGGCAACATACCAGTAGCCATGTTGAGATCCTGTTCGGAAGGACGTAACCGTTCAACGCTATCGCCCATTGTGCAATCTCAGTGAAACAGAACTTGCTAGCAATTCAACAATAAAAAATCAATTTTATGCAGTGATGCCCTCATGAATGAAATGGAAATGGCCAATATTGCCTTCATTAGTGTAATTAATTATATAACAAAAAATAACAACTGATATTTCTTGTTAATTAATTATTTAATTCATTAATCGATCTGATTTGGGTCGTTTTTTCATGCCACTTCTTTAAAGAGTCAATAGTTATTTGATGAAAATAACAATCATTTTGTTCGCAAAATTCTATTAAATCGTCTTTTAATTCTTGATTTGTTTCGGTCCGCGATAAATATTGCATGTAAAATTCATACATAACCAATTTTATTAATGGTAATCCAGAGGTAAAATATTTGAAGGTTAATTTTGATGATTTAAACCAATCATTTTTAGAGTCCCATATCATATAATCCACAAACCAACCGAAAAATTCAATTCCATGCTGAACAATGAAACCATGACAGGATTTCATAAAGCGTGATCGAATATCGGGAATTTGACTATCCATCCAACCATAGAATTCCACGATATCATCTCTAATGTAATCATATTGTGTATGACGCAGTAATTCTTCAATTACATTTCTGCCACTCGAATTTTGTAAGATTTCCATTACGTCACAAATTTTACTCGTTAGATACAATTTTTCGATATTTGCTGTGGCGCTTAATAATTCCGCTTTTGACGGACATGCTCGCGCGATACGCAATCGGCGTTCTTCCCGCGCGGCCTTAAGATTTTCTTCAGTCCTAGCATTTTCAATATCGAGTTCCATGCATTCAATTGCTTCTTCGAATGCGTTAGTCATTGTAATGATATGCTCAATATTAATATCAATTTTTTTTAGGGCGTCCATAGCACTTTCTAGGGATATGGTTATGTCTTTTAAGTGTCCAGGTAATATTTTCCAGGATGCGATTAGTATTTTACAGTATCCAATCATTATCATCATTTGCTTGATTAATGTTTCATTATAAAGTATTTCTTTTTTTAAACTTTCATTATTACACAACCCAATTGAATCTACACCATAGTTTCCTCTGTTTCTTACAAATTCCTTCTGTATAGTTGTTTTATGTTCCAAACGGACTATCTCATAATTTATTGAAGTATAATATATTTTCTCTTCAGTTTTACAATACTCAGCAAATGTTTTGCCACCTACTATTTCATATAATGCATCGACATTACCATCAAACTCAATGAGATTAGCTGAAGTCTTTCTATAGTCATCTATAATTTTGCCGCATTTAGTTTTACTTTCCTCGTATTTAACTTTATCTTTTATAAATTCGTCGCTCACTCTCATAAATTCATCTCTTACATTCTCACATTCATGATATATTTGGATAAGTTTGTCAGATACTTTTCGCCATCTATCGTGTTTCGCTTTTATGGATAGTCTGATACTATCCATTTGTTTTCTAATCATTTGGTTTGAGACATCTACTCGAATAACGTTCTTTTCAAACTCATCCATGGTTGACTCTAACTTCTTTTCGGCATTAGTATATTGCGAACGGACTATTCTATATTCATCTTTGGCTTTCCTTAACTTAGCATTAACTTTTACATGCTCGGCCATAATCGCTTCCATGTTTGTTGCAATATTATGAAAAAATATTCAATTTTATCAAATTCTAAAAAAAAAGATCCTTGTCTAATCCTGATGACAAATATATCTCAACTCAAATTCTCTAGTAAGAATATATGAAATATGCTGATCATGAAGTTCATTAATTAAAATTCTAATTAATGGGAGAACCGCTTTAATCTTTTCCACATATACATGATTTTTTTCATCATAACGATCGTTGAAGTATCGCTCAATAACTACATCCAGATCATCGAAATAATCACACAGCAAGTATTTAATGCACATTGCGATAAAGCCGTAGAAACTACCAGAATCAGAATCCTGACCCAATTCATCGTAGACTTTTTTAAATTCGTCGCGTCTATCGTAATGCTCTGTATGTTTCAATAACCGATCGATGGCAATATGATAGTGTGTTCGGGACGTCATCATGTGAATTAAATGTTTCACACCGTCCAAATACTTATATCTATGTAACATGAATTTTGCATGTTTAAAACTCTTATCGGATGGGTATAGATTTGTGGTATTGTTGTGAATTATCACATCACTAATATGGTGCTTCACAGCAATTTTTTCAATCGCCATTTTAGCAATCGCTTTACCAAAATCACATCGTTGTTTACAGTAAACATCCTCTTCACGCATCATGGATTTTTCGTGAGATTGGAATTCGGATTCCAATCCGGGTGATCCAAACCAATAAAAGTAATAACAAGACTTCTGTTTGTAAAGTGAAATTGTCTCATTCAATTCTCTTTGGTTGGTTCTGATTCTAGAAATATATTGTGTATATAATTCAAACATGATGATTCTGATGAACGACAAACCAGCCAATGCTTTCATACGAATGTGATAGTACATGCCATTGACATTTTGACATTTTATTACGTGTTTCATCGCGGGAATCAAAAGGTCAACACCGTGAATTAACATAAACATGATAAATTCCGAGAACGCCTTATATAGATATGTAATCTGACCTGTGCGGCGCAATGATTTGAAAAATGATTTAATTATCTTGCGTGTTTTGTCATATTTGCTATCTTTCAACAGATGAGTTATCGCTTCAATGAAATGCCTAGTTTCTAATTTTAACATCATTTTAACGGCATCCTTAATGTGATCGTCTATCGTTGCCGGCTTTTGCTTAAGTAAATCATTAGCCTTTTCTACACTGTGTTTAAATGTTGTATCCACATTTTCAACCACCCATTCATCATCACTGGACAAGCACTGCGCCATTCTGACTCAAGTCCAATCGACTGAACTACAGTATGGCATTTTAAATTCAATTTTTATAAGATGATTTTCTTGCCCAATTTTTATAAGATGATTTTCTTGCCCAATTTTTATAAGATGATTTTCTTGCCCAATTTTTATAAGATGATTTTCTTGCCCAATTTTTAGCTTGCATACCATCCAACAAAAAAACAATCCGTCATTTATTTCGGATTTTGATTTACATGTCGACCTACATAATACATCGCGTTGATATCATTCCTAATCGGGGCAATATATTTTATGTATAATTCGTAAAATAGAATATTAATAAAGGGCAATCCTTCTTTAAGAATTTTAATGCATTCGATATAATGTGGAAAATTCCCATATTCACTGACGTATTCTTCGATAATTTCTTCATGTTCTGATAAACCTTCATTTAGCATGCGATCAATATAATGCAAAAGAAAGCTGCGGAAATAGGTACTATTATGAGTTATAGTGATAACAAAGAATTTTTTGGTGATGATGCGTACATCACCATATTCTCTGTGGTTTAGTAGATGGTCAATGGCGTCCCCGTATCTAGTTGGGGACTTCAAATCATTCAAGATTTCAACTATGTTCTGTAATTGCCTATATTTGTGCATCATATCGATTGCGAATTTCAGATCATCATTTGATGGATATAACCTTGCAATGTAATGTAATGGTTGCTCAACAATAGCGTTACTATCAGTCATTATTTTATGGATGTCAGAGCAATGCACGCATTTTTGAGCACCCTTTGCATAACTTTGTAATATTTCGGTTAAATTAGCGCTTGATTCTACACTATCAATGGAGTAGTAATAAGTGCTTCCTTCATAATTAATTGTATACCCATCGATTACCCTTTTAAGGATGGCTTTGTCATAAATTATCCTAGATAAATATTGTGTATATAACTCGCATATGAGCAATTTGATAAAAGGTAGGCCATCTCTCACTTTTACGTATTGGCGATAATCCCAGCACGTTGGAGTTTGACATAATACTTTATGTTCAATGACTAGTCCCAGGAATGTAATACCGTGATGCAACATGAAGATGTTGAATATAGCAATTCTAGAATATAAATATTCTCTCTCAACTTTTGTGTGGAACGACATGAAAAATTCTTTAACTTTTTTACGACAATGATCATATTTGGAATGTATCAACAACCGGTTGATTGTTTTATCAACCGTTTTCTCAGATCCCAATTGAGACATCAGTTTAATAATTAATACGACTAAATCGTTGTTATAATTAGGAATAACGACGTCGTACTTCGATATTTTGTCAATCGCGTCGCTGAGTTCCTTAGCAGACGGATACAAACTGTATACGCAATCATGAGGGTTTGACACACAATCATCAAAACTATGGCTGTCCATTGTTCAATCACGCCTTCGACTTGTTTTGCTGAAGCCTTCGACTTGTTTTGCTGAAGCCTTCGACTTGTTTCACTGACGGATTAGTAGAAAAAAATCAATTTTTTTTACAAACCGCGCATGGTGTTTTGAAGTTTTTGTCGGATGCTGCGTTTCAGTGACCAAAATCTACTAATATATTTCACCCAAAGTTCTGCGCTAATAGTGATGGTAGTGAATTTAACTACATCCATATATGTTCTACCAATGAATTCTTCATACATGCTGTCATCACCTCTAAAATAATCTATACATTCTGCCTCTAACATTTCAATTAGACCAGCGTATCCGCACCTATACATATACTTCACACAACGGTTAAATATTGTGCAGACGTTTTTGTTGCAGTGATAATAAATTATCTCATTTATGCGTCTAAATAATTCACACATTTCATCACACAAATATTTCTCAATTATTTCTTTTTTAGGGTTATATGGAGCGAACATGGATGATATCTCCATATGCATTAAATGATTGTTAAGGGCTTGGTAATCGAATTTCGCGACTTTTAGATAACGATAGCTTTGGTTTACCGCCATCTGATCTTTCAACCGTTTTACATCGAAACGTCGGTTCGCGCATTTTGTATGGCACAAGTTACCTATTTTTCTTTCGACAAATGATCTTCGAATTCTAGCGCTGTCCACTGAATATATTCTCGCATATTCTTTGCGGAATAATTCATAATATTTGCAAATTTTCGACAAATCTTGTGCCGATAATTTTTTAAATACATCAATAATAAATGAAAGGTTTGTTGCCGATGAATCAACCTTGATTGACGAGTCAATCAAGTGTCTTTCTCCTCGCGCATTCATTAGATAAATATATAGATACCTAATAATTCGCATCTTAACATGTTCGTTCAACGCAGTAATTGCGTCAACGACATCTGACGGGAATCCACGACACAACTTATCCAGTCTATGTTTGTCGCGATCAGTAAAATATAGCACCTTTTTAGCATCGAACTCACTCAACGGCGGCATCAAAGCACTAATGAAGTCACACGTCATCATTTTCTGCATAAAGGATAAAAAAAATCATTTTTTTTCCTGTTGCACATCAATTATCGCAATTAACACAATTTTTTATCTCCAAAATAATATATTTCACAAATTATAATATTTCACAAATTATAACATGTTGGAGTATATAAGTTTGTTGATCGCAGTAATTATTATCATTTATTTAAACCGGAAGAATTCTGCAGAAAAATATGAAATAACGCATGATATACCACGTACTGCAAAAATACCGATTGCGGTGGATCAACCACCTGGATATAGAAGATCCACAGAAGTCGTATCCGACGATTCGATTCACCGCGCAAAATTCCAGCGCCAAGATGCAGCGCCCGGGCCATCAAAAATTGGTATTCGCGACAAATCTGTGTTCAAAGATACAGAATATTTAGTGTTCGATCACAAAATCGAAATGGGTTAGTTGCAATCGGCTCAACTGACTTACGCGATTGGCACATGCGATAATAGTTTCTTATGTTTTTTAATAAACGCATGATATAATTCATCCCATAGTGGGTCTGCTTTATATCTCCTCCCGCTCATATTAACCACATAATTACTACTGCTTATATATGGTTTGCGCATGGACAACCCGCCATCGGCCCATAATCCCATAGAATAAACATTTCCCACCATAACCCAATCATAACTGTCAATTGAGTATTCCATAAACCATTTATAAACATCATGCGGATTTATTTCACATAAATTCATAACATTACATATTATCATTAAACGTTGAATGTGATGCAGATATCCTGTATTCCAGGCTTGTTTAATAGCATCATCAACGGCTTTGATTTGGGTATTTCCTATATACCACGCCTTTGTTAATGTACTTTCATTCCCAAAATAATTGGAGTTTCTAATTTGGTTCCCGAAATATATGTATAAATATCGTTGATACTCGCGCCATCCAATTATCTGTCTTACAAATGCCTCCACATTTCGAATATGTATATTTGTTTTTCTATATATTTCTAATGTTTTTTTGATGACCGTATTTGGTGTTATTAAACCAATATTTAGTAATGGCGACAACAATGAGTGAAATAAAATTACATTCTGATTATTTGTTGAAATTGTTGAATTTGTTGAGTTTGTTGAAATTGTTGAATTTGTTGTGTTCGATGCGTCTGCTGAACTATTTACTATCGCATCTTGATATGTTCCGAACGAATTTAATTTATTTAATATAAAATCATTAAACCATTTTTTCGCATCTTTGCGATTGATTGGATATAAAAATTCGTTAATATGTCCTGGATTATTTGGAAATAATTTGTCACACCATCTCGCCGCATCATGAATGTGAGCATTAGTATATATCTTATTTTTTGGTATAATAACATCGCGCGGTAATGGATTTCTATTTTCGGCGTCATATGATTTGTCGAAATCTTTAATGTTATGAATATGTAACTGATTCTTATAAAAAACTGAATGACTTTGGCGTTTTTTATCTTTTTGCGTTTCCCAAAATTCTCTTAATTGCTCAAGCGAATTCATGAAAGCAGGTGATTGCAAAATGATCAAATTGGCGCCGATTTTCTGGCAAATTTTATTAAGTTCGGCTTCAAGTTGAACATCACAAATTTCGAACACGTGAATTTCTGGTTCGTCAATAAAACTCCATTTGTTCTTGAGAAAGTTTTCATAAGTGATATAATGAAATTCTCGCGCCGATTTTTTACCCATCCATTCGCTGATTTCGGCACAGTACGCTTGGCATGTCGCGCGATGAAATATGATTTTCTTTTTATTGAACTTCATTTTCACATGTCGAAATCCATAAAAAATCGGGTGTTCGACAAGAATTATTTTGTTGAATCGTGTCAGTAATTTTGGCTCAAATAATTGATGCGGAAATAACAAAAGCGTGCTCACCACCATTTTTATGTCGTATAGGCTGCTGTTATATGAATGGAATGTTGTTATATGGATGGAATGATGTCGTATGGATGCAATGCGGGATATATTATATTTCAATAAAAAAGTAATTTCAACTTACAAACAATTTATTGTAGTTCGCGGGATAATGCTCCTTGACGTAATCCATCATATTTGTAGTTCGCATATCATTGTTACACTGGGAGCAGATGGGTCGCATATTTTCGATCGTATCATCGCCCCCGTTCGCTCTCGCGTGAACATGTCCAATTTGGAAATCAAAGGGCGTAATTTTGTTAAAGTCGCAGCACGGACATTTTGTTGAAAATACATCACCATTATATTTTTCCCACACCTGTTGGCGTTTGATTTTTGGAATTAATGGTGTGGCAGATGTTTTAAGTAATTTTGGAACCCATGCATAATGATATTCACATGTCTGCGGCGCGACCGCATATAACGGCAAAATGAATTTATTTTCAATACACGCATGTAATTTTGGTGTGATTTTAAGCCCAAATTTCTTGCACAAATTAGTTGGCGTCTCATTTGAAAACTCTTCGTATAATTCGTTGATTTTTTTGAACATCGATTCTTCATCGTTAATATTTAATTTTGTCATCACATATGCTAAGTCCTCGATGAACATTGTTAAGTCCATATATGGTC
>JACCDM011482989.1_pt1 | contig 14209 bp, 12 predicted proteins | sample 7445851 | NCBI WGS metagenome assembly JACCDM01 (sample SAMN15323438, study PRJNA562643) | freshwater metagenome | isolation source: river surface water | place: USA:Blue River Watershed | collected 2017-08-16
CTGCAGATAAAATTTTACCTGCATACAAGAAGGCTTTATCTTCAAATGGTCCAATCATTTTAGTAGAATATCCTGAATTATATTATGAAAATTAAAAGATTATTTGATGTTAAAGGACCGGGTGGATTTGTACCAACCGCATGGAATTGGAATTTTACTAATGATATGTGGGATAATAATTTTGTTGTAAATCACAACTTTATAGAAAAATTTAATTTAAAATATATCCAAGTTCCAGTATATGATTGTAATTTAAATTTACCGTTAGATTTAAATGATAAACACATTTCAGAAGTACGATTAAATCCCGATACAAATTTATTAGAAGATGGTGATAATGAGTTTTCAAACTTCTTTATGACAATACACCCATACGGTAGTATAGATACTTGTACAGGTAGAAACACAAATTATCACGAAAACAATCACTCATTTGATTTTATATCAGAAATTTCCAAAAACTATTTAAGAAATGCAAGTAATTTTTATTTAGTTATGGATTATAGTAGTGAGGGGGATATACGAAATTCTTTATTTGAAAATCTTCATAAAAAATGTAAAGAAATAAACTTATCACCTAAAAAGGTAATTGTTATATCTGCTTCTATGAACACACGAAGCATATATGAAGAATACTTAAAAAACAATCCTGAAATTGAACAATTTTACACTGCCTATTATTGTTGGTCTTTGACTGCAAAGAAAAAAGAAACCGAACATCTTTTAAGTAGAGATTCGGTGTTCGAATTTAATGGTAACGCAAATGAGTGTTCGTTGATGAATCTTGATGAGTTAAAAAATACTAAAAATAGGTCAAAGAAGTGTTTAATATATAATAGAAGAATAGCACCTCACAGAGTTATAATTTTAAGTTTGTTACACAATGATAGATTAGCCGATTCGTGTGAATATTCAATAGATTTATCATTATGGGACCATGGTGATTTGGGTCTTGAATTATCAAATGGAACTGATTATGATAATATTTCATATATTGAAGATAAATCATATAAATCTAAAATGATAAATGGGTTTTTTAAACTAAGAAAAGTAAACAAAAGTGTAATTGATTTTGAAAATGTAGGTTCGGTGTGGGGATTTGGATTTGAACAAAAAGAACCATATATGAATACTTATTTTAGTCTGATTACCGAAACATTATTCTACGAACATGGACATTACATTTCTGAAAAATCTTTAAAGGGTATTGCACATTTACACCCATTTGTAATACTTGGTAAACCAGGTATCATAAAACAACTTAAAAAGTGGGGGTTCAAGACTTTTTCAGATTTTTGGGATGAATCATACGATGATATCCAAAATAATTCACAAAGAATTATCAAGGTATTTGAAGTAGTAAAAACACTTATTGAAAAAACAAATGAAGAATGGGATATTTTAAATGAAAAATTATATCCTATATTAGAACATAATAGAAATCATTTACTTTCAATGAGTGAAGAAAGTATATCAGATATATATGTAAATAACCTTTATAAATTATTAGAACATGAACCCAATCAAGAAAATTATTCTTTGGTTTAAGAATAAAAAAGAAGAAAAAAGAAGACAAGAAATCTACAAGAAAAAATTAGAAGAACTTCGTAAAAGAGACCCATTCGTTTATAAAAATCACTAATCTTTCAGTATAATATATTTATTACTGACGAGGTATTTCTTTTTATGAACGAACTTACAAAATATTTAGTTGAACAAATATTATTAGAAGAACCTACTCCCATAAATAAAACAATTGTTGTTTATGTTGGTAGGTTTCAACCTTTTCATAAAGGTCATTACGCAACTTATTCACACTTAGTTAAGAAGTTTGGAAAAGATAGTGTATATATCGGTACGTCTAACAAAGTAGAGAAACCAAAATCACCATTTAATTTTAAGGAAAAGAAAACAATCATGACCACGATGTTTGGTGTTCCATCAAACAAAATATTTGAGGTTAAAAATCCTTATGCACCTACTGAAATATTAAAAAAGTTTGATGAAAAAAGTACTGCTTTTGTAACGGTAGTTGGTGAAAAGGATGCAAGTAGATTAGGTGGTAAATATTTCCAAAAATGGAACGATAATCCAACCGAGGGATATAAAGACAGGGGTTATGTTTACGTTTCACCAATGCAGGCTAATTCAGTTTCAGGAACAGAAGTTAGAGTTGGCTTGGGTACTGGGACAGAAGAACAAAAAAAGAATTTCTTTTTAGATAGAGCGTATCCAAAATTTAATAAAACTATATTCAACTTAATTACTAACAAACTACAAGAATCTTGTATTCGTTTATCAAAAACCGAACTTGAAGATATACTAATAGAGGTATCATCAGGAATTGGTCAAGATATGGTTGATGATGGACCGGTAATTTTTTTACCCGATTATAATTCATTTAAGGTTATAAACGGTGAACGAGCTAAACAAATTGGGTGGGAAATAATCAATATGGTTATGGATGATTCAATGGATGATTACATTACATATCCCGAAGGACCTACTGGTAGAGTTACATTCTTCCCAAGAGGTGCAATTGGTAAAAAAGACCCAATTGGTGAATTTGATGTAATGGTAAATGGTGCGTATGATAAATGGTTTAAACACGCAACCAGAACAGCATCATTAGTTGGTTATTCAGTAGTTGATAAAGCATTAAAAAATGATGATAACCTTGCAACTCAACTTGCTAAAGGTACTAAAAAAGATGCAGAAGAATCTGATAAAACAATTCAACGAGAATCAATCACATTACCAGTAGAAATCGGAGATACTCTTTTAATGGGTAAATTCAAAAACAAAAAAGTAGTTGTAAAAACTATTGGTAAAGATGAATATGGTATGCCAACCATAAATGGTAAGAAAGTAGTTACTTTTAGAATACTAAAAGAAGGAAAACAAGTAATTTTTGAAAGTAAAGAAGATGAAAAATATACTCACGTTTCTTTTGGAAATTATAAATTAAAAGGACAAGAAAAAAATGCCGATTCACCAACTTTTAGAAAAGGTGAAGATGGTTCTTACTATGAAGTAGGAACTGATGGTAAAAAAAAAGAACAACCTAAGCAAGGAACTTCATTAGAACCGAAAACTCCGGCAGGTAAACAATATCAAAAACAATTACCTGATGAAGACCCGGCAAAACAACAACCTAAAAAAGAACCAAAATCAAAAGTAACCACATTTAAAGGAACAAAGTCAGGTAAAGAAATCCAAACTACTAAACTTGAAGGAGGTGGTGAAGTTTTTGGTACACAACATGGAAACAAAAAAATGGTTGATGATATTCTTGACCATGTAAAATCAACTATACCACAAGATAAGTGGAAAGATATAGTATTTGTGGGTGAGGGTGGATTTGCAGATGAAAATAATAAATTTGAATTTACCGGAGAAATGAAATATGCTCAAAAACAATTTGAAAAAATTGGAGCAGGTGTGGATACTTGGGATGGAGATGAAACAAATGTGTTTGATAACGAATCACCATTATACAAATACCAAGAAGAACAAACTGGTTTAAGTAATGAAGAAGTCATGGCTGCCAATTGGGCAAGTATGATAGGACAGGGTGATAGTATAGAAGATATGTCACCCGAAGATTACTTAACTGATAAAGGAAAGGAATTACTACGAAATTCCGCAAAAGAAGCAAATCTACCTTTATCAGATAAATGGGATTCTAATCCATCTGATGAAGATATTGATACTTTATATAGATTATCATTTGCAGAAGATAATAATGATGTAAAAACAAAAGTAAATGATGCACAAGAATCATTTAATAAATTTAGAGATGTAAATTTACTAAGAAAAACCAAAGAATTATCTTCTAATGGTAAAATTCCTATTGTTTTAGCAGGAGAATCCCATGTTGAATTAGTAAACAATATGATGCAAAATGAATGGTTGGGTTCAAATCCAGTCATGATGGAAGCATTAACACAAGCACAAAGAGCTGCAAGAAGATGGGCATTTCAAAAAAATAAAAAACTAATCAATATTAAAAAACAACGAACTCAAATTCGAAAAAAACCATATTCAGTTTTGTATAAACGAGCATACAAACTTGCTTATTTATATGTGAGAAAGGAATGGACACAGCGATTATTTGGATTAAAAAAATACGATGAACTTTCTTTGCCACAAAAACAAAGAGTTTCCCAAATGGTTCAAAAGAAAAAAAGAAAAGTTTTAAAACTTGCCAAGTTTAGATTTTTACCTGCACTGAAACAAAAAGAGGCAGATAGATTTAAAGGAGTTCATCAGTATCCAAGTAATTTAACTTTTAATACTCCCACAAATGAAATGAGTATGTCTCAATTAAAAGGAGTTGAGAAATATGCAGAAAAACAATTATCTCCACAAGATATTGAATTTACAAAACATTTTTTTGATAGAGTTAATGACCCAAGAAATGGTAAACCAATTTCTGATGCAGAATTAACCGGATTTTTTAAAAGACTATCAAGAATAAAAAATAAATTTAAAGAATTTTTAGAAAAATATAAAGAAATTGTTGTTAGAGATAAACGATATGATATAAACATACCATTTGTTAAACAAGCAAATCAAGCAATTGCAAAAACTGTAATGAGAAAAGATGATTTTAAATCATCTGACCCAATCTTATCATTTGAATCAGAAGATACCATAGATGAAGCAAACTATGGTTTTTACGATGGAGTTAGAGGTTCAATGACTGCTAACGATGCAGCTGGTGCTACTGGTTATATGTACAATCATTCTTGGGAAGAATATGATACCCAAGAATACTATTTAGCAAACTTACCAGGATTTTCATTAGTTCATGAAATTCCTTCTGAATTTGAATTAGAAAGAGCTGTAGACCAGGGATTACCATTAAATGTTCATGGTGATGGTGGAAAAACAACAAAATATAATCGTATATTAAAAGCTGATTTTAAATCACCTGATGAAGTTATTAAAAAAACAATTAAAAAAGAATCTAAAATTCCTGGTGGATTATCACAAGGTATGACCCTATCTGATATTGCAAAAAAACATAATGTTTCTATCGAAGAATTGACAAATGAATTTAAAAAAGGATATAAAGTAGAAAGAGAACACACAACTGATATTGAAATTGCAAAAGAAATAGCAATGGACCATTTAGTTGAAGACCCAAGATATTATACCAAACTTAAAAAGATTGAAGAAACAATTCAGAAAGTTGGTAATAAGTGGGTAGTATATCCTAAAATGGGTGGTGAACGATTGGGTACACATGATACCTATGAAGATGCACTAAAACAACTTCGTGCAATTGAATTACAAAAATTTGAAAAAATAAATAATAAAATAGAAGAACTTGCTCCTCATGGATATCCTGACCAAGAGTGGATGGATAATCACGAGAAAAAAATGAAGAAGTTGAGAAAACAATTAGATAAACAGCAAAAAGTAAACGAAGTTGCTGCAAGATATATAGAACCAAAAAGAGTTGAAGCATTTTTTAAGAAATACCCAAAGGTAGAAAATTTGATGCAAAGTATCGTAAATAAGATTAAAGATGTAGATAGAGGATATCAAATCTTTTTACACTACAAAGATGATAAAAGACAAGAACAATACTTTGGTGGTAAAAAAGATACAAAATCAAAATCTACTAATGTAAAAGGATTAGGAAGAACTGCTCTTAATAAGACAGGAAAATCATTTAGTAGTAAAACATCTTACAAGTATGAGTGGGATGGAAAGATGGATTATCCTACATGGGGAGAGCTATTTCAGTATGTTTGGAATAAAAAATACGAGGGAAACAAATGATACGATTAGGTAAATTATTAAACGAAGTTCTTCTAAAAGAAGGTGGTGCTTATGGACACATGAATCACCCTTTTGATACTGAAATCAATTTAACTTTTGGGCAACTAAAAGATATTGTAAATCGTGCATTAGATGGAAATTTGGAACTTGCAAGAGAAAAAACCGATGGACAAGCACTCGCAATCTCTTGGGTAGGTGGAAGATTGGTTGCAGCTCGTAATAAAGGACATTTAAAAAATCGTGGAGCAGGTGCTTTGGATATAAAAGGTGTTGCTGATAAGTTTTCAGGTAGAGGAGAATTGGAAAAAGCATATAATTTTGCAATGAAAGACCTTTCTGATGCAATAAAATCACTTTCCGAACCACAAAGAAAGAAAATATTTAAAGATGGTGCGTGTTTTATGAACCTTGAAGTAATCTATCCTACATCAGTCAATGTAATTCCTTATGGTCAACCACTATTAGTGTTTCATGGAACGATGGAATACGATGAAGATGGTAATGCAATTGGTGAAAATCAAGGAGCAGCAAGAATTTTAGCCGGAATGATTAAACAAATTAACAAAGATGTACAAGATAATTATACAATTCAAGGACCTCCTGTACTTTCTTTACCAAAAAACCAAGATTTAGCATCAAAAAAAGGAAAATATACGGCTCAAATTTCAAAATTACAAAAAGAATTTGGTTTAAAAGATACTGATGGTGTTGGAGAATACCATCAAGCATGGTGGAGTAACTTTGTAGATAAAAAAACACCATCACAATTGGATAATAAAACAAAAATGGGATTAGTTAAAAGATGGGCGTTTGGTGATAAGGGATTTAGAATCGATAGTAAAAATATAACTGATACAAAAGTACTTGATTGGGCTACAAAAACTGATAAAGAAGACCAAGGAAAAATTACAAAAGAAAATTTAATGAAATTTGAAGATATTTTCTTAGGTTTAGGAGCAGAAGTTTTGGCATTTACTGCATCAGTATTGACTGTAAACCCTGATAAAGCAATTAGGGATATGAAAAAGAGATTAGACCAGACAGTAGTTGATGTACAAAAATCAGGAGACCCTAAAAAAATTGAAAAATTAAAATTAGAGTTAAGAAGATTACAAGCAATTGGTGGTCCTGATAAAATTGTACCGATTGAAGGTATAGTTTTTACATATCAGGGAAAAACTTTCAAATTGACTGGTGCGTTTGCATCATTAAATCAACTTTTAGGTATTTTTTATTCATAAATTTATTTTGTATATATTTATATACAATAATATTACCTAATATATAACAATGAGTAAAGAATTTCAAAGAAAGTATATGCATCCAACTCGTAGAAAGTTGGTTGATATGATTCAGACAGGTGAGTATGATAAAAATACTACAATTGGTTGGACAAAAGAAGAAGAAACCCGCAAGGTTGGTGATATTTGGGAAGATGAGTTTTATAAGTACGAAAAGAAAGAAGGATATACTATAAAAACTGGTAAAAACCATGAAGCTTTACAAGAAATACGAAATTATTTAAACCTTAAAAAGGAATGTAGTAATCCAAGTTGTAAAAAAATTAAAAAAACAAAAAATGATGAAAAATTGATACAAAAAACAAGTTATTGTATCGATTGTTTAGCAGAAATTGAACATAATTTTAGAGGAGCTGGAATTTGGAAAGAATACGAAGATTTTAGAATTTACACTCGTATGATTGTAGAAGGTAAAATTAAGTTAGACGAATTAAGACATTCGTTAAGTGAAGTTAAACCATTTTATGAATTTATAAATGAAGACGGAACAACTGAAAGGTGGGATTTACCAAAACCAGTTGATGAAGTAAAGGCAGAAATTCAAGAAATCATTGATAATGGTGAAATTGAAATACAAGAAATTGTAAAAAAAAGAAACGAAGCTTTCGAGGTTATAAGACAACATAATTTAGAACACTATTTATAACAAAAGGAGTTTCTTATGAAAAAAGATAGAATGAGTTCAATTCTATTATTAGTTTTAATATGTTTAGTAGGTTATAATATTTTCTTTACTAAACAATTAAGAACTGATGTTGAATCATATAATAATAAAATTGATTCAATTCAACAAAACATTGATTCTGTCATGATTGTGAATAAACAATTAGATGCACAAATTGGTAGAATACATGGTGAAGTAACAATACTTGATAATAGTATTGATAATGTTCAAACAAATATAAAAACAATAAAGGGGAAAACAAATGAAAAAGTTGATGCTGTTAATCAGTTTAATTTTAGTGACCTTAACAAGTTTTTCACAGACCGTTACGAATCAAAAAACGATTCCAAGTGATACAATAGTAGCATTAAAAGTACCAACTGCAAAACTTATAATTAAAGATTTAATTAAAGGTGATGGTGCTATTATTGAAAATGAAGAACTACATAAAGTTATAAAACTTACAAATGAAAAGGTTGTTTTAAAAGACCAAATTATAACTGCTTTAAATTCAAAGATAACAAACTTAGATTATATAATCAACCAAAAAGATGAACAATTTAAGTTAGAAAGAGAAAAATCAGAAGCTCTTATTAAGGAAATTAAATCAGAAAAAAGAAAAACATTCTTGTATAAGATTGGAACTTATGTAGGAATCGTTGCAACAGGTATATTACTTGTAAAATAAAGAATGAATGGCAACATTAAAAGATATAATAAAACTCGAATATCAAAAATGTGCATCAGACCCAATACACTTTATGAAGAAGTATTGTATGATTCAACACCCAGTTCGAGGTAAAATTCCATTTCATCTTTATCCATTTCAGGAAAAAACTCTTACTGAATTTAAAGATAATCGATATAACATCGTATTAAAATCTCGTCAGACTGGTATATCTACCTTAGTTGCGGGATTCTCACTATGGAAGATGTTATTTAATCAAGATTTTAACGTATTGGTAATTGCAACTAAACAAGAGGTTGCTAAGAACCTTGTAACTAAGGTTCGAGTTATGAACCAATACTTACCAAGTTGGTTAAAACAAGAAACAGTAGAAGATAATAAGTTATCACTAAGATATTCAAATGGTTCACAAATTAAAGCAACATCATCATCTGGTGATGCTGGTCGTTCGGAAGCATTATCACTTTTAGTGTTTGATGAGGCCGCATTTATTGATAATATTGAAGAAATTTGGATATCTGCACAATCAACCTTATCAACCGGTGGTAACGCGATTATACTTTCAACCCCAAATGGTGTTGGTAATTTCTTCCATAGAACATGGGTAGGTGCAGAAGAAGAAACAAATGCATTTAATACTATTCGATTACACTGGTCGGTTCATCCTGAAAGAGGACAGGCTTGGAGAGATGAACAAGAAAGATTATTAGGACCAAAAGGTGCAGCACAAGAATGTGATTGTGATTTTGTTAGTTCCGGTGATACTGTCATAGACCCACAGCTACTTACTTTTTACAAAGAATCTTATTGTCAAGAACCATTGGAAAAAACTGGTATAGACCATAACCTTTGGAGATGGGAATATGCAGATTACAACAAAGGATATATGGTTGTTGCTGACGTTGCTCGAGGAGATGGTGGTGATTACTCCGCGTGTCATGTGTTTGATGTAGAAACTGCAACACAAGTTGCGGAATACAAAGGAAAGATGGATACCAAAGACTTTGGTAATTTCCTTGTAGCACTTTCTACTGAATATAATGAAGCATTATTAGTAATTGAAAACGCAAATATTGGTTGGGCAGTAATTCAACAAGTAATTGATAGAGGTTATAGAAATCTTTTCTATATGAGTAAGGATTTGAAGTATGTAGATGTAGAACATCAATTACATAACAAATATCGTGCAGAAGAACGAGGTATGGTTGCTGGATTTTCTACTACAATGAAAACTCGTCCACTTATTATTTCTAAATTAGAACAATATATTAGAGAAAAAGATGTTACAATTCGTTCAACTCGTTTAATTGATGAATTATTTACATTTATTTGGAATGGTAATCGTGCAGAAGCAATGAAAGGTTATAATGATGACTTAACAATGTCATTAGGAATTGCTCTTTGGGTTAGAGATACTGCACTTAGATTAAGACAAGAGGGTGTTGATTTAACAAAACGAACTCTTGGTGGAATTCAACAACATTCTTACACTCTTGATGGATTTGGTGGTAATTCAATGATTGATTCAAATCCATGGTCTATGAAAATCGGAAATCAGGATGAAGACCTCACATGGTTGATAAAATGATAGGTTAATCTAAGAAGTATATATTTATAGTCTAAGGAGAACATACTATGATACGATTAAAAAATATTTTAAAAGAATCTGACCAAACACAAAAACCAAGTGGTTTAGTTCAGGATTATCCATTTGATGCAGCAGAACATAATTTTTTAGATTATGATGAATTGGATGTTGAAGAAGAAGATGAAGAAGATTTTTTCAATTTCTTAAAATCCTACACCGTTGAATTGCAAGAGGCTAATTGTAATTGTGTGTTCGAAGCAGAATATCAGGGTAGAGAAGTAAAACTTGGCAAACCTATGGCTGGTGATGTTAAGAAATTCAAAGTATATGTAAAAAATCCACAAGGAAATGTTGTTAAAGTAAATTTTGGACAAAAGGGAGTTAAAATTAAAAAGAACAATCCTGAAAGAAGAAAATCATTTAGAGCAAGACACAATTGTGAGAATCCTGGTCCAAGACATAAAGCTAGATACTGGTCTTGTAGAAAGTGGTAATAAATTAAGGTTATAATTAAAATAATAAAACATGGCAGATACTTCATTTTTCGGTAGATTATCGAAACTCTTTTCCGCAAAGGCAATCGTTACGGTTGACCAAAAAGGCAAAAGAAGAGTAGTTGATACAGACGAAAGACAACAAACGAACTTATCTTCGTTAAGGGATAGATATACCAAATTACAAAAATCCTTTTACGAACAAGCAGGTGGTGCTCAATCAATGGCATACCAACAAGTTCGTAGAGAAGTTTTTCGTGATTATGATGCAATGGACCAAGACCCAATTATTGCATCGGCATTAGATATCTATGCAGATGAATCCACATTAAAAAATGAATTCGGAACTATTTTAACAATACGTTCAGATAATAGTAGAGTTCAAGAATCATTAGATAATTTATTTTACGATATTTTAAATGTTGAATTTAACCTTTGGCCATGGACACGAAATATGTGTAAGTATGGTGATTTTTTCTTAGGATTAGAAATAGCAGAAGGAAAGGGAATCGTAAACGCAACTCCACATTCAGTTTATAATACTGAAAGATTGGAAATGATTGACCCGAATAACCCGAACGCAGTAAAATTCAAAATTACCGAAGACCCAAATGGTAAAATGGAATATGATAATTTTGAAATTGCACATTTCCGTCTACTATCTGATACAAACTGGTTACCGTATGGTAAATCTATGATTGAGAATGGTAGAAGATTGTGGAAACAATTATCACTTATGGAAGATGCGATGTTAATTCATCGTATTATGAGAGCACCCGAAAAAAGAGTGTTCAAAATTGATATTGGTAATATCCCACCAACCGAAGTTGATAATTACATGCAAAGAATTATCAATAAAATGAAAAAAGTTCCATTCATCGATAGAAATAGTGGTGAGTACAACTTAAAATATAATATGCAAAACCTTACCGAAGATTTCTTCTTACCGGTAAGAGGTGGTGATAGTGGAACATCAATAGAAAACATATCAGGTTTGGATTATGCAGCAACCGAAGATATTCAATATTTAAAAAACAAATTATTTGCTGCTCTTAAAATACCAAAAGCATATTTGGGATACGATGAAAATGTAAATGGTAAAGCAACTCTTGCAGCAGAAGATGTTCGTTTTGCAAGAACTATTGAAAGAATCCAAAGAACAATTGTATCCGAATTATCTAAAATTGCAATAATTCATTTATACTCACAAGGAATTCAAGATGTTGAAATGACAAATTTTGAATTATCCTTAATTAACCCATCTACAATTTACGAACAAGAGAGAGTAAATCTTTGGTCTGAAAAAATTAGATTAGCACAAGATATTCAAGGTTTAAATATGTTGTCAAAAGATTGGGTTTACGAAAATATATTCAAATTAGCAGAAGGAGACCAGGAAAAAGAACGAGTTAAAATTATCAATGATATTAAAGATAGATTTAGATATCGTTCAATTGAAGACCAAGGAAATGACCCTGCAATGCAGAATGAACCCGAAGATGTTGAGGAATCACTTAACCAACTTAAATCAGAATTGGAATCTAAAAAAGATAAAGGTGGTAGACCACGAGAGGGAAACACTTATGGTAAGGATAAATCACCATTTGGTAGAGACCCATTAGGTGATAAAGAAAACCACAATGTTCTTAAACATAGAACATCTGAACAATCTGCACTTAAATTTATAAATGGAATAGCATCAAAACGTAAATTTTTGCATGAAACCAAAGGTATGTTAGATGAATCAAATATCATTGGAAACGAATAAAATTAAACAATCATAAAAATATTTATATTTATAATAGAGTTTTTGAGTATATCAAAATAAGGAATTGAGTAAACATGAAAAAAATTAAACATTCTAAATTCAAGAATACGGGTTTTCTATTCGAACTATTAACCCGTCAGATAACATTAGAGGTATTAAACAACTCACCGGAAAAAGCTAAAAAAATAGTTGTTGAGTTTTTTGGTAATAAGACAGAATTATCAAAAGAACTTCGTTTATATAAACTTTTAATCGATGAGAAATATAATTCAGAAAATAAGGCTGATAAATTCATTGATGCAATTTTAGAAGCAAGAACTAAACTTGATGAACAAAAACTCTTAAAGGAGAAATATAATCTCGTAAAAGCAATCAAAGAAAATTTTGAAATCGAAACATTTTTAACATCACCAGTAACAAATTATCGTGTATTAGCATCAATTCATAAATTATTTGAAGCTAAAAAATCTGATATCTCTGATGTTAAAGATTTATTTGATTCTAAACTTACATTAGTAGAACACATTTCTACATCCACTCCAAAACTAAAACAAAAAGAAGATAAACTTGTTGAAGATTACAAAAAACAAGAAAAAGACCTTCGATTACTTACTTACAAAATTTTAGTTGAAACTTTCAATAAAAAATACTCAAATCTTAATGATGCTCAAAAAAATTTATTAAGAGAATACATCAACAACGTTACCAATACTACAAAATTTGGTGAATATTATTCAAATCAAATAAAAAATGTTGTTATTGAACTGCATTCTATGTATAAAACCATGGATGACAAGGTAACAAAAATAAAATTGAAAGAAACCATCAATGTATTAAAGAGCCAAAAGATTGGTAAAAAAGTAACTGATGAACAAGTTTCAGCTTTAATGATGGTATATGAATTAGTAAAGGAGATAAAAAATGTCAAAAGAATCTCTAAATAAATTTATTGAGGAACTTATTCAAGAAATTGAAAAAGAACTTGATGAGTCAAATGTAACCGGAAATATAGATGGTTATCAAACTCCTCATGCTTTTTCTCGAAAATCTGATAGTTCACGAAGAAAAAAAACTGCCACTCAATTAGGATATTCAATTGTCGATAATGATGTAGAGAATATTGATGAGGGAAAGGTGAAAAGACCAGTAAATCGTTGGTTAGAATTAAAAAACGATGAATCTATGCACGCTAATAAAAAATTAGCAAAAGGATTAAAAGAATTAAAATATCAATTAGCAGAAGTTGAGAAATTTTTTACTTGGTATAATAAGATAAAAAACATAAATGAGTTAGATTCGGAAAACTATTGGAAAAGAACCAATAGTCATATTTATAAGATAAAGGAACGAATCGTAAATATCGCCAAGACATTAAAGGAGATTGAAAAATGAAAATGACAAGAGAACAATTTAAAAATATTGTAAAAGAAGTACTTTCAGAAGAAGCTGAATATCAAGAGTTCTTCAAAAAAGCATTGGAAAAGACAGGAAAATCTATTCCTGATATGTCCGATGAAGAAAAGAAGGCCTTCTTTAACAAAATTGATGCTGCTTGGCAAGGTAAAGGTGAAAAAAATGAAGATTTAGTTGGTAATCAACATAAACTTGATATAGATGGTGATGGTGAAATCGAAGCATCAGATTTAGCAGCATTAAGAGCTGGTAAAAAAGTAGATGAATCGGTAGAAGAAGCATCAACAATTTCTGCACCCGGAGAATGGGTAGCGTATTTATCAATGACACGAGGTAAAAAGTTATTAAAAACCTTTAATACAGCTAGAGGTGCAAAACAATTTTTAAGCAAAAATGTAGATAAATTGTTGGGTGGTTCTAATGTTGAGAGTGTAGGTATAATGACTAAAAAACAATGGGATGAGAGAGAAGCCAAATACGCAATTGAAGGTGTAAACGAA
>JACCDM010393310.1_pt1 | contig 14207 bp, 10 predicted proteins | sample 7445851 | NCBI WGS metagenome assembly JACCDM01 (sample SAMN15323438, study PRJNA562643) | freshwater metagenome | isolation source: river surface water | place: USA:Blue River Watershed | collected 2017-08-16
AAAATGAAGACATAACAAATAGTCCTTACTGGACCTCACATGGAGACCCGCTCTTCCAGCGGTGTCTTTCATCGCCGGCAGGTCTTCCTTTAGAACCACCGTGCGCGAGTTATGCGCGGATTGGTACTAAGCAAGCTAAAGGGCTTAACGCTTAGTTCTTGACCTAGGGCTACTTTACCACTTTCTTCTTTGCCTCGACTGCATCCAGCAAAGTAATTAAAGTGTTTGCAAACTCGCGAAGCTGAGACGCTTCATAAGCAATATCTTTCTCACTGTTATAGCTCCCAGTTGTATCTCCGAGATCTAACTCAAAAGCGCCGGTCTTAATATCCTGACAGAGTCTGACTTCAATTCGAGCCAAGCCAGAATTTGAATATGTCGCAGAGCGCATATGCCATCCTGACTCGCAGTCATCTTCATCGCACCATGCTGGATGTTTCATCTTCATCTCCTTTTCGGGTTACGCGAGTAAGGCAGCCGCAGCCTTCATTTCTGGGGTAGCCAATGGGTGAGCGCATGCAAGTTTTCTTACATCTGGATCTTTGTCGGAGGCTAGCTTCTCGAGAATCGGCAGGGTAACAAGTTCGTGTTGTGCTACTAAGCAACGGACATATCCGTCCTTATCTTTTGCCGCTAGCTTTACATCTTCTGCAGTGGTGATGTCCTTGCGAAGAAAAATCACGCCGCGGACATATTTGCTTCGAGATTTCTTCAACTTCTCAAGCGTCTCTTTTCTTGTATCGGGATGGTTAGCGGCAATCGCTTGAGGATAAGACGCAACTCGATAGCCCGAGGTGGTTTCTCCAGCCCACTGACCAAACTCAAGATCTTCTTCGATAGCACCGTAGGTGTCATACGAGAAGCTAGGCGTCTCAGCTAATTCATCTAACAAGTCGGGTGTGAGTGGCACTTTCTGGGCAAGGCGCCAATTTGTGATTGGAAGATGAGCCTTTGCAACTTTGGAAACTTGGCCGGGAGTCAGGGAAAGCGTCTCTTCCATAAATAGAAGCGCAAGGATCTCATCTCCCTTAAGCTCAAGAACTAAATCCAAATACGCTTCGTTGTTCTCTTTTCTAAATGTCTCCATGCGTGATTCAACCCAGCGGTTCTTCGGGGCAGAGGTCTGAGGTGCATGCTTGGTCACGAATGCAGCTGCCTCCTTGAAAGAAATAATCCCAAGCTCAGCTGCGCGTAAAGTTGCCGAAGTCTGAATTCCAATTGACGGATCTTTCATCAACTCTGCGTATTGAGATTTACTTAAAATCTCATCTTGCAGAGCTTCAGAGCGACCGGCCACTGTCTTTGTTTTCACTTTAGATTCAAGATTTTTTGCGCTTCCTGAAGCTGCAGCAATTAGTTTTTCTCTGCCAGGATACTTTTCCTGAGATTTTGTTTCTCTATCCCAGTACGTTGTTTGCTGAAGAGTGGATAGCACCGTAACCGATTTATCAGCCAATAGAGCCATGAGTAATTCGGGATCTGCAGTGGGGTTGGCAGCAAGTGTTGACCTAACGCTCGCAGATTTGTCCTTAATCAACTTTTTTTGATACTCAAGAGGAAGTGGCCTAAATCCAGCTACTCTCTCGCGGGCAGTTATGTTCTTTGAGTTTATAAAGTATGGAAGATGTTTTGCCTCAAGCGCTCTGCGGTTAAAAAAAGCATTTGCTAGACCATCCTGATCGACTTGAGGATCTGCCAGCATTTCTTCTAGCCATTCATCTGGCATATTTTCATTAAATAAGAAGTAATGTAAAAATTGGGGATCTAATACCTCGCGCGCTTTAGTTATGAACTCTTTTGGAACATTTGACGCAATTGAGTGACAGAGCCAGGTCCCTTTATTCTCCATTTTTAGTAGCGCTTCCCAAATTTCAGGATGGTGCGCCTCATTCTCGGCCAATCTTTCTACGACCTCAATTTCAGGATCTTTCAGTAGCTCTAAAAGTATTTCAAGAGGCGTATGAGGATTTTGCGCAACTGCCTCACGAACCATGGAATCTGGATCTTTAGCAAAGACTGCCAATCTCTTGTCATTAGCTATTGGAACAACCTGTGCCCGAGTATATGGATCGATATCTGCACATACGATGTCCATAAGAGGTGTATTAAATTTAGGATGATAAATCAACTCAATTTTTTGCGGTGTATAAGTAGAGTTGCGTAAGAGGTATTCGATGATTTCCTCTGTTAGCGATGGGTTACTCGCGATCAAGCTGTAATCGACACCATCCATGTTCTGCGCCAACCACATCAAGACTTCAGGTGGACAATTTTCATCCTCTGTCAGTGCACGTTGCTGATTCGTATCCAGAGCGCGCTGCATCCATTTATTTATGTCATCTTTGGAATATCCCTTAGCCATGTGTAAATTCTCTATCTCTGCCAGGTGTCAATTCAAGGATTAACTCTTACAAAGTGTCACAAATTTACCCAGCATAACCATGCCCTCTGGCTTTGTTGGCTCCATGACAGAAAGTTGAGGTGAACGAAGAACATAGCAAGCCCACTGAGCCCGAGAGATTGCCACATTGAGTCTGTTCGGAGAGAGGAGGAATTCAATACCTCGGGGAAGTTCTTCGCTTGAAGAAGTGGCCATAGAAACAAAGACGACCGGAGCTTCCTGCCCCTGGAACTTATCAAATGTTCCTACTTTGATTCCATCAAAGCCTGCCTGTCGTAAACGCGACTTTAGATATCTCACCTGTGCGTTGTATCCGGTTACTACCAAGATATCGGATTGAGTTAGTGGTTGTGGAGACATTGGATTGCCTTGTGAATCAATTGCGGTCCAGGCCTTACCAATCAATTGTGGAATTCGAGCAACTAATTCATCTGCTTCTTCAACAGATGAAACGGTATTACCGACATGATCTACTTCAACAATATGCAGACCAGGCTCAACCCCCGCTAATGAGCGGCGTTCGCATCTGGCATCCGAATATAAACGGTCTTCGTACTGCAAACGAGATACAGGCCCAGCCAGCTTTGGATGAAGCCTAAAAGTTTTCTCTAAGAAGTAGCCAAGTTCTTTCGGCATCGTTTTCTTTTCACCGAGCAGATGTGACAAGACGGATTCATTCACAGGTTCAGGATGTTCACCTTGGCTTACCTGTGGAAGTTGCTGTGGATCACCAAGAAGAAGTGCACGCTTAGCTGCAGAGATTACTGCAAGAGAATTTGCAAGAGAGAACTGTCCTGCTTCGTCAATCACAATCAGGTCAAGAGCTAAAGCACGAACATCTGGTCTACTAAATGTCCATGTAGTGCCACCGACAAGATAACCAGAATCTGCCAGTGTAAATGCCCAACTCGCAATGTCGTCGGTGTGATACGCGGGGCGTGATTTCTCTGACTGACCTTTCTTGGCAAGCGGGATATTTGGATCCAACTTTGCAACGCTATTCATTAGGTGCTCAACAACTGAATGGGATTGTGCGACAACGCCTATCTTCCAACCTTGTTTCACGAGATTGGCAATTACATGTGCTCCTACATAAGTCTTGCCCGTTCCTGGAGGACCTTGAACAGCAACATAACTATTGTCACTATCGAACAATGATTCTGTAATGTCCCGAACAGAATTATCAGAGCTAATCAATGCGCCACTAATTTGTCGAGGAGTCCGTCGAAGCAGAATATCTGCCCACGCAGTCTGAGGGAATAATGGCAATCCTGCCTCTCGGTGAGATAGAACAAGGGATCCAAGTTCTTCTCGGATTACCTTCTCAATTGAAGTTGTCCTAATCGGGGCACCAGGTAGCAGTGCCAGAGGTACGGATTCCCAAACACCAGAACCTTTCTTCTCTGACTCTTCTAAAATCGCTGAGTTCTCGTCAATATGAATGATTGTGGCATCTGCAAAACCTCGAGTGCTGCCTTGAATAACTTTGAAACCCTCTGGCGCAAACTCGTAGAGAAGCTGCGGCACATGTTCGTAATCAAGGATGTGTCGAAGGTCTATCCCTTCAGTGTGAATCGTGATTTGTCGCCGATGATTTCTTTGGCGCCCGATAAGCCCCCACATTCCAGGATCCACCTGTGTTGGCACAACTACATCATTAAATGCTTCTAACTCATCTGGATCTTTTAGAGCGCGGTCAAAAATTGCCCACCAAGCAGGTCGTGCCTCACGATGATGGAAGGAAATTGCAGCGGAAAGCAGAGCCAGGCCTTGTTGTTCTTGTGATCTCTCTTCCCGTTCAACTGGGACTCCGCTTAACAGTTGTAGGGCAATTGGTTCATCACGATTGAGTTCAGATGAATCGTCAAAATTGACAGCAGCGTCACCAATTTGGTTCTTGGATGTATCAAAACCTGCTGCAATCGCTTGCGCCCTAATCCAGTGATCCAGTTGACGCGTTGAATCAACGTCATCCTTGTTGTAGGCCTTGATCTCTTCGAGAATTTTTAGGAAACCTTGCTCATCACCTTTAGCCAAAAGTCCAAGAGCTTTTTCAAACTCAATCACACTTCCAACTGCATTGGCCACTTCTTTATCTCGATTTCCGTCCCAGTAAACGGGCTCAATTTTCTTGATTGAGAGTGATTCAGATGAGAACCGAAAAGCCCTGCGTACTATTGTGTAGAGATCGATAAAGACGCCCTCACGCACTAATTGATCAACTTCAAATTCGAGTAAGCCATGGCGTTGAGCAAGTCTGAGCATTGCGCTGACTTCATATGATGCATAATGATAGATATGCATATCCGGATATTGTTTTCGGCGTTGAATCACATAATGGATAAAGTCTGAGAAAGCTTTTTTCTCTTCTGCAGAATTTCTGGCATCAAAGGTATTAAATTGATATTTGGAGTTCTCGTTCCAGAGATACCCAAACATGTATTCGAGACCGTCGCCATTATTTGCAAATGGGTCGCCTTCCATATCAAACCAGATATCTCCGGATGAGGGCGCTGGCATCAAAGCAAAGATTTCAGTTTCGCGGACTTCAAAGAGTGGAACCTTATGACCGCGTCCTCGCACTTGAATCTCTGCTTGATCGCGCAGTCGTGAAAACGTTTCTTTAGAAACCTCCTTTGGGCTCTTTGGGCGAATCTCATCGGAAGCTTCTGCCATTTGGTCGATTGTCTTGATGCCATGGCTGACTAAGACAGATCGAGTATTCGACCGTATTCCTTGAATGAGAGAGAGGTCCTGGGCATTAGCGCGACCATCTTCACATTTCTTAATCCATCTGCATCGCGTGCAGGACTCTCGAGGGGGAGCCCATAGGGGATTCGGTGCAGAATCAAATTCAGCAATCTTCTCTCTAACGCGTTTCATAAATAGATCAGCTAGATCAATAAGGTCCAGTGCAGGGGCAGACCACTTCTTATCGCCACCAAGCCATAGGTGAACAGATTCCGGCACGGCCAAACCGATTTCACGCATGATTGCTGCATAGGCTGATACTTGAAGAACGGCAGCTCGTTTCGCACTTCGCGCAGATTTGGCATCTACTGCATCGTAGATATAGAGACCATCTGCATTCTTCTTAGGTTGCCCATTCGAATCTTTACAGAGGATTAGGAAATCTGCAAAGCCTAAGAAATCATCGGTAAAGAAAGTTGCTTGGTGAATTGTTTCAATTCCTGCAGCAATGGAATCAAGAGTTTTTTGGTGAGCTTTCTTGAGCCAAGCGGTATCAAACTGCGGATCACCTAGATTGATATAGCTTCCTGAGACAGCTAACTGATCTCCGAGCTTCTTTTCGTGCTCTCTACCTATTGCAGAGAGAAGTTCGAGTTCAGGCGACTCTTCTTTTTCTGGTGCATCAATTAGCGAATTCAGGACTGACCATTCGAGATGGAGTCGATGGGTGCATTCAAGCTCTGCAACTAAATCTCGTGGGGAAATGACCCAGCGATTTTCAATTCTCCTCACTGAGCTACTTCACTCCAGCCCTTTTTCACATTCTCTGCAATCATCGCTTCAGCGATCTTGAGCGCCTCTTTCTCGCTCGGAGCTAAGCGAACCTCACGATCAAGCGGCGATTTACGTGTTGAGGAGTAATCTGTCCAATGCACGACAAATGCGGGATAGCCCACTGACTCTTTATTTGTCTTCCACATGACGAGTTTGCGAACATCGACCTTGCCTGAACCTTCCTTGGTCCAGACTCTCCGTTGAATGAGTTCACTCTTTCCAACGGTGGCCTCACTTACAGATGCATCAATTGGAAGAAGTCGAGTTATTTGATTCCAACCAATATCTTCAAAGGAATTGGATTTGTCATTTCTTAATCTGACAACGATTGAGTTATGCACTGATGCACTATTGGTCCATCCTGCAACCTTCCATCCTTCAGGCCCAAAGTTCAGTTTTGGATGTTTGATTGCACGGCCTTGGAAATCTTCAAGCTGTAAATCCATGCATTTAAGTTCGACAATCAAGGTTGGTTCTACTAGTTGATACATGACTCCCGAACTCTGACTTGTGCGGCGGTATGAGCTTGGACGTACAAGCGGCTTCAACAGCCCTAGTAGCTCTTTTCTAAAGTCATTTTCTCCAACATTGCCAGTTGTTGTCAGAGGAATCCAACTACCATCTTCCTGGAGGACACCGAATAAAAGTGAGCGAATCATTAGAGAACCATCAGAGTCACGGCGTTCGGTAAATCCTAAGATTGCCGCATCTATCTCTTTGGTGGGCTTGATTTTATATGAACGACCATCTTCAGCGCGAGCAACTAAACCTTCTTGCCCAAGAGATTCGACCTCCTTCTCAAAGATTTCAACAACCTCAGATGATGCCTTCGTCGCAGTGCTTGGAATAAATCCGAAGTTCTTTCCAGTTGGAAGTTTTGAGATTTCTGCATAGCGAGCTGTATATGGAGTTCCAATGGCTGAAACTTCAGGCGATGCCACAACATCAAAGACCTTAAATGCCAATGAATCTGTTTTCGCTTTTTCGCCCCCAGCAAGCGCTGATGCAAGATCTGCAATACGAGTACGTGCCTCACCGATAACGTGAAGTTCGCCTGCAAATATTGAACTCTTATCGAGCTTCGCAGCGCTAGCTTCCTTGAGAATTTCAATATCTCCGCTTATGACGCGACCAGTGGGGGAGACGAGCTTCCATTCTTTGTCATTCAGTAAGAACCAAAGTTCGCCATCAAGTTTTGTTGAAACCATTAGGGGGATTCCGAGACGGCGCTCGATTTCAGAAGGGTTGGTTAAAACATAATTTGTCGCTACAACTTTTCTGTAGGCGATGATTTGATTCATTAAGTCAGGGTTCTTAAAAGTCCCTTGCGTATCGATTGTTGCTGAACCGAGTTTTGCCATTTTATTCATCACCCTTCTCAGCCTTAGCCGTTGGTTTCTTGAGTTCCATCGCAGAAAGATGCAGGAGCAGCAAGAATGTTTCACCTTCGATGCGACCTTCAAGGAATCCACGGTAAGGACTTCCATTTGATTGAAGTACAAGTGGGCCCTTGCCGCCTTCACCTGCCGCAAGGAGCATTACGGAATCTTTTTCGTGCAACTCTTTTGCCATGGAGAAGAGGAAGTCAAAGGTAACTCCATCAACATGTCGAAGTTGCATCGTGCGTTTAATCCCATATTTGCGAACAAGATCAGTTCTTGGAATCAACTTGCCTGTCCACTTAACTGGAACTTCCTCATTTACATTTGGGGCGACCTCTACTGGTGTTCGTCGCTCAACTTCTTTGCCGTCAGGTCCGTAAATGATTTCTTGTACCTCAGGCGCGCAGTAGAGGGGCTGATTATCTTGAGTAAGCAGAACCGTATTGGTCTCTTCAATAACTTTGCCAACCATCTCTATATCTATTTCAGGGTCGCCCTTAATGAGTTCCTGGGAAAAATTATCTTTAAGTTCAACTACAAGAGATTCGTGTAATTTTCCCTCGCCAGCAGCAACATAACGCTTAAAGGTCACAGGTTTTCCGGCCTTTGCTGGAGTTGTTCCCTCTTTCGCGGGAAGCGATGTAGCCACGATGGTTGCATCGCGATTTGCAGAGTTAGATATATGAAGTTTCATGGTCGCTCCTAGAACATCTCAAAGTCGAGGTCATCGCTTGAATCAGAAGCTGCTTCATCAACTACCGATACAACGGAAGAGAGTGCGGAGAATTGGTATTCAACGGGTTCGCCGATGAGGGCAAAGTAGCCATTTTCGTTTGAAACAAGAATTCCAGTCTCCATCTGATAATCAGCGCGAGGATTAAATGGGAATCTAAAGATGGATCCTGCATCAAGTTCGCTCTTTAGCCCCGACGGCAGCTCTTCGGCTTCAAGAGAGTAGGTTGTGTTAAATCGAAGATTGAGCGCTTCGGTAGCGGAGATTTTCTCCGCAGCAACATTCTCACCTACTGTTGATGGGTAAAGCTCAGGCGTTGACCCATCGGGATTGATTGCTTCTAAATCTGATTGTGGAACCCAAGTGTTATCTTCGGTGAAATAACCTTGAGCGGTCATGCCGCTTTTAATAAGTAAGGAGCCATCAGCGAGAAGCGATGCTTTGGTGCACTCTTTTCCGTCAAGGTCGAAGGCAACTCGACGTCTCTTGCCGTAGAGCACGGCTCGGTCAATTGGCTTATACGCAAAGACGGCAGTCTCGGAGCCATAGGTGAGGTTAATTGTTTTTGCCATGCTCGGAATCCTAGGGGGCGGCCCTGACAATCTCTAGGGGACCCCTTGCAACTTGTCGTAGGCAATCCTTAGCCTTAGGGCATAACAAAGGGGAGCTTAAATGCCATATTTTGAATTTATCGGTGAAGACCTATCACGTAAGTCTGAGAGCGCTGCGAAGTTTTGGGAAGTTACTCAAATCGGCAAGCAGATCACAATCCGCTTTGGAAAGATCGGCGCCGATGGACAGTTAAAGGTGAAAGAGTTTGAGAGCAAAGATGAGGCTGAAGCGGAAGTTGCAAAGCTAATCAAAGAGAAGACCAAAAAAGGCTATATAGAGAAGCCTAACCCTCACCTTTAATTCATTCCTCCGACTGCCATTCGAGTTTTACTTGGACCTTCATCGGTTCGGTAGACCTCAAGACGCAGTGGAATCTGAGTCTTCATATCTTCAAGGTGCGTGATGATTCCGATGATTCGACCATTTTCACGTAACTTATCTAGGACATCTAGAACTTCTACCAATTTGTCATTCGAGAGTGAACCGAAACCTTCATCGATAAATAAGGTGCCAAGTTCGATTCCACCCTTATCCATCTTTACAACTTCAGCAAGACCTAGGCAGAGCGATAGCGAAGCGTAGAAAGTCTCTCCACCACTGAGCGTTTCTGCTGGGCGCTCGCGACCGTTGGCATGGTCAATGACAGTAATTCCAAGTCCAGCGTTCTTCTTCTGCTGTGCGCTCTTCTCCTCATTGAGTTTAAATTCAAACTTGCCGTTGCTGATTTTGAGGAGATGAAGACTCGCTCGCTCGAGAATCATCTCGAGGCGTTCTTGCAGAACAAAGTTTGTCAGTTTAAGTGCATCACTATTAAATCCGTTGGCTAATGTATTCAACTCAAGAATCGCGCCATATTGGTGGGTTAAGGAATCAAGGTTATCTAACCCAAGTAGTACACCATCTTCGGCATCCTTGATTCTCTTTGCTCGTTCATCGCTGAGTGCAATTCGGTTGAGAACTATTGTCAGCTCAGAAGTAATCTCTGCAATCTTTGCCTCGAGCGCAGCAATTTTTTCGGGGAGATTGGCACCATCGGGAAGATCCTTGTACCCTTTGAGTTGAGCCTTAACATCAATAACTTCATCCTGATACTTCTTAAGTGATGCCTTCAGTTTCTCGCCATCGAGGTTTAGCAGATCATCAAGTTCTTCTTCACCTAACCCGGAAGTCTTTAAGGCATCCTGGTACTTCTTTTCAGCTTTCTCGACGCTCTTCTCTGCGGCGGTACGTTCAGTGACGATATCAAGGTTGCTCTCTAGTAGTTCTTCTTCGGCCTCTAACTCCAAATGTTCGTTCTCAATATCATCAAGCGACTTATTCAGTTTTTCGGATTGAAGAAGCTCTTTCCTAAGAGTCGCAACCGGTTTATGTTTCTTGCTCACCAGCGATTTAAATGTATTCAACTGCTGGCGCAGTAAGCCCAGATCATCTTTCTGCTCATCAAGGTCATTTTTCATCTCTTCGAAGGCAGTCTGATTGAAAGTTCCCGAACCTTTGACTGGGGCTGGGTGTTCTTTAGATCCACAGACAGGACAAGCTTTCCCCTTCTTAAGTGATTTAGCAGCATCGTGGACCCATGAGACCGACTGCCTCTTTTCGTACTCAGCAATCTTCTTCTTGAGCGCTGTAATTTTGATTTCTGTAGCGGCAATCTTCTTCTCGTGCTTTGGAATCTCTACCTTGGCAATTGCTGCTTGCTCGGCATTTGCTAATTGCTCCAGCAAGTTCTCAATCTTCTCGTCAAGGTCTTCACCCTGGGTCAACTTCTTCGCTAAATCTTTAATGAGTGGCGATAGCTCTTTAAGTCGGGCTCGAATTTCTTCAGGAGTCCAATCTTCGAGATCCTCATCAACGGGCTCTAAATCATCTAGATACTTTTGCGCTTCAAGAAGAGTAGTTCTATGGATCCGCACTGGGGCAGATTTCTCTAGCCGTTTGATATTCGCTTCGACCTCGGCAAATTCTTCCTTCTGCTCTAGGAGTTCAGCTAAACGAGCTTCCTTCTTCGCCTTATCCGCGATTCTCTCTGCAGAGTCATTTAGCTTCACTAGCTCATCGGTGAAGGGCTTCAGCGCTTCTTCTAGTCGCTTCTTCTCTTCATTATCTGAAGTGCTATCAGGTGCTAGATCAAGAGTTATTGTTTTCAGCAAATCTTCCTTAGTACTGCGAGCCGTGGTGGCTTCGCTCTCCCTAAAAATCTTCTTTGTTGCCTCAACGTCAATCTCTGTCTCTGGGTGGCTCGCGGCTATGGATCCTAAATTCTGGATGTGAAAATCGATATTAGTTTTCTCCGCCTCAAACTCTGCTTTGATTTCGCGGCCGCGAATCTGAAGGTGGGTCTCCAGACTTGAGTAGAAACGTGTACGGAAAATCTTCTCCAGGACGTCGCCGCGAGATTCGCTCTTGGCACGAAGAAAGGTATCAAACGCCGCTTGCGGCAGTACTACCAGCTGAGAAAACTGAGCCACTTCCATCTGCAAGATTCGATATATCTCGGTATGGATATCTTTCGTAAGAGCTTCGCCGGTTGGTTTGATGTACTCGAGACGTGAAGTCGTTGCAGATTTAAATTCTTCACTGCCTTTTTTCTTTGGTACAAAAGAAAGCGTTCGCTGGACTCGATAGCGGCTTGCGTTAACAGTAAATTCAATGACTACCTTTGTTTCATCGCCAGGTTCGAGAAAGTCTGAGTGAACGCGGGCAGCAAAATCTTTATTCTCTTTATCATCACTTAATTTCTTTGCAGCTTGGTGTGCAGTCTGACCGTAAAGAACCCAGACGATGGCATCAATGATGGAACTCTTTCCTGCACCCGTTGGTCCTTCAAGCATGAAGAGTCGATCTGCCGTTAGGGCATCAAAATCTATTTTCTGTGTCTCTTTAAATGGACCAAAACCCGTTACCTCAAGTGAATGAATATGCATTAGATGCTCACACTGCCTTGCTCGACTTCACGGCAGCAAGACTCGATAGCTGCGTTCATCTCTGGATCAAGTTCCTCTTTACGGGTTACTCGCTTGATAAATCTCTTCGTCACATCTTCATGCGAGAGATTCTGTAGGAGCACGCCCTCACCAGAACGATTAACGATTCCATCAATACTTTTCTCTGGGATCATCTGAAGTAGATACTTGAATTTTCTATTCTTAAGAATTTCAAAGAAGCCGACTGGCACCTTCTCGTCGGTGACAATCACTTTGATCCAATCATCAGATTCCGGATATTTATCGCTTAAGAGGGCTTCAGTTGTATCTTTAAACTGTTGCATCTTTCGCACTTGAGGAACTGAATGGCTGACCACATCCTCTTCCTTGATTCCTTCTGCATCTACCTTTATGACCAGCACTCGCTTTTCGTGATCTCGCTCTGAGAAGGAGAATGGAATGGGAGAGCCCGAGTAGAAGACAAGTGATTCTGAACTTTTCACTTGTTGTGGGCCATGTAGATGCCCCATCGCTACATAATCAATGCCAGCAAATAAATCTGCACTAGCTTGGCCAAGTGTTCCTACTTTGACATTTCTTTCGCTCTCACTTCCAGAGCCGCCTGTAACCCAAGCATGTGAAGCGACCAAAGTTCTTATTTGCTTACTCTCGGTCTTACTGCGCTCACTTAAATCTTCACGAATTAATCGCAGCGCTTCAGCCATAACTGAAGGGGTTGTTGCTTCGACATCCCATTGATGTTCATTTACCCCAGCATCAACATCGGGTTCGAGATAGGGAATTCCGTAGGCGAACAGTACGAAGTCCTCTGACTCGATGCGAACAGGATCTGCAATCTGGTGCAACCTAGTTCTAAAGTGGACACCCATCTCATCCAAGAATGCTGAATGCATTCCAAGTCGAACTCTGTTGTCGTGATTGCCTGCTGAAATCAAAATCCTTACACCCAATTTAGATATCCGAGCAAGAGTTATTTCATAGAGTTCAATTGCCTCAGTAGGAGGAACTGGGCGATCAAATATGTCTCCTGCAATTACCAAGAGATCTGGTTGCTCTCGCGGAATCAGGTCTTCGACGAGCCAGCTAAGAAAATGTTCATGAGGCTCAAAGAGTGATTCACCTTCGAGTCTGCGCCCCAGGTGCCAATCAGAGGTGTGAAGAATTTTCATCTCCGAAAAGTAGCCGTGACCTACGACAAGCGCCAGTCATGTGAAGTCCCAGGGCGAATTCCCTTCTCCTGAGAAGCAACCATTGATAGGTTTCCTCGTCTAAGCGCTTGAGGAAGAAGGTCGAGTAACCAGGATGGCAGAGGAAGTAGATCTAGAGGAGCTCTTTGAGTCAATGGTTGAGGGTGAGACTTCCGCAAGCTCGAAAATCATTAAGCATCTAAAGAAGTTATGGGATGAAGAAGAGTTTGAAGAGATTGAGATCTTTGCCGAAGAGGTCTTGACCGATGAGACCCCAAAAGATTTCATAGCAAAGATTCTCAAAGAGAGAACTTCTAACCCAGAATTTGTCGAAGATTTTGTTGCATCCATTGATGGCAAGAGAATTGTGCAAGAAGAAGATTTCCCGACTTTAATCGAATTCACAACATGTTCGCGAGAGAGTGATAACGAAGAATTTAACGCTTCTCGATCTGGTAGAGCATCCGCTGCTTTAAATCCTGACTGTCCATTAGACCTTCTCTCAAAGCTTGCTGAAGATGAGAAATGGGAGATTCGATACAGGGTAGCTCTCAATCCATCGTCTACAAGCGATGTATTGAATTTGATTCTTAAGGGGAGTTATCCAGCAGGCCTGGAATTTCTCTCAGAATTTCTTGAGACAACAATCGCCCTTCATAAAAACGCCGATACTGAACTGCTAAAGAGGCTAGCGAATTCAGAGAATCAAACCGTTCGAACTGCAGTTGCATGTAATCCGAGCGCCTCTGCTGAAGTCGTCGAATACGCCAAATCAGTTGGCATAGGTCCAGAACTCGTTGGTGATAGTCGACTTTGCTGGTGGTTCGCAGACTCTGCCTGGACACTTGCCGACCTAGAGAATTTGCAGATCCGGTAGTGTGGTTTGTCTGTTGGCGCCACTATCATTGAGACGACTTTCAATATTAGTTTCAGGTTTGGATAGGTGAGATGGCGACAGTAGATGAATACGCAGCAATCTATAAGACTCTAATTGTCTGTATAGCTGCACGCGAGCCGGTCATTATCTGGGGTCCGCCGGGCCAAGGAAAGACTTCGGTCATTCGCAAGATTGCTGGCGACCAGTCAAGGAAACTCGAGACAGTCCTTGCAAGTGTCCGAGAGCCACAAGATTTTGCGGGACTTCCAATGCTCTCTAATGGCTTAGCAACGTTGATGCCACCAGATTGGGCTATGCGATTAGCCGATGTTCAGAATGGAATCTTGTTTATTGATGAGGTTAATACCGCGCCTCCAAGTGTTCAAGCTGCACTCCTCAGAGTTTGCTTTGAAAAAGTCGCTGGGGATTGTCACTTGGGCGAGAACACAAGTGTGGTTGCTGCCGCAAACCCGCCCGAACTTGCTGCAGATGGATGGGATCTAGCACCACCTCTTGCAAATCGATTCTGTCACTTGAATTGGAAC
>JACCDM011896495.1_pt1 | contig 14200 bp, 17 predicted proteins | sample 7445851 | NCBI WGS metagenome assembly JACCDM01 (sample SAMN15323438, study PRJNA562643) | freshwater metagenome | isolation source: river surface water | place: USA:Blue River Watershed | collected 2017-08-16
CCCCGCAGAATCAGGGCAAACACAGTGGGCGTGCCTTCGGCACGCCCACCATTTGGGTCTTTCAAAACCTTTTTGTTTGTTTCGGGAGCCGATGGACAGGATTGAACTGTCGACCCTCACTTTACGAAAGTGATGCTCTACCAACTGAGCTACATCGGCGTTTTGCTCTACTTCACCCCGCCTATCTCAGGCGAAGCAAGCTGAGCCCTGCCTGCCGGCAGGCAGGTACATCGGCAATCTAGAGCCGTTGCGCAGGATTGAACTGCGGACCTCGTCATTACCAATGACGTGCTCTACCAACTGAGCTACAACGGCACACTCTAAAAACTAAGACTAATACTAGTGTATTTTAGTATATTTTTCAATACATTTATTTATTTGCGTTTTTCTTGGCGAACAGAAATTTATATACCTTACTACCTTGCATGTCTATCAAAAGCTCCCTGGTCACATCACCGACAGAGTCCAGGTTCTTTTCCACTTTTTGTAAAATCCCATGAAATACATGAAATGCTCGCCAAATATAGAATAGTATAGCAATAACAAAACTCCAGATGACCACAAGCCCCACTGAAGCGATGATAAAGAAAATATCAGAAGAATTCATATCTATCGATTATATCACAAACAGCATTAGATCTTATTTTTTTGTAAAACCTTCCAGTGCTTTCAATGCCTCGATAGGCACCATGTATACAATGGTGTTGGATGCATCCGAAGATATATCGTTTATGGACTGCAGGGTTCGCAAATGAAGTGCACCTGGGGCGTTGGCCAGCATCTCAGCAGCTTTGGCAATATTTTGTGATGCTGCCAATTCTCCTTCGGAATTTATAATCACCGCTCTTTTCTCTCGTTCTGCTTCAGCTTGCTTGCCGATAGTGCGCTCCATATCAGGAGGGAGGCTCACGTCTTTGAGTTCTACATTCTGCACCTTGAGACCCCATGCGTCAGTTTCTTTGTCTACAATCTCACGAATTCTATCAGCTATTTTATCTCGACTAGAAAGAAGTTCGTCGAGAGTTACTTCACCTACAATATTTCTCATAGTAGTTTGCGCATATTGTGAGATTGCATATTTAAAATCCTCCACTTCTATGATAGCCTTGGCTGCGTCACTTACTTTGTAATAAATAACTGCGTTTACCTTTACAGAAACATTGTCACGAGTAATGGCATTTTGGTCTGGCACATCTACTGCCTTTATACGGATGTCTATTTTCTGATAGCTTTGAATAACAGGCAACACCAATCTCCAGCCTGGCTCCATAACACTACTAAATCTACCGAAGGTAAATTTAATCCCCTTTTCGTATTGATTAATCTGACGAATGCTTATAAAGATTACAAAAAATATTATATATAGAATTCCGTAAGTCATAAAAATAAATTAAATTAATAATGTAGCGAATCACTCCTTTTATTTTTTATTGCAAAAAGAGCTAGCACTAAGGCATACACAATGTGATCATCCACTATCGGATTATTTTCTGGGAAAAGCAGTGCTAGCCACATGAGCACCATCATCACCACTCCAGCCACACCTCCCCAAAAAACATATCTATTAAAAAGCAAGGTAAGTCCTATAAATAAAAGTCCGAACATAAACAACCAATCCACCGCCACCACACCAGCCAAGCTATGAAAAAAATCTGCAAACGGACCCCGCACCGCTCCTGATAAAAATCCAGTTGTCGGGGAACCTCCATGTATCCAGGCTTTTTCCGTAGTTGTCGCAAAACCCAAACCAAATGTCTTATCAAGAAACGCCCAGAGAAAAATAAATGACATAACCAAACGCAATTTGAGCCAAATTATTTTTTGCACGTTCATATCTATATTATAAACCTAAAAATAAAATTTCTCCATGCTCTTAATTTTTCTGCGATCGACCACAAGATAAATTTCTAAAATCAAAAACAATATTGTGCATAATATAATTATGATCCTAAACGCATTTGATTATTCTCGTCAGGAACCTGGGCCGATTTTGGCGCATATTTAGGATAATATGGAGGCCTTTGAATAGCATGAAATACATCCCGAGGATTTTCGAACGCAAGCTTTTTCTCTAATAAATGATTATTGTCTATTTCTCTCAATAAAATTAGGACTGCATAAGTACTCACAATCACAGCAGCTATTACTAAATTTAGTATAAAGCCCCCGTCTCGCATAGATAGCATTGAAGCTACAACTACAAGCTCCAATGTAATAAATGTACTCCAGTGCGCCCAACCTAAGTTATTTTTTGCCGCAAGAGAAATTTCTTGTCGAGCGACACGAATTGTTTCCGACGCACTAAGAATGTGATCAAAAAGGGTCGAATCACCCTTTGCGTTCAAACTGTTAAGAGCATTATCTAGCTTATCAATATGAACTCGAGTCTCTAGGGTATGTCCAAGGGTACCTGCGTCCAATTGAGCAATCATGTATTCATCAATTGCTTCGTACACAACTGCAGTATGATCAGGATCCATTTTTTTAGCATTATCTGCGATAGTCATAAGCGCAGAATTTTCTTCTGCTATAAGAGTTTGTAGTCGAAGATAATTGGACATTGCATCGGCAATAAAAAAACCTGAAACTATGGCGAAAATAGCTGAAGTCGCCCCCACAAGAGTGCCTAAGTCTGAAAACTTAAAAATGGGAAGGATAAAGGGTAGAAGCGACAAAACCAGAACCACACCCATATCTCTAAATGATAATTGCATAAAACCATTATACCTTATTTAAATACCATTGCGCGACTTAGTAGATGATGTGGAAACTGCTGTCTACAACTTTACAACTAATCGTTAGACTTAGTTAAGTCGGGAGTAATTTTTTTTAAAATTTCTCCTGAATGAGCATCAATTATCACCGCACCAGAAACTTCTTGCCCATTATCATTGTAGGCATAATAACCTACAGTCCATACCTGTTTTCCCCCTACTGACTCACTGAAATTTCGAAAAGTGGAATCCACAACACTTAATTCCGCATGAAAATTTACAATATCTCTTAGATTCCATTCTTTTGCAACACCCCTCGCGATTGTAAAAATTTTACTTTCATCGATAAAATCACCGCTAATTTCAAAAGGGGGTTTTAGGTAAAGTGGATAATCATAAAACTCAAGCTTAGCCACTCCTTTGCAAACCTCAACTCGAACGTAATTTGAGGCTGAAACTGAATAAAATTTCACAACAAATTCTCCATAAGTTTCTTCTTTGCTTGGATCGCAAATATCTTCCCTTTCAAACATTGACAAATGAACAGGTTTTGCATCTGGTTGCCATTTAATAGCCGCTTTTTTAGCAACTTCCAAATAATTTTTTGCTCCACCTTCTAAGAGATTTTTGTTTTCATCCGATAAACGCTGAGTTGTAGGTAAATTATTTTCCCCATTTTGATTTGCTGGAGGATAATTATTACTCTCTCCTGTGTTTTGCAAAGTAGGATTTGAATTTTTACCAATATAATATACAACACCACCAACAGCCAAAACACCAACAATAAATAAAATTATAACAGTCAAAGAAAAACCTTTATTTGTCTTCATGAAAAAATTATACCACAGTTCAAGTCTAATACACCCGCAACAAAAAGAACCATATTTCTATGGCTATTTTTTTGCGCGACTTAGTGGAAAATGTTGTAGTTAGCCTTTTAAAACCCCTAAATCTTTTAGGATAAAATTTGCCATTTGTTCAATACTCAATACCCCCGAATCAAAGGTAGTATTACTTTGATGTATATTCTTGTTATATGTCTCTGAGTACTTATCTAGGGTTTCTTGCGATGGTATCGGCTTATTCTCCTTGTAAGCCCTTTGCGTAATTCTTTCCTTCCGAATATCTTCATGAATTTCCATCCTATATAAGAAAAAATCTACACAATACTTTTCTGCAATTTCTTTATATTTATCCACTTCTTCATTTGTCATGTTTTTATCTACAATAACAGAAATATTATTTTTAAAATATTCTTTGGTCATAGCGTAAGTAACATTAACACTTGTTTGTTTGTGTGAATACACTTCTTTGAATTGAGAAACAAAGCTCTTAATATTATCGTAAGCCACATGAGCTGTATTAGCTAATTGATTTTTCAAAAACTCAGCAAGGGTGGTCTTGCCCGCCCCTGAGGTACCTATTATAACAACCATAAACATCTTGTCTCTTTTATACATAGCGAAAGTATACTCCATGAGAAATGAAAATACCATGCAGTATTTGAATGTATCAGAAAATACAACTTTGGCGCGGTCGACCACCTGCCTGCCGCAGGCAGGGATTTGAGGGTCAAGTTTCTAAGTCGCTTCGCTCCTAAGAACTTCCTCCCCTGGCTCGCCTCCTTCACAAACTCAGGATGGCTCCGCCTGTTCAAACCGGGCGCAAGCAAAGCAGTTTGCTTACTTCTCCTCACGATGTAAAAAGAAAAAACTGGCCCAAGCCAGCTTTTTCTTTTTATGCGCGGTCGACCGGATTTGAACCGGCAACCTCTCCCGTGACAGGGGAGTGCTCTAACCAGTTGAGCTACGACCGCATTTTTATATAAACGTTATCCAAAAACATTACTAACTTTTCTTTACTCCCCTGGGGGTTGCTCGCTAAGTTCTAGCCTGAGTTGGCTACGACTGCAACTCCCCTATTATACACAAAATAGCATATTTTCCAAGTCTTTAATTTGTGTCGGCGACAGGGATCGAACCTGTGACCTGAGGCTTATGAGTCCTCCGCTCTACCGACTGAGCTACGCCGACATCCTTGCAGAATAGCATATTTCAGCTATTTTTCAAATACTTATTTGCAAAAACTGGTTTTATGATGTAATATAATAAAACGTCAGGATAAACGCTTAAAATAGCGGGATAGAGAAGAGGCATCTCGCAAGGCTCATAACCTTGAGACCCACGTTCGATTCGTGGTCCCGCAACATCAAATAAACCCATACTGGCGAAACAAGCTTTCATAGATGGCTATAACCCTATTTGCTTCATGTTTTGAAATATCATAAGCTAGACCTTCGTGAGCAATTCTATTTCTAATATTATGTACTTCCCATGCAGACGACAGCCCATTGAAAGTTTCTTTGCTCGCCATTTTTAGTCTATCCCCTAATGTATTACCCTGGAATCCAAGATCTTTCATCATGCCTTCGAGTAGTGTGTCTGCTTCAATAATTGCTAATTTCCAATCACTAGAACTATCAGAAGATAGGTAGGTCAAAACTTTATTCCAAACTGGGTTTTGAGATACTGCCACCCCCTCATGAGAGTCGTCCCCTTCACCATGCCTTTTAGCGTATTCATGTATTGCATGATGGTGGTGTTCATGCTCCTTTTTACGTATTTCAACCATGCGCACCCCGCAATAACATATAACAGTTATGAAAAATATAGTTATAAAAGTAAGGAAAGATTTATACAGTTCAAATATCCTAGCGTCCGCTACCTTATAGTATATTTCCTGCACCACATTAGAACCGTTTGAAAAAAGATAATCTGGATTTAAAAGCTCAGCCTGAAAAATCGCCGCCCCAGAACCAGCTAAAAGTAATAGCAGGACCACACCGACGAAAATAATTTCTATCTTAAATTCACTAAACATAGATATATTGTATCACAATTAGTTCTGCTCACTCTCAAATTTCTGACCTACTTCAAACAAAGATTCTTCAGCAAAATGTGGAGCCATAAACTGAATAGAAAACGGCAAGCCTTCAGCATTTTTCCCTGAAGGAAGAGCTATTGATGGCACACCAGCTAGGTTGGCTGGAGCAGAAAAAATATCACATAGGTACATAGCTACTGGATCATCCATTTTTTCTCCTAGTTTAAATGGTGTCATCGGCACAGTGGGAGTCAAAATATAGTCCACCAACTTAAATGCATTTATTACTTCCTCAGTTATTTTTGCCCGCACCTTTATAGCTTTGTTGTAGTAAGCATCGTAGTAACCATGAGAAAGTACATAAGTGCCAAGTAAAATTCTTCTTCTGGCTTCAGCACCAAAACCCCTGCCTCTACTCTTTTTGTATACCTCGCTCAAATTTACACCCTCACTACTATATCCATACCGAATACCATCAAAACGAGATAAATTCGTAGACACTTCAGCCGGCATGATTATGTAGTACACGGCCAAAGAATATTTAGCATGTGGAAGTTCTATATCTACTATTTCATACCCAGCTTTTTTTAATTTTTCCAGAGATTGTTTAAAATTTTCGGCCACATCTGCATCCACACCGTCTTTGAACAAGTGCCACGGCACACCTATTTTTTTACCTCCGCGAGCTGTGGACTTTCGCAAGACACCTGGAATAGAAGTACTATCCTCATTATCGTATCTAGAAAGTAAATCGAAAAGAATCTTGGTATCCCTTACGCACTTCCCAAAAGGCGATACTTGGTCGAGTGAATTTCCCATAGCAATAATTCCCTGCCGAGATACTGCTCCGTACGTAGGCTTGAGTCCAACTAGCCCACAAAATGCCGAAGGTTCACGTACTGATCCACATGTCTCTGTGCCAAGTGCAGCGAGAGTCATGTCTGCTGCCAATGCTGCCGCTGAACCGCCCGAAGAGCCCCCGGGGACACGAGAAGTATCAAGTGGGTTTTTGGTTACACCATACGCAGAAGTCTGGGTAGAAGAGCCCATGGCAAATTCATCCATATTAGTACGACCCAAAAATACCGCGCCAGATTTCTTTAAGTCCCGCACCACTGTAGAATCATAAGATGCTTTATAATTTTCTAAAATTTTAGATCCTGCCGAAGCTATGTGCCCCTCGTATAAAATATTATCTTTCAAGACCACCGGAATTCCAGTCATCTCTGTCGCCGTGCCATCTTGAAATTTTTTCTGAGCAAGCTCGGCTTGCGCTATAGCATCATCAAACACTTCTAGATAAGCATTGAGTTCAGGATTTTTAGATTTGATAGCTTCGAGATAAGCCTGCACCAATTCCACACAGGTATACTTCCCCTGCTTTAAATCTTGATGGGCTTTAGTTATGGTTAAATTTTTTAAATTTATATCTGACATTTTTATTTAATAACTTTACGAACCTTATAACTTTCTACTACAATATTTTCTTCACTTTCAAAAATCCGTCTTGTGAGGCCGGAAATTGGTCCACGACTAAATCTTTTGAAAAATCGCGTGATTCAGATTTATCTTCACGCCAAACATTATAATGCTCATTAGAAACTTTTACCTCCCCCACTTCTACTTCTTCGATTTGCTTCACATAATCCAAAATACCTCCCATGTCATGGAGAAGTGACTCTTTTTCTTGTTGTGAAAGCTCCAGCTTAGCTAATTCCGCCAAGTTCTCCACATCCTTAATATTCATGTAAAAAGTATACCCCAACACCTATTTTTTTCAAAACTCAATCAAATAGGTGTACGGGTTATAAAAAAATCTACCTTCCCAGAATCTACGCCACAGCGTAGGTGCCATAACTTACTCTTGAATAAATATTAACCAATCAATGCCTTAATTCTATCCTCTGTCGGTGGATGGGTTGCAAACAAACTACTTACTTTTTTACCCAAACTAGAACCTTTGGGATCGGCAAGATATAGGTGGGCGATAGCACTAGATTGGCGCTTCATCGGCTGGCTGTGTTGTGAAATTTTACGAAGTGCACTCGCTAGCCCTTCGGGATATCTGGTAAGTAATGCTCCAGAAGCATCAGCCAGAAACTCACGCTTTCTTGAAATTGCTAGCTGGATGAGCATAGCAAAGATAGGAGCAAGTATGGATAAAATAACTCCAACCAACATAAAAATACCATTCGCCTTATTATCGTTATCCCTACTTCCACCCCAAAATGTACTGCGAATAAATATATCTGAAAGTATAGACACAAAGCCCACTAAAACCACCACCACAGTGGACAGCAACATGTCACGATTGCCGATATGAGAAAGCTCGTGAGCAATTACTCCCTCGAGTTCGTTCTTCTCAAGCATGGCCAAAAGGCCGGTAGTTACTGCCACCACCGCGTGATCTTTATCGCGACCTGTCGCAAAAGCATTTAGGGCAGAATCTTCTACTACATACACCCTGGGCATAGGCAAACCTGCTGTAATAGACAAATTTTCTACACTAGTATACAGATTGAAATACTCCTCTCTTTTGGCTTCCTTGGCACCAGCTAGAGTCAGGACTATCTTGTCTGAAAACCAGTAAGAAAAAAAATTCATCAAAATACTAAACAAAACAAAACCATAAAGAATAACCGGATCACCGTAGTAAATACTAAAAAACCAACCAAGGCCGATGACCACCGCAAAAAACACTGTCATTAAAAGCCAGGTCTTGGTGACATTTTTAGATTGCTCCGTATATAAATTCATTTTTAGAATTTTACTTCTACTGGATTTTGAGCGGCGTCGTTGTCACCCAAGTCAAACAAATCCATCTTGGCAAAGTTGAACATTGAAGCAATCAAGTTTGAAGGGAATGATTCACGTTTGATGTTTAGATCGCGAACATTGGTATTGTAGAATCTTCGAGCAGCTTGAATCTTGTTTTCAGTGTCAGACAATTCATTTTGCAAAGCCAAAAAGTTTTGGTTGGCTTTCAAATCTGGATAAGCTTCCGCTAGAGCAAAGACTGATTTCAAAGCGCCTGTAAGCATGTTTTCAGCTTCAGCATGAGCCGCAGTAGGACCAGATGCTCCCATAGCCATATTGCGGGCCTTGGTCACATTTTCAAAAGCACTAGACTCGTGAGTCGCGTAGCCTTTAACAGTATTTACTAAATTAGGAATAAGATCATATCGGCGCTTAAGTTGAACCTCGATATCCGCCCAAGCTTCTTTAGCTCGGTTGACCAATTGGACAAAACCATTATAACTAGCAATAGCCCATATGAATAACACCCCTACTACAATTAAAATTATCATCATAGGGATAAGTATATCACAACCACCACAAAGTCAAGACTAAGCCTTGAGTTGTTTTTCGGAAACTAAAACCAAGAGCGGTGAAGCTAAGCATATAGACGAATATGTTCCAAAAAACATACCAGCAGTCAACATTAGTGCAAAGTATTTTGTAGAAGCAGGACCAAAGAAAACCAGAGCGAGTAATACTAGTATAACTGTGAGCGAGGTGCTGATAGACCGGACATAGGACTGATCTAGACTCTGCCCCACTACATCGCTAAAATTTATTTTCTTTAAAGATTCATTTTTCAGATTTTCACGAATACGATCAAAAATAACGATAGTGTCTGAAACAGAAAGTCCGAGTATCGTAAGCAACGCCACCACAAACAAGGTGTCGATTTCAACTCCATACAACCTCGAAAGTACAGCAAACATACCCGCCGGAATTATTATGTCGTGTAAAAGTGTAACTATGGCTATAAGCCCATACCTCCAAGAAGAAACCGGTTTAGAAATACCACGAAAAGCAAAAGCAATAAAACATATTATCGCCAGAGACACTAAGATGATAGACAAAATAGCTTTTCGAGTTAGCTCCTTACCGACAGAAGGACCAATAGAATTAAAATTCGTTTCAGTCAGTAAATTTTTACCTCCCAAAGAAAGAGTTTTTAAGAGTTGTTCATGCTCTATTTCATTCAAATCGCGAGACTTGACGATATAGCCAAAATCTCCAGTAGGTTGAACTAATACACTACCTAGATCTAGGGTTTGCAGATTAGTCTCTACTATGTCTTGAGCTGGACGTTCTAACGTATAAGTTACTTCGGTCAATGCCCCTCCCTTAAAATCTATACTAAGTTTTGGCCTAAATATGAAAAAAGAAATAAGAGACAAAACCACGAGAACTGTCGAGACTCCGATAAATATTTTTTTGTGTTTGATTATAAACATTGATTTTGCAACTCACGTCGTTTAAGTCCTTTTAGCACGACGCTAAATTATTTTGATAATCCAGAACCGAATAAAAATCTCGCCACCTTACCATCACCCATAAAACTAAAAACTGCTAAAAATGTCCTGGTAACCGTAATCGCTGTAAAAAGCGACACCACCACCCCCATGCCAAGAGTAAGCGCAAACCCCTTGATGAGTGATGTACCAAACCAAAAAAGAATCACCGCGGTAATCAAACTAGAAATATTTGAATCACGGATAGCCAGCCAAGCTCGAGTGAAACCTACGGAAAGAGAATCCGAGATACTTTTACCCGCACGCAACTCTTCCTTGACCCGTTCAAATATGAGCACATTTGCATCCACTGCTATACCAATAGAAATAATAAATCCAGCAATGCCGGCTGCGGTCAAGGTAACTGGAATTAGTTTGAAAAGCGCCAAAATTATTATTACGAAAACACACAAAGACAAAGTGGCAAGTAACCCAGGCAATCGATACCACAAAATTAAAAACAGGGCTACAAATAAAAATCCAAAGACAGCAGCTTTTACTCCAGCATTCAATGCCTTATCTCCCAGAGTAGCCCCGATGGTTTGCGTAGATTGCAAACTTATCGGCACAGGTAGAGCTCCAGAATTCAAGCGTCCCACCAAAGTTTTAGCTTCTTGAGGAGTAAAACCCCCAGAGATAACTGCTTGCCCATCTGTGATTTCGGATTGCACCACAGGAGCCGAAATAGGAAAGCCATCTAAATAAATAGCCACTATCTTGCCTAGGTTGGCTTTAGTGATTTCAGCAAAAAGCTTGGTTCCAGTATCATCAAAAGAAAGCAAAATACTCGGCTCACGAGTAACCGGATCAAATTTCAATGTGGCCCTGTCTAAATATCTACCGGTTAATTCTGTGCCGACAAAAGGGTCCTCGGGTTCTGCTACCGTATTTTTACTTAGTTTTTTTGGTTTAGATGCTTGCTCTGTTTTTTCAACTTTAAATTCCAAAAGTGGTGTCTGGCCGATCATCTCCACTGCTTTTTTAACATCAGTTATCCCTGGTAAATCTACGATTAGTTGCTCCCCAGCCCCAGACACAAAACTACCGTGTTGAACTTGGACCACAGGCTCAGATACGCCAAAAAGATTAACCCTGCGTTCAATAACACCACGTAAGGCTTCCATAGAATCTTCAACTTCACCTGAAGGGATAGCGCCAACATCAGCATTGTAAACCAAGTGACTCCCTCCAGAAAGGTCTAAACCAAGTCTAAAAGAGTGATTCTTATAAAAAGATTTTTCTATCGCAAAGTCTTTATTAAGCTTTGGCTCAGATTTGTAGACAAATAGTCCCACTACCCCCGCTAAAATAAATACCAATAATACTGAAGCAATCTTGTGTCGCATAATATCAACCCATTCTATACATTTTAACAGAATATGCAACTATCGCGCCCAATACAAATCCACCCAAGATATCTACTGGAAAATGGACTCCGCCCATAACCCTAGCCAAACCTATGACAAAAGCAAGGAAAATAAATATATACCCGACTTTTTTATGAAGAAACAAAAGTGAAAAAGCTAAAGCCATATAGAAAGTAGCGTGTCCTGATGGAAAAGCAAAACCAGACTCAGGAAAAAGTGTTTGTACGTCAGGTAAAGCTACATAAGGCCGGTCAATATGTATGATAATTTTCAACAACCTAGCCAAAATCCAAGCAAATGCAGACGTCATAAAAACTAAAATTATTTCTTTTTTCTTTTGTAGAAAAACCCGATAAGGACTTTCCGCTTTAAAAACTTCGTGATGGAAAAGCAAAAATAAACCCGCGATTATTATCACAACATAAGGAAAATAGACTGCAAAGAAAATAATTGCCCTGTCGATCCATGCCGACTGATGTGCGAAATTATAAAAAAAATAAAAGATTTCATTGTTCATACGATACAGTATAGCAAAATCAAATTACAAACATAACCCCGTACAAATATAAGCTATCGCTTACATTTTTGATTTAGCTACTTTTAACACATTTGATAGAAGCATAGCTACAGTGACTGGGCCGACGCCACCAGGCGTCGGCGTCAAAAAAATAGCTTTCGTGGCAACTGATTCCATGTCGACATCGCCGACTATGGCTCCGTTTTCTTCGGAAGTTCCCGCATCAATTACCACCACACCATCTTTGACCATGTCTCCAGTCAAATATTTTCCCTGACCCAAACCAGAAATTATAATGTCCGCATTTTTAATAAGTTCTTCTTTGTGCTCAGTCGCGCGAGTGATTGTATCTACCTCTAGCCCGCGAAACTTAAGTAGTGCCGTGACAGGCTTGCCCACCAATGTTCCCTGCCCCAATACTAAAATATTTCTTCCTGCAAAATTTAAATTCAGGGAATCAAGTACGACCATACAAGCAAGCGCCGTAGGAAAACCCAAGGCATTTTCATTATTATAAAACTTGCGCCCGCTCACAGCCCCTAAACAATCCACATCGAGATTTGTATCGATGGCATCTAAAACTTTTTGTCGATCAATATGTAAAGGCAACGGCAATTGAACTATAATTCCACACATATTTTCCAACTGATTTAAAATTTGTATCTGGGCAATCAAATCTTCAGTAGTGATACTCGCAGGAAAATTCGCGGTATGAAATTTTATCCCGACAGATTCTGCTTTTTGACTTTTAATGCGCACGTATTGCACCGAGGCAGGATCTGCTCCTACTAAAACATCACAAAACACTGGCACGAATGGTAACAGCAGCACCTCGTTTTTAACTTTAGCTAATATATCCTGACTGATTTTTTTTCCGTTGATTGTTTGCATAGGCTTTAGGCTTTAGGCTTTAGGCTTTAGCTAGTTTCCTAGAGCCTAGTGCCTATCGGCCTGTATTAATTAAATTCCCAAAAACTCATTCTTGATATCGTCGCGATGAGCAGATCGCGCATACCTTCTCATGCTCATAAGCACACCTAACCCCATAAATTCAACCAATAGATGTGAACCTCCATAACTCATAAAAGGTAACGGGATCCCGGTCACCGGCATGAGCCCCACATTCATACCTACATTTATGAGTATATGGCTCATAAAGAATATAGCAATACCCATACCAAAAAGTATTTCAAAATTTGTAGCGCCAAGTGAAGCTATGTATAGAATCCTCCATATCACTAGAGCATACAAGATGAGCACCATCAGCGACCCGATAAAACCCCACTCCTCAGCAAAGGCAGCAAAAATAAAGTCCGACTGTGGTTGAGGTAAGAATTTTAACCGTGACTGAGTGCCAAAGCCTAGCCCCTTCCCAAATACTTGCCCACTCCCCACAGCTATGGTGGACTGAAAAGCATTGTAACCAGAACCATGGATATCCGCCAAGGGGTTTAGAAATGTAGTGATGCGCGCCTTCTGATATGGAGCAAAGACAAAGAGCCATAACAAAATAAAAATAACCGTACCAGCTGAAAAAACCAGAGCCAAGTGTGTTTTAGAAATTCCAGATACCAACACCATGCCGAGCCATATAGAAAAAATAATGATTGCTGAACCAAAGTCTGGCTGGAGTAATACTAGTATTAGTGGTATTACCGTATAAAAAAAAGATATGAAAATATGCTTGGTATCACGTATCTCCACATGGCGACGAGAAAAATATTTGGCCAGCATTAAAACCAAAACCAGCTTCATCATATCCGCTGGTTGAAAAGAGAAAAATCCAAAATCAAACCAACTTTGTGCACCGTTGGAAACACTACCTAAAATAAATAACAAGAGCAAAATAAAAGATACCGCTAAGAAAATAAACACCAGTACATTGGTACGCTTCAAGAATCCAAAATCAATAAAAGAAAAAATTAAAAACACTGCGAGGCTTATACTCACCCACAGTATCTGCTTACTAAAAAAATCGCCAGAACTTTCGATCGGAACAAAGGACTTCATGGTCACCAAGCCCGCAGCCACTATCGGCAGGATAAACAAAATAAGCAACCAATCCACACCACTAAAAATCTTTCTTATAGTATTCTGCATGAATTTGTTTATCTTAACTGCGCTCCGAAAACATTGAACATGGGGATTATTTCCTTAGTAACAACAGTAGCAGAAAATGGCTCTGGCCAAGTAAAATGCACTTCTCGTACTTCTTCACCAGCTACCGTTTCTAGATAAGTCTGACTGACGGACACGGCATTGCCTAGTGCATCATACAAAATAGCCACCACGTTTACTTGGGGAATAGCAAATAGTGAATTGTTTTTTATGTTTGCCGATAATCTGGGATTTTTGTCTTCATTTTCTAATACTATGTTGGACACGAGAATCTTGAGCTGATTTATTTTTTCTTCA
>JACCDM010525534.1_pt1 | contig 14199 bp, 13 predicted proteins | sample 7445851 | NCBI WGS metagenome assembly JACCDM01 (sample SAMN15323438, study PRJNA562643) | freshwater metagenome | isolation source: river surface water | place: USA:Blue River Watershed | collected 2017-08-16
AATAAAAAATCTTTGTTGGAGCGTATCGCTGAGATTGTTCGCGATAAAAAATTAGATGGCATCTCTGACATCCGCGATGAATCCGATAAATCAGGCATGCGCGTAGTTATCGAGTTAAAACGTGGTGAAGTTGCTGAAGTAGTTTTAAATAATTTGTACAAGCAGACGCAACTACAAGACACCTTTGGCATGAACATGGTGGCGTTGGTTGATGGGCAGCCTAAGCTCTTGAACCTGAAGCAGATGCTGGAATGCTTCTTGTCACATAGGCGTGAAGTTGTCACACGTCGTACAGTGTTTGAATTACGTAAAGCGCGTGATCGTGGTCATGTGTTAGAAGGTCTGGCCGTAGCGCTAGCGAACATTGATGAATTCATCGCGCTGATTAAAGCTGCTCCCACTCCGCCAGTAGCTAAAGCTGAGTTAATGGCGCGTTCATGGGATTCATCGCTAGTGCGTGAAATGCTCGCGCGTACGGGCGCTGAAAACGCTGGTGGTATTGACGCCTTCCGCCCTGAAAATCTGCCGCGTCATTATGGTTTGCAATCCGATGGTATGTACAAATTATCGGATGATCAGGCGCAGGAAATTTTGCAGATGCGTCTGCAACGTTTGACGGGTCTTGAGCAAGATAAGATCGTTAACGAATACAAAGAAGTCATGGAGCAGATCGCTGATCTGTTAGACATTCTGGGTCGTCCAGATCGTGTGACCACTATTATTAGCGATGAGCTGATCGCCGCTCGCAACGAATACGGCGAGGGCAATAAAGATAAACGTCGCTCGACCATAGAAATCAACGCGACCGATCTGGGTACGGAAGATTTGATTACGCCTCAGGATATGGTGGTCACTCTTTCGCATTCGGGTTACATGAAATCGCAACCCTTGTCTGAGTATCGTGCACAAAAACGCGGTGGTCGTGGCAAGCAGGCAGCGGGCACTAAAGACGACGATTGGATCGAGCAACTCTTTATTGCAAATACCCACGATTACATTCTTTGCTTCTCAAATCGCGGCCGTATGTACTGGCTCAAAGTTTGGGAAGTGCCGCAGGGCTCACGCACATCGCGCGGTAAACCAATTGTGAATATGTTCCCCCTGCAAGAGGGCGAGAAAGTCACCGTGGTGTTGCCATTGTTTGGTGAGGACAGCAAATTCCCTGAAGATCGTTATGTGTTTATGGCGACATCGCATGGTGTCGTTAAAAAGACGTCGTTGTCAGATTTCAGTAATCCTCGCAAAGCAGGCATCATTGCAGTTGATTTGGATGAGGGTGATTTCTTAATCGGTGCCTCGCTGACAAACGGTGGCAATGATGTGATGCTGTTCTCTGATGCCGGTAAAGCGGTTCGTTTTGATGAAAGCGATGTGCGTCCTATGGGTCGTACAGCGCGCGGTGTGCGCGGCATGAACCTCGATGAAGGTCAACTCGTCATCGCGATGTTGGTAGCGCAGACTGAGCAGCAATCCGTTTTAACGGCGACTGAAAATGGTTACGGCAAGCGTACTCCGATTACGGAATACACACGTCATGGTCGCGGTACCAAAGGCATGATTGCGATTCAGACGAGTGAGCGCAATGGCAAAGTTGTGGCAGCTACTTTGGTTGAATCGACCGATGAAATCATGATGATTACGACCGGAGGTGTCTTGATACGCACACGAGTATCTGAGATTCGCGAAATGGGTCGTGCTACTCAGGGCGTGACCCTGATTGCGGTTGAAGATGGAACCCGTTTATCCGGACTTCAGCGTATTGCAGAGAGTGATGCGGAAGACGTAGTTTCGGACGACGCAGTTTCGGGTGAGGATGACGCAGGCTAATCTGCATATCCTCAGCGCCTGTTGGCGATAGTTGACGGTACCTTATCGGCGATGAAAAAAACAAAGGCAACCAGCCATGAGTGATGACAAACTCAAACCTTTGCGTGAACAGATTGATGCTCTGGATGCGCAATTACTGACACTGCTCAATGAGCGCGCAAAAGTCGCTCAGCAGGTCGGTCACGTTAAGGCAGAAACCAATGCACCAGTGTTTAGACCTGAGCGCGAAGCTCAGGTCTTGGCGCGTGTAGCCAAGAATAATCCTGGACCCCTGCATTCCTCTGATTTGCAATCCATTTTTCGTGAAGTGATGTCGGCATGCCGTGCACTTGAAAATCGCGTCACGGTTGCTTTTCTTGGGCCGGTGGGTACCTACAGCGAACAAGCGGTGTGGCAGCAATTTGGTCAGGCAGTGACTGAATTACCTTGTATCTCGATTGATGAAGTTTTTCGATCCGTAGAAGCAGGTACGGCAGAATTTGGTGTGGTGCCGGTAGAAAATTCTACCGAAGGCACTATTAATCGCACACTCGATTTATTGTTGCAAACAACGCTGACCATCAGCGGTGAAGTCGCTTTGCCTGTGCATCATAGTTTAATGACGCGTACCGGCACTATGGAGGGTATCAAGCGTATTTGTGCTCATTCACAAGCATTGGCTCAGTGCCAATCATGGTTGAATGAACACTACCCATCAATTGAGCGCCAAGCGGTTGCTTCGAATGGTGAAGCTGCAAAAATCGCCACTGACGATCACAGTGCTGCCGCTATCGCCGGAGAAATGGCTGCGAAGCGTTACGGCCTGTCGATTGTTCATGCGCACATACAAGATGATCCTCACAATCGCACGCGGTTTGTGGTGATTGGTCGTTTAACTCCTTCAGCATGTGGGAAAGATCAGACGTCTATCGTTTTATCAGTGCCGAACAAACCCGGTGCTGTGTATGAATTACTTGCGCCACTCGCTAAACATGGCGTGTCGATGACGCGTTTTGAATCACGTCCGGCGAGAACAGGTCGTTGGGATTATTACTTCTATGTCGATATTCAGGGTCATGCTAATGATCCGACAGTGTCGAAGGCCCTAGCCGAGCTGCAGACACAAGCGGCTTTTTTTAAGGTGTTGGGTTCGTACCCTCACGCTTCCTGATTTTTTCTTATTACTTATGAATTTCGGTCCTGATTACGTCCGTGCGATCGCCCCTTATCAGGGCGGTAAACCTATTTCGGAAGTCGCACGAGAGTTTGGTCTTGATGAAGCGACTATCGTCAAGCTGGCATCCAACGAAAATCCGCTTGGGCTTCCAGAGAGCGCAAAGCTTGCGATGATGAATGCGTTGACTGAATTGGCGCGTTATCCTGATTCCAATGGATTTGATCTCAAAGGCACTCTTAGCAAGAAATTTTCTGTGCCTACTGATTGGATTACGTTAGGTAATGGTAGTAATGACATCCTTGAATTAGCAGCGCGTGCTTTAGTCGCGCCTGGTCAAGCGGTGGTGTATTCAGAATTTTCGTTTGCGGTGTATCCGCTTGCAACGCAGGCGGTTGGTGCTAAAGCGATTGTGGTGCCTGCGGCGAATTATGGCCACGATCTCGATGGCATGCGCGCTGCGATCACCAATGAAACGCGTCTGGTCTTTGTGGCGAATCCCAACAATCCAACCGGTACATTTATTGCGGCTGAAAAAATTCATTCGTTTATACAATCTGTTCCATCATCAGTGGTGGTGGTGTTGGATGAGGCTTACACAGAGTATCTCTCTGATTCGCAGCGCTATGATTCTTTGCAATGGGTGGCGCAGTATCCCAATCTGATTGTTTCGCGTAGCTTTTCTAAAGCGTATGGTCTGGCGGGTTTGCGTGTGGGTTTTGGTATTGCTCAGCCGGCGTTGACGGATTTACTGAATCGTTTGCGTCAGCCCTTCAATGTCAATTCTTTGGCTCAGGCTGCAGCGATTGCCGCATTAAATGATGCGACGTACTTGAAAAAAAGTGCTGAAGTCAATGCGCAAGGTTATCAGCAACTCACGTCGGCATTCGATAGTATGAAAATCGAATACCTGCCTTCGTCCGGAAATTTTGTGTTGTTTCGTGCGGGTCATGACGATGGCGCTGGTGCTCGTGTGAATCTCGCTTTGCTAAAAAAAGGCATCATCGTTCGCCCTGTAGGTAACTATGGTTTGCCGCAATGGCTGCGTGTATCGATAGGACTGTCAGAAGAAAACGCTGCGTTTCTTACAGCTCTGAAAGCGATACTCGCTTGAGGGTGGATGAGCAAACGGTGAGCAAACGGTGATCAAGCCAATGTCACTCAATAAAATCGCCATTTTTGGGGTCGGCCTGATTGGCGGATCCTTCGCGCTCGCGCTTAAAAACAAAGGTGTAGTGGCTGAGGTGATGGGTGTGGGTCGCCGACGCGAAACGCTGGAGCGCGCTAAATCACTGGGCTTAATCGACAGCATTGCTGAAACAATTCAACAAGCGGTAGCAGGTGCTGATCTCGTACTGATCGCAGCACCCGTTGCACAGACCGGTTCGCTGCTCGCTGCTATCGCTCCGTATTTATCCGCCGATACGGTGGTAACGGATGCCGGCAGCACCAAGTCGGATGTGGTGCTGGCTGCAAGGCATGCGCTGGCTTCTAAGATTGCGCAGTTTGTACCGGCGCATCCGATTGCTGGTCGTGAGCAAAATGGCCCCGAGGCTGCACTCAGTAATTTGTACGTCGGTAAAAAAGTGATTCTCACTCCGCTGCAAGAAAACTCACCTTCAACCATTGCGCGAGTCGCGAACGCATGGGAGCAGTGCGGTGCATTGATTCATCAACTCGATGCAGCCGAACACGACGCTGTGTTTGCTGCTGTGAGTCACTTGCCGCATTTATTGGCGTATGCATTAGTTGATGACATTGCCGCACGCGCCAATGCCGAAACACTTTTTCAATATGCCGCGAGTGGTTTCCGCGATTTCACACGCATTGCAGGTTCTTCACCTGAAATGTGGCGTGATATTGCCTTGGCTAATCGCTCCGCATTACTGAACGAATTAGATTCCTACATTGCTCAGGTAACGCACTTGCGGGAGCTGTTAGCCAAACAAGAGGGCGCTGACTTAGAAGCGATTTTTGCGCGCGCGCGTGACGCACGGCAGAGCTGGATTGCGGCAATTGAAGCTGCAGAGCAGCAGCGACCACACGAGCAAGGTGGAGACTAATTTATGAAACATTATCCGCATCACCTTGATCTTAAAATTGCAGCAGGTGCGCGCGGCACGGTGCGTTTGCCCGGCTCAAAAAGTATTTCGAATCGTACCTTATTACTTGCGGCAATGGCGCGAGGCACCACTGAGATAAAGTCATTATTAGCGTCTGACGATACGCATGTAATGCTGATGGCGTTGCAAAAACTTGGCGTGCACTGGCAGCAGCATGGTGAGAGTCAAGATTTTTCTGTTGTGGGTGCGGGTGGGGCTTTTCCGATTCATTCAGCTGATTTATTTATGGGGAATGCCGGTACAGCCATTCGTCCATTAACGGCGGCGTTGGCGGCGATGGGTGGCGATTACACCATTCACGGTGTGGCACGAATGCATGAGCGGCCGATTGGTGATTTGGTTGATGCGCTGAATGCTGCCGGTGCTCGCATTAATTACACAGGTAATCCCGGCTTTCCACCATTGCACATACAACGCGGTAATTTGCATCCAGAAAAATTGCAAGTACGTGGCAATGTGTCGAGTCAGTTTTTAACTGCGCTGCTGATGGCTTCTCCATTGATAGCGCGCGATAAAGCGCTGCGCATTGAAGTTATAGGCGAGTTGATCTCCAAACCGTATATAGAAATCACCTTGAATTTAATGGAACGTTTTGGTGTCAAACCGGAACGTGAGGGCTGGTCTGCGTTCATCATTCAACCAGGGCAGCAGTACCAAAGCCCTGGAGTTATTCATGTTGAAGGCGATGCGTCGTCAGCGTCATACTTTCTTGCAGCCGGTGCGATTGCTGGTGGTCCAGTGCGAGTTGAGGGTGTAGGTAAATCGAGTATTCAGGGTGATGTACGTTTTGTCGAAGCGCTTGAGCAAATGGGTGCCACCATCACCATGGGCGAGAATTGGATAGAGGCGAGTTCGAACGGTGTGCTCAAAGCAATTGATGCAGATTTCAATCACATACCCGATGCTGCAATGACGATTGCTGTTGCTGCGCTTTATGCGGATGGTACGAGCACACTGCGCAACATCGCTAGCTGGCGCGTAAAAGAAACCGATCGTTTAAGCGCGATGGCCATAGAACTTCGCAAGCTGGGCGCGCTGATCGAAGAGGGTGAAGATTATCTTCGTGTGACGCCGCCCATCGTACTAGATCGAGCAACCATCGATACCTATGACGATCATCGTATGGCAATGTGTTTTTCGCTCGCGACGTTAACGGGTGCGGCGCGCGAAGGAACGCAGGTGCGCATCAACGATCCGAAATGCGTGGCAAAGACCTTCCCTGATTATTTCGATGCGCTGGCCAGTATTGTTCAGCGGAGCTAAAACACCGTGTCAACTATTCCCGTCATCACTATCGATGGTCCGACTGCTTCTGGCAAAGGCACCGTCGCTAGCCGAGTAGCGAGTCATTTAGGTTTCGGTTTGCTCGATTCAGGTGCGCTGTATCGACTCACTGCGCTCTCGGCACTTGAGGCAAACATCGAATTGACGAATGAGTCTGCATTGGCAGAGCTAGCTGCCAAACTCGATATTCATTTTGAAGGTGAGCGCATACTGCTCTCAGGCCGTGAAGTTTCTAATGATATTCGTGCCGAAGCGGTTGGTGTGGCAGCCTCAAAAATTGCCACTTTGGCTAAAGTTCGCAGCTCTCTCGTGATGTTGCAGCACGATTTTCGTCGTATGCCGGGTCTGGTCGCTGATGGTCGTGACATGGGGACCGTGATTTTTCCTGATGCGCCCCTTAAGGTATTCCTGACAGCGAGCGTCGAGGCGCGGGCTGAAAGACGCTATAAGCAATTGATTGACAAAGGTTTTTCTGCTAATATGGCAGACCTTTTGCAGGATTTGCGAGAGCGTGACGAGCGAGATACTCAGCGCGCCATTGCACCGCTAAAACCAGCTGAAGGAGCGAAGCTGCTCGATACATCTCATATGAGTATTGATCAGGCAGTTGAGCAGGTACTGGGTTGGTATCAACCCGCACCCTGAAGTAAGAAGTCGTTTTGATGTTCTGGCGCCTCGCTGTGCGCAATGCTCGGCAAGGTATCTGACAACCTAACCCATACGCGGCAATTCCGCTGTGTTTGGATAACCTTTCTAAATTATGTCTATAGCTACCCAATCCCCCGCATCCTCCGGCATGGAAAGTTTTGCCGCTTTATTTGAAGAATCTTTGTCGCGCCAGGATATGCGCTCGGGCGAGGTCATTTCGGCGGAAGTTGTTCGCCTTGACCACAACTTTGTGATCGTTAACGCCGGTTTGAAATCCGAAGCGTTTATTCCGATCGAAGAATTCAAAAACGATAATGGCGAGCTCGAAGTCAACATTGGTGACTTTGTTAGCGTTGCTATCGAGTCTCTCGAAAATGGTTTCGGTGACACCATACTGTCGCGTGACAAAGCTAAGCGTCTCGCATCTTGGCTCTCGCTCGAAAAAGCGATGGAGTCTGGCGAGTTGGTTACTGGTACCGTCAGCGGTAAAGTTAAAGGTGGTCTGACTGTTCTTACCAATGGCATTCGTGCTTTCCTTCCTGGTTCGCTGGTGGATACGCGTCCTGTGAAAGACACCACGCCATTTGAAGGCAAGACCATGGAGTTCAGAGTTATCAAGCTGGACCGTAAACGTAATAACGTGGTGTTGTCACGCCGTGCTGTGATCGAAGCTTCTATGGGTGAAGAGCGCGCGAAACTGATGGAAACGCTGAAAGAAGGCACCATCGTTACCGGCGTTGTTAAGAACATTACCGATTACGGCGCGTTCGTTGATCTGGGTGGTATCGATGGTCTGTTGCACATCACTGATTTGGCATGGCGTCGTGTGCGTCATCCATCTGAAGTACTGGCTGTTGGTCAAGAGATCACCGCTAAAGTACTTAAGTACGATCAAGAGAAAAACCGCGTATCGCTGGGCGTTAAACAGTTAGGTGACGATCCTTGGACAGGCTTGGCACGTCGCTACCCACAAAGCACTCGTTTATTCGGCAAGGTAACTAACCTGACTGATTACGGCGCATTCGTGGAAGTCGAACAAGGTATTGAAGGTCTGGTTCACGTTTCTGAAATGGACTGGACAAATAAAAACGTCGCTCCTTCCAAAGTTGTACAACTGGGCGATGAAGTGGAAGTTATGGTGCTGGAGATTGACGAAGAGCGTCGCCGTATCAGCCTCGGCATGAAACAGTGCAAAGCTAATCCTTGGGATGATTTTGCTATCTCCCACAAGAAAGGCGACAAAGTATCTGGCGCCATCAAATCGATTACAGATTTCGGTGTCTTCATTGGTTTGGCAGGCAACATCGATGGTCTGGTTCATTTATCCGATTTGTCGTGGACTGAAACCGGCGAAGAAGCTGTACGTCGTTTCAAAAAGGGTGATGATCTGGAAGCGGTTGTGTTGGCTATCGACGTTGAGCGTGAGCGCGTTTCACTAGGCGTCAAACAACTCGAAGGTGACCCATTCAATAACTACTGCGCAATGAATGACAAGGGCGCATTAGTGACGGGTGTTGTTAAGTCAGTTGAACCTAAGGGCGCTGTGATTCAGTTGTCTGAAGAAGTCGAAGGCTATCTGCGTGCTTCTGAGATTTCTCGTGACCGCGTTGAAGATGCCGGGACTCACTTAAAAGTAGGTGATGAGGTTGAGACTATGATTCTGAACGTCGACCGCAAGGCTCGTGGTATTCAACTGTCGATCAAAGCAAAAGACAGTGCAGATACTCAAGAAGCCATGCAGAAAATGACGACAGATACATCAGCTTCGTCAGGCACGACCAGTCTCGGCGCACTGTTGAAAGCCAAGCTAGACAATAAATCCTGATAGGGATCACTCTGATGACAAAATCGGAGCTGATTGCCCGTTTGGCCGAGCGTTATCCGCAGCTAGTGGCCAAAGATGCGGATTTCGCTGTCAAGACCTTGCTTGATGCGATGACCGATGCTCTCTCTGCTGGGCAGCGCATCGAGATTCGTGGCTTTGGCAGTTTTGCGTTGAATAGTCGTCCGCCAAGGATAGGCCGTAATCCCAAGTCGGGTGATACGGTGATGGTTCCGGAAAAACGGGTCCCTCACTTTAAGCCGGGTAAGGAATTACGGGAGCGGGTTGATGCTATGGTTGGTCAACCCATCAAGGACGACTGAATTTCTAGTTTTTCCCTGAAAACGGTACCCTCGGGTGCCGTTTTTTTACGCCGGCTTGTCGGGCTTGGGAAGACTCTGATTTCTTTTCGCGTACAATTCAGCAACATCAAGAGAGCATGATCTGAAATTGTTTTCCCAATGAAGCTACTTTTCCGTTTAATCGCTCTGGCCCTCTTCGTGGTGTTTTTCGACTTTGCGTTGAAAAATACGGACGAGGTCGTGCTACATTTTTTCTGGGGTAGTCAGACCCGCTCCCCCATTATTATTCTCTTGCTGATGTTTTTCATCGCCGGTGCTGCGATGGGCGTGCTGGCGATGGTGACAACCGTACTCAGCTATCGTCGCGAACTGGCTCGCTACAAAAAAGAAGTAGAAGATCAGAAGAAAGAAGCTGTCGCCGTAGCCCAGGTGCGTGATCGACCGCCACCTCCAGAAAGTATTATTGAACAGGTAGGTCTATGACCTGCCTAGCCGGATAAATCGTATCTATGGAATTCGAAACCTGGTGGCTTCTGGGTGTTCCCTTATTTTTCGCGCTCGGTTGGATTGCAGCGCGTATCGATATACGACACGTGATTAATGAATCACGTAGTTTGCCCAACAATTACTACAAAGGTCTGAATGCGCTTCTGGATGAAGATCCGGATAAAGCGATTGAAATTTTTGTTGATATTGCGCGATTGGATCCAGAAACAGCAGAGCTGCATTTTGCATTAGGAAGTTTGTTTCGTCAGCGCGGTGATATCGAGCGTGCTGTGCGAGTTCATCAAAATTTATTAGCCAGACCAGATTTGTCTGCTGAGGTGGCTGGCAAGGCTCGCTACGAATTAGGGCAAGATTTTTTAAAAGCCGGTTTGCTCGATCGTGCAGAAGAAACGTTTCATCAGTTGGCAGGGTCGCAGTACGCGAATAAAGCTAGCCGCGCATTACTAGAAATTTATCAGCGAGAAAAAGAATGGAAGCGCGCTATAGATGCAGCATTAGCGTTGCAAATGTCCGGTGCCGGAGCCTATCAAAAAGAGATCGCTCAATTTCATTGTGAGATAGCGCAGGATGAGTTGGTCCATGTGAGTGCCGATGCCGCGCTGCAGACACTAGAAAAAGCCCTAGCGCATGATCGTAACAATGTTAGAGCCATGATGCTGATCGGTGACGCACTGATGGCCAAAGGTGATATCGAGGCTGCATTGCAGGCTTGGCGGCGGGTCGAACAACAGAGTGTCCCGCATGTTGCTCTCGTAGCGCAACGCCTGATGGATGGTTATCGTGCAGTTGGTCGTTCACGTGAGGGCGCTAATCTCTTAAAAACCTATCTATCAGAGGCGCCCTCGATTGATTTACTCGAGGTTGTGTTCAAGGCAGTACTTGAACTCGATGGTGCTAGCAGCGCGAATCAATTAGTCAGTGATGAATTGCGTCGCACGCCTACGTTACTAGGTCTCGATAAATTAATTGAAGCTCGCTTGATGGATGCACCACCAGAGGGGCGCGCAGAGCTATCGCTTATCAAAAGTCTGGTCGGTGGCTATGCGCAGAAGCTGGCGCGATATCGTTGCAATCATTGTGGTTTTAAAGCAAAGCAATTTTATTGGCAATGCCCAGGTTGTAGTCAGTGGGAGAGCTATGCTCCGCGTCGTAGCGAAGAGTTGTCTGCGATGAATCAAGGTTAAGTAAATCTGCATTAACTAGTCCACTCGCATCATCTTGCTATTTCACCTAGGTGTTTATTGCGCCTATCGGACTTTTCACATGTAATTCGCACCATGCGAATAAATCATACTTTCTTTAATCTTTACTTCAACGTAATTGCAGTCTAATTCGGTTGGCGTTGCTATTCCTGGCACCGTCATTCATTAAACCGAATTGGAGAAATTTCATGGTGAAGAAGTTTTTGATACTCGCTACAACGATCTTCGCATTGTTTGCGTTTCAGCCAGCGTTTGCAGCCGTAGAAATTAATACTGCCGATCAGGCCGCTCTCGATGGTATTGCCGGGATAGGTCCAGCCACATCAAAAGCCATACTGGATGAGCGCAAAAAAAATGGTAATTTTAAAGACTGGTCTGATCTTGAGCAGCGTGTAAGAGGTATAGGCGATCGTAATTCAGTCAAGCTCTCCGCCGCAGGTCTCGTAGTGAATGGTCAGCCGAGAAATCCTTCTATGTCGTCAGATAAGCCAGCCAAGCCAGCCAAAGTCTCGGCTGAGTCGACCAAGCCTGCGCAGCAAAAAAACTGATCAGCTCTTACTAAGTTAAAGCCCTACTCCGAGCTTGGTATCTCTCGGTGTGACGCTGGCAGATTTTTGAGGTCTGCCTGTCAGCGTCACTAGGATTAAAATGGGGGTTTTCATCCTTGTCATTACGGATAAACCTCAACATGCCATTCCCAACTATCGAGGACCTGGTCGGTAATACCCCTCTGGTGCAGCTAAAGCGACTACCTGGCGAGGATGCTGCTCGTCGTAACAACATCATTCTTGGAAAGATGGAGGGTAATAACCCCGCAGGATCGGTAAAAGACAGGCCTGCCTTGTCTATGATCAAGCATGCAGAAGAGCGCGGTGAAATTAAACCGGGCGATACGCTGATCGAAGCTACTAGCGGCAACACGGGTATAGCGCTCGCTATGGCGGCAGCCATGCGCGGCTACAAAATGATTTTGCTTATGCCTGAAAATCTCAGCCTTGAAAGGCGGCAAAGCATGGCAGCTTATGGCGCTGAAATAGTGTTAACTCCCAAGACAGGTGGCATGGAATACGCTCGTGATTTGGCAGATCAGATGCAGAAAGAAGGCAAGGGACTGATACTTGATCAGTTCGCAAATCCCGACAATCCACGTGCACATTACGAGGGAACGGGCCCTGAAATCTGGCGTGATACCCAAGGCAAGGTCACACACTTTGTGAGTGCTATGGGTACCACAGGGACCATCATGGGTGTGTCGAAGTATTTGAAAGAGCAGAACCCTGCGATAACTATAGTGGGTGCCCAACCCGAGGATGGATCGCAGATACCCGGAATACGTAAATGGCCCGAGGCCTACCTTCCCAAAATCTTTGATCGAGCCCGAGTCGATCAGGTAGAGAACGTTAGCCAAGCAGCGGCCGAACAGATGGCCCGCCGCATGGCGGTCGAAGAGGGAATATTTGCGGGTATTTCAGCAGCAGGTGCGTGCGAGGTTGCGTTGCGCGTATCGCAAACGGTTGAAAATGCCATTATTGTGTTCATTGTTTGCGATCGGGGCGACCGCTATTTGTCGACCGGGGTTTTTCCTGCCTGATTGGTTGCCTGATGCGTCGATATATATTTAGATAGATATGTCGCTTGCTACGGTGCTTGATGTAGTGCTCGATGTAGTTTTTGAGACTGCGTTTGACACATCCTCAGGCAGTACGGCTAGGATTCTTAACCGGACTGCCTGAATCCGCGTTGATGGCTTCAATGACTAGCTTGCTTAGGTTTGAATTGCTTGTCACTGATACGGAATTTTTCCCGTCTATCTCCCATTAAAGTCCTCAGCTCTCGAATACTCAAATCACTGACCTCGTGCATCCGTATTAGCAGCGAAGCACCCACCGGCAGTCGACGGTGACGAATTTTACTAATTACTGGTGGTGCTACTTCTAAGGCTCGGGATAGAGCTGCATCGTTTTTTAGGTGCAGCTTATCGATGAGCGTGTCCAGCAAATTATTGGGGTCGTAGGCCAATTGGTCTGAAAGCCGGCTGCTGTCCTGATTCTCGAAATGGGTTGTCATTTGAATGCGGATTCCCTATAGCGGTTGGTGAATGAATTGCGCTGATCAGATCATCAAGCCGGGGCTTAAAAACCTAGAGATTTGATCAATCAGAGCCCCTGAAGAAAAAAATTATCAGAGTAATAATTTACAGTGTGGTTGTTAATCAAAAAATAGTTTAAAAATTTACAACCTCACATCGGGCAAGGGTTAACCCTTCGTAACTTCAACGGAAATAAAAATTTACTAACCATCTGTAATTGCTCATCAGTTAGAGCGCTAAAAATACTTACCACATCGGAAAGTTTCCTTACCTTAACTTGAGTTTAATTAATGTATTGATAATTATGTTTGACTTCGCGCAAGATCATAAAGAATTAGTGAATCTGGCAACATTGTTGGCTTAGAAATTCGACTTTTCATACAGAGTTGGGCTTACACGGTACTAATGCATCCTACGGAAAGGCAGGCAGATACCTGAGCGACGGCGAGGTGTTTAATGTGTAGAAAAAGAATGGCTCTGACTAGCCATCGATGGTCGTTTTTGGCGCTGTATAGCGAAGGGATTGCTTATGAAGTTGATTCTATTGATTGTTTTAAATGTGATTGCAATTTATTCCAGCCTTCATGGCCCAGCGAAGTCATAGTTTCTAAATTGCGATTCACAATGACATCCGGGTCTGGAAGTGCAGTCGTAGCTTTATCCAGACTTTCTTCTCTCAGTAAATGCAGCACAGGAAACGGGGACCGATTAGTGCAGTTAGTAACGTCATCCGCAGTGGTTCCTGCAAATTGATAATTAGGATGAAAGCTGGCAATCTGCAGTACACCAATCAAATCTAACTCATCCAAGATTTCATCAGCGATGTCGAGAAAATTGTTGTAATCAATGAAATCGGTTAGCACCCATGGGTGAATAAGCAAATACGTATCTATCTTGTCCGGAGTGGTTGCAATTAAATTTTGCATCGACAACCTAAGATCAGCTGCCAGTGAATTCTCATCGCGCGCATGACTAACAGAATAATGAATTTGACCTTTTGTGTGTACGGGCTTGGCGAATGGGCACAGATTTAAGCCAATCACCACATGCTCTACCCATGCGCTTGTGAGTGCGATGATCTGTTTTTCTGTCAGAGTATTTTGCGCAAGGAAGGCATTCATGGTGAGCGTCGTTGTTGGATAGCTTTACTCAGTTCTATGACAGCCATCGCATAATAAAAACTGCGGTTGTATTTAGTGATGGCAAAAAAATTCGCGCTGCCAAGCCAATATTGTGTGGGAT
>JACCDM010026193.1_pt1 | contig 14196 bp, 13 predicted proteins | sample 7445851 | NCBI WGS metagenome assembly JACCDM01 (sample SAMN15323438, study PRJNA562643) | freshwater metagenome | isolation source: river surface water | place: USA:Blue River Watershed | collected 2017-08-16
AATTAAGCACGGTATACCGAACAATACAGATCATTGGAGTCCTATTGATTTTATGGTTAGTTTGTCTGAGTTAACCTTGTTACATAATAGTGATTTGGAAATGCAAATTGTCCGAAATGTGATTTCATCACATAAGGCAAATCAAAATTTTTATATTTTCTTTTTTAAATATCCATTTTATTTTGAACTTAAAAGAGCCGATTATTGGAAGATTTTTTATTTAGGAGTTGCTCGAAATTTTAGTGGATTGAAATTCTTTTATTTTGTAATTTTATCTGTTACCGTCAAATTATATTATAAATTTATATATAAATTCTATGGGATTAATAGATAAATTTGTATTGAAACAAATTTTTGGTTCTTTTTTATTGAGAGGAATAGGAATATTAATTTCTATGTTACAAGTTCCAATTTTAATGGATTGTTTGAATAATGAAAAATATGGCATTTGGATAACACTTTTTAATATAATAAATTGGATTTCAATTTTTGATTTTGGCTTGACACATGGATTGCGAAACAAAGTTTCTGAATTGTATGTTAAAGAAGATCATGTTTTAATTAGAAAGTACTTATTGAACACGATCATAGTGCTTTGTATTATTTTTGGATTAATGTCATTATTGATTTTATCAGTTTTAGCAAATTTAGATTTAATAAAAATGTTCAATTCAATGTCGATGTCGAATAGTCAATTATTTCATTTAATTTGTTCCTGTATAGTTGCTGTAGTGATTAAATTTATTGTTCAAATTCCCGTCATTTATGATACTGCAAAGGGAAATATTAATGTAAATTTAGCTTTATTAACAATAGGTAATTTAATAGGATTTATTATCATATATTTATGTTTTATTTACAAAGTACAGTTTGATTTACTTGGATTATCTCTGATAGTTATGTGGATTCCCAATTTTATTTTTATTTTTTATAATCTATACTTTTATAAATTTAAATTTAGTTTCTTGAGGCCACGGCTAAGTGATGTTGATTTTAATATTCTAAAACCAATCGTTAATCTTAGCGTTTATTTTTTTATAGCGCAAATTACAAGTTTGATTTCTTTTGCAAGTATTCCTTTTATAATTACTCAATATTGTGGTCCTGTAGAAACAACAAATTATAACGTTACCTATAGTTTGTTTAATTTCCCAATTTTGTTGATGTCTATATTGTGTGGGCCATTAACACCACTTGTCTCTCAAAAGTATTTTCAAAATAATATTTTGTGGATAAAGAATCAGATAAAATTATATTTAATATATGCAATTTTAATTATTGGTGGTATATGGTGTATGTATTTTTTTGCTGATGTTATTTATGGGTGGTGGCTGGAGAAAAGATTATTGATTAATTGGGATTTGGTCTTTTTTATTTCATTAATAACATCCATTAACATTATAATTCAACCATTTTCTAATATTTTAAATGGAATTGGTGATTTGAAAGGATTGTCTATATTGGGTCCTCTGTCTGTGCTTTGTTTCTTTACATTAATTTACATAAATCGATTTACTATTAATGGTGCTTCGGATATTATCTATTATCTATTGATTTGTTCGACGTTTGGATTATTATATGTTCCATTTAAAGTTTATAGATTGGTATTTAAATGAATAAGGAATTCCAAATGTTATTAAATGTGGCATGGTTTTCAGCTGTTCTACAATTGATTGCTTTAATTCTACAATTCTTGAAATACGGTTACAAGTCCTTTTTGCATCCAGCATTTTGGTTTATGACAGTTTGGTTTGCTAGTTTCTTATCATTTATACTCTATATTTTTTTGGGATTTACTTTTATTATCTTTAATGTATCTGATGTTTTAGAATTAATAATGTATGTAGATTTTACAACCTTGTGCGTATTGGCTGTAGGGTGGCTAAATTCATATAAAGTTAAGTCTACTCCTATGAAATTTCAATTTTTGATTAATGAGAAATTGTTGAAATATTTATCAATTGTCATTTTTCTCATTGTTTTATACAATTGGTTTAAATCTGGTTCGGATATAGTAACAAATCGAATGGATGCAGGTGCTGAAATGCGTCAAAATCAAAAAATGGTGTCGAAGATTGGGGTAGTGACTTTACTCTTTAATGTGGCGAAATCAGCGAATTTGGTATTGCTGACATACACTTCTTATCATATAACCAAAGCAATTTTGAATAACTCTTTAACTAAGATCAAATACTATTACTTTTTACCTACAATAAGTATGATTTTGGGAACAATTGTGAATGGCGGTAGAGCTGGGGTTATCTATGCTTTAATCTATTTTTCTACAGGTTTATTTATTACATTATCTTCATTAGTGAATAATCAAAAACTCTTATTAAAGAAGATGAGCGGAATTATACTCATTGCTTTAGTGGCGTTCTCGTTTTATTCTACTTTAATTAATCAATTGAGAGCAGAAAAAGAAGAATACGATCCTTCCTATGAAAAATGGAAAGAATATCCTGCTTTAATGCCTATTTCAGGAATAGTTCAATATTTAACAGACCATTATCCTGGATATCAACTTCGAAAAGAGGACAGCGTTACTCCTCAATTAGAAATGGGAGAGAAAACTTTCTCATTTATTTTGTTTTACAATATCCCATTCATCTCTCAACTTTTTAATTCGCCAATAGGTATCGCTAGTTATTATAACTTAAAATTACCGGAATCAGTGGAATTAGGGTCTCGGGGGTTGGAATGGGAAAATACAACTGCAACAATTTATTTGAGTTTATATGACGATTTTGGGTATTATGGTACTTTTTTTGCAATTTTTATTTTTTGCATATTAACTGAGTATTTTTTCGTGCGATTTGTTAAAGCGGAAAATAATCAATATTTACTCTCAATGTTTCCTTTTGCAATTTTTCTATATTTATGGACTCAATCTATCTTTTCGCATCACACAGTCGGTAGTTGGATGGGTTCAATTTTTTACCAATATCTAATTTTAGATATTTTAAACTATTTTTTTATGAAGAATGAAATAAAACAGAAACAATTATGAAGGTATTGTGGTTTGCCAATACCCCATGCGGAGCGAGTATAAAATTAACCCCAAACTTAACAAGTGGTGGTTGGTTAAGTTCATTAGACAAATTGGTTTCTATAGATATTGATTTACATGTGGCCTTTTATCATAATGAAAGTATGGATGCATTTAAACTTGATCATACTACATATCATCCATTATTTATTAAATTGACCTATATGGATAAATTAAAATCATTATGGCGTCGTAATTTTATACATCCGAAGAATATTGATTTGATGTTAGCCAAAATTAACGATGTAAAACCTGATTTAATACATATTCATGGCAGTGAAAATGATTTTATTAAGCTGATTGATTATACCAATGTACCTACTTTATTGTCAATTCAAGGCGTAGTTTCAGTATTTTTGGATTACTTTGATGGTGGTTTAGATTTAAGTAAAATATTGGCTGTTAAAAATAGAAATTTAGTCTATCAATTTTTTGGTATTGGTTACTTTGAGAAGCTCTTTCTGGATCTTAAATCAAGGAAGGAATTGGAAATGCAGTATTTGCCGAAGTTCAAATATTTTTTAGGCCGTACAAATTGGGATTTCCGAGTTTCAAAATCGTTTGCGCCTAACTCGACATATTTACAGCTAAATGAAGCGCTCAGAGATTCATTTTACTCAGCATCGTATAAAAGCAATTATCAATTAATTGATAAAGATAAAATACAATTAATATCGATTTGCACGAATATTCCTCATAAAGGTTTTGATGTCATATTAAGAACCTCAATTATATTGAAATCTATCGGTATTTCCTTTCAGTGGAAAATATGTGGTTTGGCTTATAATGATGAATTAGTTCAATTAAGTTTAGATAAATATAAATTAACTCAAGTGCCAGAAGAATTAAATTTTCTTGGTATTAATACTGAGTTTGATTTGCAAAAAAATTTAGTCAATTCCGATATATTTATTTTTACTTCATATATTGAAAATAGTCCAAATAGTTTAGGTGAAGCTATGTTATTAGGTTTGCCTTGTATTGTCTCTAATTGTGGCGGAGTGCCGAGTATGATTGATAATGAATCTAGTGGATTACTTTTCCAGCCTGGTGACTATAGGGGCTTGATAGGACATCTTCTGGAGGTGATTAAAAATTTAGAGTTAAGAGAAAAAATAGGGTTATCTGCTCGAAAATCAGCGATGAAGTTCCATAATAAAGATCTCATTAAAAATCAAATTATTCAACATTATAATTTTATTGTTAAAAATGATTATGAATAGATTTTTAAATAGGATAACGATATTGTTTGAGAGTTTAAAGATGTACTTAATTACCTATTTATTTTATGCTGAGTGTTTTTTGAAAAATATATTTATTGGAAACAACAATCTTTTCTATGGTCAAATGAAAATTTTCAAGACAGATAATTCAACGATGAAAATAGGAAATTCGAATGTTTTTAGATCGTCTAAATTTTCAAATTTAGTGGGAATAAATAGACCTTGTATTTTATCGACACTTCTGCCTGGTGCAAGTTTAGAAATAAGCAACAATTGTGGATTGAGTGGCGTTGTGATTAATTGTTTTAAGGAAATTAAAATATCCAATCATGTTATGATTGGTGCGAATACACTGATTATGGATGGTGATTGGCACCTTGATGACTCCCGTGCTGGAGAATGCAAGCCCGTGACTATTGAAAATAATGTTTGGATTGGCGTAAATGTTACAATTCTCAAAGGTGTAGTAATAGGAGAAAATTCAGTCATTGGTGCGGGCAGTATTGTCACTCAATCCATTCCTAAAAATGTATATGCTGCCGGTAATCCTTGCAGGGTCATAAGATATTTCAATGAAAAGTAAACGTTTGCTTTTTTTACATGAAGGTACTTTTCCTGATGGTTTTGCAATGACGAACCGTCTGAAAATGTACATGAAAATGTTGGTGGGAAATAATAATCCTTCAAAAATTATTATTCCTAGGAGAAATCAGAACTTTCAGTTTTTAGAATATGAGGAAACCGAAATTGATTTTCTTTGGGACAAACCCATTCATACAAATATATTTTTAAGGAAAATTTCTTATTTGGTCCAAGATTTAAAATGGGCAAAATATATTTTCAAAAATAGAAAGCAAATAGATATAATTTTTATCGCGGCAATGTCAATTTGGCCAATGTTTTTGATTACTGTCATTGGCAAATTGTTTAAGAAGACTATTGTATGTGAGCTAAATGAATTTCCTTTTTCTAGTCAAGGCGGTAATTACATAGATGATCTTAAATATTACAAAATATTTAGAAGGAAATTTATGGAATTCGCAATACTGAAACATATTCATTCAGTGATTTCAATTTCAAATGACTTGACTCAATACATCAAGAAAATTAACTCCAAGATCATCATTATAGAAATACCAATACTTTGTGATGTAATGTATTTTAAGTCTTTTTCACTGAATATGAACTCAAAAACACCCGATCATAAGTATATCGTACATGCAAGTCATTTGAGTGAATATAAAGACGGTTTTCTGACTGTATTGAATGCGATTGGCTCATACAATTTAAAATTAAATGATCTAGACAAAATACATATTTATATAACTTCAAATCAAATTCCGCCATTATTGTTGGAATCCGTAAATGAAGTTATTATTAATTACGAATTAAAAGACTATATTCATTTTATAGGATATCAGGATGATGGTCAATTATTTAATTTGTATTCAAATGCATCATTTTTAGTGATTAATAAACCTATAAATTTGCAAAATAAATATAATTTCCCTACTAAATTATCAGAATATTTGTACTTCTCAAAAGCTTTAATTGTTTCTGTAAACACGGCAATGTCAAATTACTTAAAAAACGAACTGAATTGTTTGATTTTCAAGAATAATGATTCGGAAGACTTATTAAATACCATTCATTCATTGATGGAAAAAGAATATCGTAACGGTATTTTGAATATCGCTGGTAAAAATACAGTTGAAAATAACTTTGATTTCAATGTCCATAAGGCTAATTTCCAAAATGTATTTCTAATTAATGGTTAAGAGTTTACTTTTAAATTTCCTCAAAAACCTTGGTCCTTCGCTCAAAAAGAATTACATCATTTTTGAATCAGACGATTGGGGATCGTTAAGAATGCCTTCAAATGATGTTTATGCTCAATTAGAATCTAAAGGCATTCAATTGAAGTTTCCTGGTTCTGATCAGTATAATTTGTATGATACATTGGAAGATGCAGATGACCTTGAGCGTTTATTTGATGTTTTATCGTCCTCAAAAGATTCTCACGGTAGGCATGCTAAATTTACGCCTTTGGTCTTAGCTGCAAATCCAGATTTTGAGAAAATAAAAGATTCAGATTTTCAGAATTATTCTTATTTGAATTTATCTCAATCTTATGCTAAATACAATAAGGGTAATGTATTGCCTCTCATAAATGAAGGTATAAAAAATGAATTATTTTTACCTCAATTTCATGGTAGGGAACATTTAAATGTGCCAGTTTGGTTAAGAGCTTTGCAAAATAATGTGGGTGATTCTAGATTGGCGTTTGATTATGGTGTTTGGGGGCATATAAATTCACATCCGAGAAATATTTATTATCAGGCGGCATTTGATGTGGAATTTCCTGCGGATGTCGATATTCATAAAGATGTAATCATTGATGGTTTGAATTTATTTGAAACCACCTTTGGTTACAGAGCTTCCTATTTTGTCCCTCCAAATGGACCAATGAATAATTCGTTACTTCCGGTATTAACTGAGCATGGCATTCAATTAGTTTCTTCAGATACCATTCAAGTTGAAGTTTTTGGAGAAGGAAAGTCCAAAAAACATTTTCGTTATATGGGGATGAAGAATAAGTTTGGTCAACGAATAATCAAAAGAAATTGTTTCTTTGAACCAAGTGCCGGAGAAAAAGATTGGGTAGATTCTTGTTTGAGGGATATTGATTTTGCTTTTAAGCATCACAAACCTGCTGTGATTAGCACTCATCGTGTAAACTATATTGGAGGTTTAAATTTGGCTAATCGAGATCATGGTCTCAATCAACTTAAAGACCTATTGTCTAAAATTACCAAACATTGGCCTGAAGCCGAGTTTATTCATACCTCAGAATTGTTTGATTTATTTAATAAAAATTGAATTTAAAGAATTTAATTAAACAAAACATTGGTTCTATACCTGGTTCTAGAACTAAAAAGAAATTGGTAGTGATTGAATCAGATGATTGGGGGTCTCAGAGAATTCCAAATCTGTTGGTTCGTGACAAATTAATGAGTCAAAATTTAATTTCCGATAATAATAGATTTAATTTAGTTGATAGTTTAGAAAAGTATTCAGATTTAGATGCGCTTTATGATATGATTCAAAAGCATAGAGATTTAAACGGAAATACTCCCATAATTACAGCTAATTTTTTAACAGATAATCCTGATTTTGACAAAATTCAAGAAAGTAATTTTAGTCAATATTATTCTGAATCTATTACAGCTACATATCAGAAACATGATCCCCTGAATCATACTTTTAATATGATTTTGGAGGGAATGGATGCTGGATTTTTAAAACCCCAATTTCATGGTAAGGAACATTTGAATGTTTTTCAATGGATGAAATTGTTACAAAATCCAAGCTCAGTAACGCGAAAATCATTTGAGTTTGGCGTGTATTGTTTAGATGATTACCTAACTAATCATAAAAGGAAGAATTTAATGGCAGCCTTTGATTTTGATACAGATGATGAGAAAGATAATGGTGAAAATATTTTTGTTAAAGGGATAGAGAATTTTGAGCAATTATTTCAATTTAAATCACTTTCATTCATTGCTCCATGTTATGTTTGGCATCATTCTTTGGAAAATATTGCCGACAATTATGGGATTAAATTGATTCAAGGAATTTATAATCAATTTGAACCGCAACTCTTGAACCCAAAATATAAATTAAAGTTGCATTATATAGGACAAGAAAACAAAATAAAGCAGAAATATATCGTCCGAAATTGTTTCATGGAAGTTTTTGAAAATGAAAATTTTGACCATGTTGGAGAATGTTTAAAGCGAATGGAAATTGCATTTCGATGGGGTAAACCGGCAATTATAGGAATGCATAGGGCAAATTTTGTTGGATCTTTATATGAGAATAATCGAAATAATTCACTGAAAAAGTTGAATGAATTGTTTACAAAAATGTTACAGAAATGGCCGGATATTGAATTTGTTTCAACCGATCAATTATTAAAATATATTTAATGGCTTTTGAAAAAAAACACATCAAAAATCTTCAACCTTATAAAGTTGCAAGTCATAAAATTTGGGATGTAACTCCAGATGAAAGAGAAAAAATTCTAAAATTAGATTGGAATGAAGCGACCATACCTCCCAGTCCACTGGTTCATAAGCGAATTTTAGAATTACTCACTCAACCATCATTTTATCAATTGTACCCTGCAACTCATAGTGTTGAATTGCATGAAAAATTGGCTAGTTATTCAGATGTCCCTCAAGAAAATTTGCAATATTTTCCTAGTTCAGATGCATTACATGAATATATAGCCACAGTTTTTTTAGGAGAAGATGATAAGGTTTTATTATTAGGGCCAACCTATGATAATTTTAGATTAACATGCGAAGCCCGAGGAGCGGAAGCTTCGTTTTATAATTATTCAGAGATTTTTGAATTGGATAAAGATGGATTTATTGGCTGCATTAAAGAACTTAATCCTAATTTAGTTTATATCTGCAATCCAAATAATCCAACGGGGAATTTATTGGAGTATGATTTCATTGAAAAGTTATTGGTTCAATTTCCAAATTCGTTATTTTTAATTGATGAGGCTTACATGGAATTTAGTGGTGTAACTGTAAAAAACTTAGCTCTAGAATATGATAATATTTTAATCACTAGGACTTTATCTAAAGCATTTGCATTGGCAAATTTTAGAATAGGATATTTGATTTCATCAGCTGAAAATATTAGAAATATTTCAAAAGTACGTAACCCTAAAAATTTCACAACATTCTCTCAAGAAGCGACCATTGCAGCATTGAATGATGTTCAATATACATTAGATTATGTAGCCAATGTTAAATTGGCTAAAAGTAAATTCATTCGATTCTTGTTGGATTTAAATGCGGGAATTACAGCCTTTAATGGACAAGGGAATTTTATTTTAATCAAATTTGAAAGTAACGAATTTAAAAATGATTTTGTTAAATTCATGGAGGAAAGCAATATATTTTTAAGAAATTTAACCCATAGTGCTCTGTTGAATCAATGTTTAAGAATAACCATTGGAACTGCGGAGCAGATGGAAATCGTACAAGATAGAATTCTAAGTTTTTTAAATAGTCGTTGAATAAAAAGATAATCTACTTCGATTTCTGTGAAACATTGGTAAATTTCCAAACGGCTGATGCGTATGTAGATTTTGCGAGAAATAATTTGTCAATTGTACGGATGAATCTTTTGGAATCAATTTATTTGATTTTGAAGAAATTGAGATTCTTTTCAATCATGTACAAACTTCTCCCGAAGGGTTCAATAGAGAAAAGATTTAAATTATATCAATTGAAAGGATTATCGTCTGAAATACTCGATAAGTTGGCTTTTGAATTTTATCATAATTTGATTAAGAATAATTTAATTGATGAGTTGATTGCAAAGTTAGAATTTCATAAAATTCATGATTTTAAAGTTGAAATTGTTTCTGGTGGGTATTCGATTTATCTAAAATATTTTTGTCAAGAGTATGGCATAGAACATTGGCATTCATCTGAGATAGATTTTAATTCAAGAGGTTTGTGCACAGGAAAAATGCGGGGTAAAGATTGTTTATTTGAAAACAAAGTAAAGATATTGGAGAAGGTAACCAATGTGACTGAGAATGTGGTGGTTGAAAGATGGGCTTACACCGACAGCCCTACAGATTTACCATTGCTGAATTGGGTTGATAGAGGAATTGTTGTTTCTAGAGGTAAAGAACAATTATGGGCGAGTAAGTTGAATTTTGAGCAGATTATTTGGTAGGATGAAGGGTTTTTTTAATCGTTTAAAATATAAGGGAGAAATAGGATTTTTGATTTATATAATTGTGATCAAATTATATAAATTTTTCTTCAATTATTTAATACCGAATAAAATATACATTCAGAGGAAGTTTAAGTTTTTTCATCAATACAATATGGATTGGAACAATCTAAAAACCCTAAATGAGAAAATGCAGTGGTTTAAGATTTATGATAGAAATCCTAAATATGTTTTATTGTCTGACAAATACAAGGCTAGAGAGTTTTTCAAAATGAATTTTGGAGAAGAATATTTAATACCACTTGTTTTTGAAACAAAGAATGTTGAAGATTTAAAACTGTCCAATTTCCCTGATTTTCCCGTTGTAGTCAAGGCAAATCACGATTCGGGAAATTATAGAATTATTAGAGATAAGAATAGTGTTGATTTTGAGAGACTTAGAGTAGATGCTAAGTCATGGTTAAGTTTTAATTATTTTTGGGAAGATAGAGAATGGCCCTACAAACAAATAGAACGTAGAATCATTGTAGAAAAATTGCTTCAAACCAAAGAAGGAAAAATTCCAAACGATTATAAATTAAACTGTTTCAATGGAAAAGTTGAGTTTGTTTATGTTTCTGTTGATAGAGAAGGCATGAATAAACGGAATATTTATGATAGGGATTGGAAACCTTTAAACTTCACTTGGAATAAGCGATTTTATGACCATTCACAATTAAGAGGTCCCGAAATTGAAGCTCCTTTGTCATATTCAAAAATGTTAGAATTTGCAGAAAGAATTGCTCGAGATTATCAATATGTGAGGGTTGATTTTTACGATGTTGAAGGACAATTGTATTTTGGAGAAATCACTCAATATCACGGTGGAGGTTTCGATCAAATGCGACCAATTGAATGGGATTATAAATTTGGTTCTATGATTCATTTAGAAAATGGGTAGTTCAGTTCCATTGGTTAGTGTATTGATGCCTGTTTACAATGGATTGGAAACATTGCCAAAAGCAATTCATTCTTTGCAATTACAAACGTATACAAATTGGAAATTAATTGTTGTCAATGATGGCTCAACTGATGGAACAAAAGAGTATTTGGATGTTTTAACAGAAAGTGAAAGTAAACTTAAAGTGATTCACTTGGAAAAGAATTGTGGGAGAGGAAACGCACGCAATCTATGTTTGGAAAATGCAGAAGGTGAATTTGTTGCGTTTTTAGATTCAGACGACATGTATTTTCCTACAAAATTGGAAAAACAAGTGAATTATTTAGTTGAAAATCCAACAATATGTTTAGTTGGTTGTGGGGTAGGAATTTTAGAGGAAGGAAATGAAATTAATTTCGTTCGTGGAAATAAATATGCAAACAGAATTTTTTCACACAAGAAAAATGAAAATTTGCAGTTTATGGCGCCAACTGTAATGTTTAGATTTTCTGGAGGACAAATAAAATTCAATGCAAGGCTAGACATAATGGAAGATGTAGATTTCTTTAATCGATTTTTGGAGGGAAAAAAGTATTCTATATTGCCTGATTATTTGTATTACTATTCGGAAATAGGAAAAGTTTCAAAAAAGAAACTCTTAAAATATTCATTACATACAATTAAGTATTATTTGATCTTTAGTAAAGACGATATTAAACTGATATTTAATGTTTTCAATTCACTATTTCAGTTAATTTATAAATTTGTTTATATTCAAATTTTTGGTGTGGATCAATTTTTAAAGAAGAGAAGTCGGGTTGTTGACGTCAAAGTGAAAATTGAATTAGAGTCATTCTTAAGAAAAAATGTAATAGCTTGAAAATACTCGTTGTTACAACATCATTTTTAGTAGGTGGGGTAGAGAGATCTTCTTCCACTATGGCTAATTATTTTTCTGAATTAGAGGGTGTGGATGTTGTTGTTTTGACTCAATATAAATTTAGACATTTTTATAAATTAAATGAGAATATTAAATGTATTGAACCGAATTTCAATAAAATAGGTGTTCCTAAACTTTTATATTATTTAAAAATTGTTTTGCATTTTCGCAAACATATAAAAAAGGAAAACCCTGATGTTATTTTAAGTTATGGTGAATATTGTAATTTTCAAGTGCTCATTGCAAAAGCTGGATTAAATATTCCAACTGTTATTTCCGATAGGGCAAGTCCTGAATTAAAAATTGCATTTCCTACAAATCTATTTAGAAAATTGACTTACCGTTATGCCGATGGATTTATTGCTCAAACCGAAAGAATGAAGCAATCAATCTTAGACAAATTCAATGTCAATTATGCGATTAAGGTAATACCAAATGCAATTCGAAATGTGGAATTGTTTTCCAAAGTCGAACGTAAGAATCAGATTTTGGCTATTGGGCGGATTCATCCAATTAAACAATTTGATAAACTCATAGATGCTTTTGAATTGGCAGAAACTGCTGATTGGGAATTATTAATTGTTGGCGATGGAGTTGATTTCGAAAAGATATCTAATCGCGTAAAAAATAGCCCAAAGTCAAGTTATATTAAGCTTGAGTCAAAATCAGAAGAAGTAGATTTATTGATGGCAGAATCTAAGATTTTTGCGTTAACCTCGTATAGTGAAGGATTTCCAAATTCTTTGTGCGAAGCAATGGCAGCTGGTTTGGTTTGTGTGAGTTTTGATATAGTGGCTGGTCCAAAGGAGTTAATCGAAGACGGTAAAAATGGTTTTTTAATAGAACCATTCAAAGTAGAAGACTTTGCTCAGAAATTAACAGAAATTATTGCGAGCAGTAATCATTTCATGGAAGTTGGACTATCAGCTCAAAAGTCTGTAGAAAATTTAGGATTGGATCATATAGGGAAAGAGTATTTTAAATTTTTAGTTGAAACTGCCGATAATTTCAAGGGTAAAAGATGAGTAAGAGTATTTTAATTGTTTCAGTTTTTGGAAAAGTGCGCGAAGAGAGCAATGATCGTGTCAATAATTTGTATGATTTTTCACCATTCCAAGTCAAGAAAATTGTAACAACTGATTTTAGTCATCATAACAAGGCAAAGCGAGTTGGAAACGATATTCGAAATGTAGACTATTTAAAAGTTCCTAAATATTCGAAGAATTTAAGCCTCAAGAGAATCTACAGTCATTGGATATTTGCCATAAGGTTATATTTCTATTTGAAAGCTTTAGATCATAAACCAGACATTATTTATTGTGTTCTTCCCACTCCAACTTCAGGATTGGTTGCCGGTCGTTTTGCTAAAAAGCATCAAATAAAATTTGTTACAGACATTATTGACGTTTGGCCAGATGGTTTATTTCCAATAAATTCTGGTTTTAAGAATCTGAAATTTTTATTTAAACCTTGGGAAATATTATCGAAGAAGGTCTATCAAATGTCCGATTTTATTTGTGCGGCAAATAGAAGTTATGCAAGTATTGCTAGAAAGTACGTTTCGTCAAGAATTCCTGTGCAACATTTCTATCTTGGCACAAGTTTTGATAAAGAGGTAACAAGTCGGCTTGAATTACCCATTGAAAAACCTAAAGATGAAATATGGATAGGTTATGGTGGAAATTTGGGACATTTATACGATTTTGATTTAATGATACAAGGAATTTCTCAAGCTCAAAAATTAACCAATAGAAAATTAAAGTTTATTCTTGTTGGGGGTGGCGTGCTAGAGGATGATTTAAGACTAAAATTGACAGAGCTAAAGTCATTGCCTTTTTATATTACAGGCAATGTAAATTACAATCAGTTTTTAAATTTTATAGAGAATTGTGACATTACATTAAATATTTTCAAGCAGAATGCGCTCATCTCAATGAGTTATAAATTGTATGATTATTTTGCATGTAAATCATTCGTTATGAATAATTTATACGGAGATGCAGATGAAATTATTGACGAATTTGGAGTGGGAATGAATGTGAATAGTACTAATTTTAGTGAAAGACTCACTGAAGCAATCGGTGGCATTGAACAATTCAATTTAGACAAAAACAATAAGTTTGAAAATCTTTACAATTTATTAGATAGGAAAAAAATAATCCATAATATTTACCAATTTATACAAAATGAAAACCATTAAATTTGACTCCCAAAACTTAAATTTTAAAACTAAATTCGAGAATTATTTGAATTTAGGATTACTCGAAAACTTAAATCTTGAAATTGAGGTTTTAAAGCG